>ERZ773104.51-NODE-51-length-158109-cov-7.362053_pt1 | contig 158109 bp, 231 predicted proteins | sample MGYA00511920_ERZ773104 | MGnify/ENA primary metagenome ERZ773104 (study PRJEB29015, sample SAMEA2737857) | human gut metagenome | biome: human gut; feature: human-associated habitat; material: faeces | place: China | collected 2012 ... | reverse complement strand
CTTGCCTATACAATTCTACACATTCTTTTTTGTACTCATAGCTATAACGCATTAAAATACCCTCCTTACTGGGTGTCCAGTAAAGAGGGTACATATCAAATATTGTAGTGGCTTTTAATTTATTTAGTTATAATTCGGGATATAATAATTAAGAAACAAGCACCAACAACTGCAATAAAACAGCCTTTAATGCTAAAAGGCGAATGTGCTGTAAATCCAATAAGCGAACCTAACCAGCCACCTATTAAACTACCAGCAACACCTATTACAATATTAGTTAAACAGCCTCTATTACCATTATTCATTATTTTGTTGGCAAATCCACCGGCAAAAGCACCCAATATCATCCAACATATCAAATTCCACATATTATTTTATATAACCTGTCCTTTACCTATAACGATAGGTTCTTCCTCTGTACCTATAACCTCTTTATTATCACTGATAACAACTTCCTTATCAATAATTGCATTTTTGATTACGCAACCCTTACCAATATAGGAACTCTTCATAATTACAGAGTTTTCAACAGTTGCACCCTCGCCTACAAATACCTTTCTGAAAAGTACGGAATTCTTTACATTACCGTCAATAATAGAGCCTGTACCTACAAGAGTATTTGTAACTTCTGCTGTTGGGTTATACTTTGCTGGAGGGTCATCACTAGGCTTTGATGCAATAAATGGTTCTTGAGTAAGAATTTTACGAACATCTTTGTTTAAGAAATCCATATTTGTTTCCATATAGGAATTTACAGAATTAAGAGTGTTCCAATAACCGTCAAATTCATAACCATAAATATCAATCTTATCCTTATTTCTCAAGATAATATCCTTTACAAAGTCATAATATCCCTTTGGAATGGCATTTTCCAAAAGCTTAATAAGGAGAGTTCTCTTTATTACATATATACCTAATGAGATATTAGAACTCTTAGCATCTATTGGCTTTTCTTCAAAGGTTTCAAGTTTGTTATTTTCGCCAAATGTCATAACACCATAATCGTGTACATCTTTATTTGTACGAGATACATTCTTATAGACTATTGTTAAGTCAGCAGCTTTATCAATATGGTACTGTAAAACTTCTGAATAATCCATTTTATAAACAGCCTCGCCAGAACAAATTACAACATAAGGTTCGTGACTTCTCTTTAAATAGCTAATGTTCTGATAAATTGAGTCAGCAATACCTCTAAACCAGAAATTATTATCACTTGATAAGAAAGGTGTGAATATGTAAAGACCACCCTCTTTTCTATCTAATTCCCACCACTTTGCTGATGAAAGGTGGTCCTGAAGGCTACGAGAATTGAACTGTGTAATAACAGCTACTTTCTTAATACCAGAATTAGACATATTACTTAAAGAAAAATCAATGGCTCTATAAGAACTAACAACTGGCATTGCTGCAATAGCTCTTACCTTACAGAGGTCCTTTAATCTTTCACTATTTCCACCTGCTAAAATAATACCTATGGCTCTCATTACATCGCCCCCTCAATAATAACTGACTGACCACTTGGAAGTTTAGATTCGCTATAATCTTCAGCAGTAGTCTTTCCATAAACAACACAATTCTTACCTATTTCAATATTATCAGGGACAACAGTATCACTACCAATTACTGTAATACCTGTGTTGTAAATCTTAGGTTTCTGTTCATTAGGAATGTTATCCCAAAGACCCATCTTTACATTATCGCCAATTACTGTATTCTGGTCAACAATTACTCTGTCAAGTACAGCATTCTTGCCGATTACACAGCCTTCCATAATTATTGAATCTTTAACTACCGCACCCTCTTCAATAGTTACATTTTTACTTATTACACAATGTTCAATAGAACCATAAATCTGAGCACCCTCTGAAACTATAGAAGTCTTTATAGAAGCATTTTCCCCTGTGTACTGTGGTGGCTGATAATCACTCTTAGTATAAATCTTCCAAAAATCTTCATAGAGATTAAATTCAGGTAAAGTCTTGATAAGTTCCATATTTGCAGCCCAATAAGATTCAATAGTACCTACATCTTTCCAGTAGTCCTTAAATCTGTAAGCATAAAGGCTCTGACCCTCTCCAAGCATCTTTGGAATAATGTGCTTACCAAAGTCACTATCCGGATGAATTTTTTCATCTTCAATAAGAGCTTTTCTTAAATTTGACCAAGTAAATATGTAAATACCCATACTAGCAAGATTACTCTTTGGATGTTCAGGCTTTTCTTCAAATTCATAAATCTTGTCATTTTCATCGGCATTCATAATACCAAAACGACTAGCATCTTCCATAGGTACTTCTAATACTGCAATAGTTGCATCAGCATTATTTTCCTTATGATATTTAAGCATTGCTGCATAATCCATTTTATAAATATGGTCGCCTGAAAGTATAAGCACATATTCTGGATTACAAGAGTCAATATAGTCAATATTCTGATAAATAGCATTAGCTGTACCAGAATACCAAGAACCTATTTCGCCCTCTCTCATATGTGGTGCAAGTATTGAAACACCACCATTTACTCTATCTAAGTCCCAAGGCACACCAATACCAATATGTGCATTTAATGTCAATGGCTGATACTGTGTAAGTACACCAACTGTATCAACACCAGAGTTTACGCAATTACTCATTGGGAAGTCAATAATTCTATACTTGCCTCCAAAAGCAACCGCCGGCTTAGCCTTGTCCATAGTAAGAATACCAAGTCTACTACCCTGACCACCTGCAAGAAGCATGGCCATCATCTCGTTTCTCTTCATAAATACATCCCTCCATTCAATATCCATAAGTCAATCATATCACAAGCAAAAGCAATATTCAACAAATAGAAATCGCATAATAAATGAAAAAATTACAAGCAATAAAAGTTACACCTTGTAATTACTTAATTACATTATAGCAAACCTATCTAAAAAAATCAACAAATTTTACAATCAAAAAAACTAATTTATGTAAAAAATAGCCAATGTATTTTTTCAGTAAATTTTATAAATTTTTATGGCTTTTTTTTGAAAAATGGTATACAATAAAAATAATTATTATATGGAGGTCGTCTTTTATGAAATACGGTTTTATAAGAACTGCTGCTGCCACACCTGATATAAAGGTTTGTGATTGCGATTTTAATGCTGATAATATTATAAAAAACATTAAAACAGCATACGAAAACAATACTGAAATAATAGTTTTTCCTGAACTTGTAATTACTGGTTATACTTGTGGAGATTTATTTGGTCAAAGAACTCTTATTTCTTCATCAATGAAAGCATTAAATAAGATTAAATGTGAAACAAAAAACATTAATACATTAATTGTTTTAGGTATGCCATACCAATATAAAGGCAAGTTATATAATTGTGGTGCTGTATTGTATAAAGGACACATTCTCGCTCTTATATCAAAAAGCTTTTTACCTAATTATAATGAATTTTATGAAAAAAGATGGTTTGAAGAAGCCCTTGATGAAACAGTTTATATAGATATTTTAGGGGATACTGTGCCTTTCGGTACAAAAATTATTGTACAAGCTGAAAATATGCCTGAATTTTCATTGGCTGTTGAAATTTGTGAAGATTTATGGAGTGTTATTCCTCCATCTTCTAATCATAGTCTTGCAGGTGCAACTATTATTGCCAATCCATCAGCCGGAAATGAAATTACAGGAAAAGACAGTTACAGACTTTCTCTTGTAAGCAGTCAATCTGCCAAAACTATTTCTTCATATATTTATACTTGTGCTGGTTATGGAGAGTCTACAACTGATGTAGTTTTCTCTGGTCACAATATTATTTGTGAAAATGGTACTGTACTTGCAACTGCCAAGAGATTTGAAAATGGTATAGTATACGGAGATGTTGATGTATTTAAAATAGCCTCTGAAAGACAGAAAAATACTTCTTTCAGACTTAACACAACTGGTTATACCTATGTTAATTTTGAATTTGAAGAAAATAATGGAGAAGTTAATAGATTTTTTGACCCTCACCCATTTGTACCAAGCGATTTACAAGCTAGAGATAAGCGTTGTGATGAAATACTTAACATTCAGGCTTTAGGCTTAAAAAAGAGAATTGAACACATTGGCACTAAGAATGTTGTTATTGGTATAAGTGGTGGCCTTGACTCCACACAAGCTCTTATTGTGGCAAATAAAGCCTTTGAACTTGCAGGTTTAGACAAAAAAGGCATAATATGTGTTACAATGCCTTGCTTTGGTACAACAGACAGAACATATAACAATGCTGTAGAACTTACAAAAGCATTAGGTGCTACTTTAATAGAAGTTAATATCAAAAAAGCCGTTAAACAGCATTTCTCTGATATTGGTCACGATGAAAGTGTAAAGGATTTAACATACGAAAACTCTCAAGCCAGAGAAAGAACTCAAATTCTTATGGATATGGCATCAAAATATAGAGGTTTTGTAGTTGGTACAGGGGATTTAAGTGAATTAGCCTTAGGTTGGGCTACCTATAACGGCGACCATATGAGTATGTACGGTGTAAATAACTCTATACCTAAAACTCTTATAAAGTACCTTATTAAATATTTTGCTGACACAACTTCTGACAGCAACTTAAAAGAAATACTTTATGATATTTTAGACACTCCTGTTTCTCCTGAGTTACTTCCTCCAGATGAAAACGGAAATATTGCACAGATTACAGAAGATGTGGTTGGTCCTTACGAACTTCACGATTTCTTCTTGTACAATATGATGAGATTAAGCTTTGAACCTAAAAAGATTTTCTATATTGCAAATATAGCCTTTAAGGACAAATATGACAAGAAAACAATATATAAATGGCTTAGAAATTACTATTGGAGATTTTTCTCACAGCAATTTAAGAGAAGTTGCTTACCAGACGGTCCAAAGGTAGGTTCTGTAAGCCTTAGTCCTAGAGGAGATTGGAGAATGCCTAGCGATGCCGTATCTAAATTATGGCTTGCACAAATGGATGAAATAGAAAAAACTCTTTAATCTCAAAAAAAACTTGTAATAATCCCCAAAAAGTATTAGAATAAATATATCTATTCTTTTTTAGGAGGAATTTATAAAATGAGCAAACAAGTAGTAGCTGTATTGTTTGGTGGCCAGTCATCAGAACATGATGTTTCAAAAGTAAGTGCCGCTACAATTATTTCAAATATTAATACAGAAAAGTATTCTGTAATTCCAGTATATATTACAAAAGAGGGTAAATGGTTATTGTACGACGGTCCTTTGGACAGCATTGGCAATAACGATTGGCAGAAATTTGCAAGCACTTGCATTTTAAGCCCAGATACAGAACACCATGGTCTTCTTAGAATTGTTGGAGATAAGGTTAAAAACATTCCTGTTGATGTTGTCATTCCTGTTCTTCATGGTGCAAATGGCGAAGATGGTACAGTTCAGGGTCTTTTTGAACTTGCTAAAATCCCTTATGTAGGTTGTGGTGTATTATCTTCTGCTGTAAGTATGAACAAGGCTTATACAAAGATTATTGTTGATACTATTGGAGTTGACCAGGCTAAGTACACTATTGTATACAGACCAGAATTATCTGAAGACCTTGACAAATGTCTTGATAGAGTTGAAGAAAAATGTGGTTATCCTTGCTTCGTTAAGCCTGCTTGTGCCGGTTCAAGTGTAGGTATCACAAAGGCTCACAACAGAGATGAACTTATTGATGGCCTTTGGACTGCTTCTGAACACGACAGAACTATTGTTATAGAAGAAAACATTACAGGCGATGAGCTTGAATGTGCTGTTCTTGGTAATCACGATATTCAGGCATCTGCTGTAGGTCAGATTTATGCTGCTGCCGAATTTTATGACTATGATGCAAAATATAACAATGCTGAATCTAAGACTGTAATCCCTGCTAATATTTCAAATGAAAAGGCTGAAGAAATCAGAAAGAAAGCTATTGAAATATTTAAGGTACTTGACGGTAGAGGTCTTTCAAGAGTTGACTTCTTCCTTGAAGAAAAAACAAACAGAGTTATTTTCAACGAAATTAATACATTACCTGGCTTTACTTCAATAAGTATGTATCCTATGCTTTTTAGAGCTGCCGGTATTGATACAGAAGAACTTGTAGATAAACTTATTGAACTTGCATTAACTCGTAACGAGGAATAAGAGGTGTTATTATGGATAACAGACCAATTGGAGTTTTTGACTCTGGCGTTGGTGGACTTACTGTTGTAAAACAGATAATAAAAACTATGCCTTATGAACATACAATATATTTTGGCGATACAGCAAGAGTTCCTTATGGTTCAAAATCTAAAGAAACTGTAACTAAATTTTCTAGTCAGATAATTAGATTTTTGAAAACTATGGATGTTAAAGCTGTAGTTATTGCCTGCAACACCGTCAGCTCCAACTGTTATGAGGCATTAACATCAGAATTTCCAGACTTACCTATTATAGAGGTTGTTACACCGGGGGTTGAATCTTGCCTTGCTGCCACAAAAAACAACAAGGTTGGTTTAATTGGTACAGAAGGTACTGTTAGTAGTGGTGCTTATGAAAAAAGATTAAAGGCTGCTAATAACAAAATCGAAGTATATAAAAAAGCTTGTCCTCTCTTTGTACCTCTCGCTGAGGAAGGTTGGACAGATAACGAGGTTGCCTATAAAACAGCTGAAATATATTTAAAGGAATTATTAGACAAAGATATTGACTCTATAATTCTTGGCTGTACTCACTACCCACTTTTAAAGGCTTGTATAGGTAAAATTGTGGGAGAAAAAGTTAAGATTGTTGACCCTGCTAAGGCAACAGCCTTAAAGGTTAAAGATTATCTTACTTCTCACAATATGCTTAATGACTTAAATACAGAAAAACACACTTTCTATGTAAGTGATAACAATGCAAAGTTTAATACAATTTGCGAAAGAGTTTTACATAAAGAATTCCACGCACAGCAAATAGATATTGAAAAATATTAATAGATTAAGGGCTGCCTAAATTGGTAGCCCTTAAATTATACCATTCGTTTCAAAACATCTCCTATATCACTTTCAATGCAAATGGTCTGTTCTTTTATTTGTCTTGGGATATATATTTCTGATAGATTTATGCAACAATATGTAGAATTTTCATTTTCCTCTGTCATTCTCCAAAACGGATATTTTATAATTACTGGTGTATTTCCACCTACTCCTAGCTCAAGAAATACAACATTCATATTTTTACTTCTGCGAATAAAGTCTTCATACCTCTGCTCTGCCTTGTACCAACCTTCATCTTGTACAAAACTATCATCACAGCGTAAATTCATATTCATTGGTGCTCCACAAATTGGGCAATAAGGCACTAATTCTGTAGGTATTTTCATATTACTCTGTTGTTTTACCATATTTCTAACCTGTTCTTCATTATCATAGGTCTTATTATGACAAGGTTTTGAACATTGCCATAATCCATAATCCCCTTGTGTATAAAACAATCTTTTCTTATCAAAACCTGATATTTGAAATTGGTGGTCAACATTTGTTGTAATAACAAAATAATTCTTATTTTCTACTAACTTTAAAAGATTTGTATATACTTCTGTAGGCTCAATATCATATCTATTTACATAAATCTGTCTTGACCACCACGCCCAGTATTCCTCTAAAGAGTTAAATGGATAAAACCCACCTGAATACATATCTTTAATGCCATATTTTCTTTTAAAATCAGAAAAATATTTTTCAAATCTTTCACCACTATAGGTTAATCCGGCTGAGGTAGAAAGCCCTGCACCTGCCCCAATAACTATTACATCAGCCTTTTCTATTTTCTCTTTTAATTTTTCAATTTCATTCAAGCAATTTTCTGTAGATTTCATAGTCCATTTCTTTAAAAACATTGAAAATCACCTCCATACTACTATTTGTCTTAGATTTATAATCTTTCACAGTATTTACTGCAATTTCAGCAGCCTTTTCGTTAGGAAAATGAAATTCTCCTGTTGATATACAACAAAAAGCAATACTTTTTACTCCACTTTGTTCTGCTATTTCTAAACAAGACCTATAGCAACTGGCAAGTTTTTCTTCGTCATTCTTACATAATCTCCCTCTCACAATAGGTCCTACAGTATGTAACACATATTTACAAGGCAAATTATAAGCCGATGTAATTTTTGCTTTTCCTGTTTCTTCTAATCTATTTTGTAATTTCATTATTTTTTCACATTCCAAACGCAACTGAACTCCTGCAAAAGTATGAATAGCGTTATCAATACAGCTATGACAAGGATAAAAACAGCCTAACATTTGGCTATTAGCTGCATTTACTATTGCGTCACATTTTAGAGTTGTAATATCACCCTGCCAAACATAAATTTCATTTTTTATAGGTTCTAATTCCCTTATATCTGTTATACCCTTTTTGCTTATTTCTTCCTGTAAATAACTGTCTTGTATTTCTAAAAACTCATTACTTACTTTTTTCGGCATACGAACATTTAATAGTGAACGCAATAATCTTTTCTGTTCTTCTATATCTTCAGGAATTATAATATCAGAATATTTTGAATTTTCATTAAGTAAATATTTAATTAAAAACAATCTTTTTTCATTTTGTGTCATATTCCTTTACCTCCAAACTACAGCTTTATTTGGACATACTTCCATACAATTACCACAATGTAAACAATTTTTCTGGTGAATTTCAGCTGGAATAGAAGTAAAATCAATACAATTTTGAGGACAAACACCCTGACAGGCTTTACAACCTACGCATTTATCTGTAATAAAATATTTCTTTTCGTAACTTTCTTCTTTGCCAATATAAAATGTATCTCTTTCAATAGGCTTTTTAGATAAATCAAACCATTCTCCACTGGCTTCATATAAACGAAATACAGTTAACGCCTCTCTTGATTTTTCTGTTGGATAAATTTCAGCCATATAAGGATTTTTTGAAAATAAAAACGGTAATAACTCTCCACCTAATTCCTCTACTTTGCCTCTGACGGATACAGCAACACAGTGCATAGTATCTTCACCTTTAATGCCAGTTAAAGCAATAAACTTTTCTTTTATCAATCTATGATAAAAGCCCTTGCCCTTTGCAGTAAGGAAATATAGCCCCTTTTCATCACTATGCATAATATCTATGGCACAGGTTACAGGTAATCCTTTTTCATCTACTGTTGCAATAATAGTTGTATGAATTTCCTTTTCCAAAAATTTAATGTAATCTTCCGTATTCATATTTGTACCTCCATCTTTAATTCATCTTTTATATAATTGTATAAATTTTAACACCAGTTGTAAAGTACGCACTTATTTGTACCATAGTTACCTGGAAGAAACTATGGTATCTATTTTGATTTTTTGTTTTCTATATGTTATAATTTATATAATAAAAATACGGGAGTGTTTATATGGATAACGAAAAAAGCAACGACAATTTACCTGCTTGCCCAGTAGAAACAACACTAATGTTAATTGGCAACAAGTGGAAAGTATTAATTATCAGAGATTTACTTACTGGCACAAAAAGATTTGGTGAACTAAAAAAATCTATCGGAAAAGTATCTCAAAAAGTTTTGACAACTCAACTTCGTGATATGGAGGAAGATGGTCTTATTTCTAGGAAAATATATGCAGAAGTTCCACCTAGGGTAGAATATTCTCTTACAGAATTGGGCAAAAGCCTACAACCTATATTAAATGCCATGCTACAATGGGGTACTGAATACAAAGAAAAAAAGCTATGAAAATGATTAACTCATCTTCATAGCTTTTTTAGTAAATTATTTTGCCTTAATTAAATCCATATTATTATATTTTTCTTTATCCAAAGCCTTGTTCTGGTTTGCAACGATTGTTGTACAAACAGCATCGCCAGTAATATTAACAGCAGTTCTTGTCATATCAAGAATTCTATCAATACCCATAATAAGGGCAATACCTTCAACTGGAAGACCAACTGAATTAAATACCATTGTAAGTGTAATAAGGCCTACACTAGGAATACCGGCTGTACCTATTGAAGCAAGTGTAGCTGTACCAATAACAGTTATATAATCCATCATATGGAGCTGAATACCAAAAGCCTGTGCAACGAATACAACGGCAACACCCTGCATAATAGAAGTACCGTCCATATTAATAGTCGCACCTAAAGGTATTGTAAAAGAAGAAATTCTTCTTGAAACACCAATTTTCTTATCTAAAGTTTCAATAGAAAGAGGTATTGTAGCATTTGAAGTTGAAGTTGAAAAAGCAAACGCCATAACTGGGAAGAACTTTCTTATAAACTTAATAGGGTTTAAGCCTGTAAATACCTTTAAGAAACTCATATACACAACAAAGGCCTGTACACCTAAAGCAATAAATACTGACAACATATATTTAAGTAAAGGTATGAAAGCATTAAAACCAATAGTAGAAAAAGTCTTTGCAATAAGACAGAATACACCAACAGGGGCTACGCTCATTACCATCATTGTCATTTCCATCATAATATCGTTACCCTGACTAAAGAGAGAACTTACAGTATCTGCTGAATCTCCAAGTTTAGCAAGTATAACACCTAAAACTAAAGCAAAGAATATAACCTGAAGCATAGATGCCTCAGATAAACCATTGAATATATTTGTAGGAATGATATTCAAAATCGTTTCTGCCAAACTAAGTTTGTCAGCACTATTTGATGCTACAGAACCAGCAGTAGAAGCACTTTGCTGAACTGCACTCATATCAAGACCTACACCAGGATTAATTAAATTGCCGATACATAAAGCAACTGTAATAGCAATTGCTGTAGTAGCAATATAGAAGCAAAGTGTTCTAACACCAACTGCACCTAATTTCTTTGTATCGCCTATAGACATACTACCACAAACAAGTGATGTAAGAACCAAAGGAACTACAAGCATTTGCATAAGTCTGATAAAGCCCTGACCAACAACATATAAAACACCATTTATAATAACATTCTGCTTAAAATCACTATCTGGCACAAGATAATTTAAAACTATACCAACAACTGCACCTAAAGCAAGTGCAATAAAAATCTGGGTTGTTAATCCCAATTTCTTTTTCTTTTTTTCTTTATTTTCCACTTTCCTTAATTCCTCCCAAGTATTTTGCCAATGCACTTTCCCAATCAGCAAAATCATACACATCAACAATGCTCATAATGAAGTTATCTAAAACTCCATAAGCTGGTCTAAACGATGAAAATTCATTATCCTTTGAAGGAACTGGATGAATTTTAACATCTCTACCTAAAATTTCAGCTATTTTTTCTGCTAATTCAAATCTACTACATACACCCTTACAAGTGGCATGATATGTTCCATATTCTCCTGTAGTCATAATGTGAAGTATAAACTTTGCAAGTTCTTCAGCACTTGTAGGAGAACCAAACTGGTCTGATGCTACAGTTACTTCACCCTTATTCTTTGTTTCTTCAATAAATTTATTTACAAAATTATAACCTTCGCCATAAACCCATGTACTTCTGATTATGAAATGTCTCTGAGTAAATTCCTTAACATAGCCCTCGCCGGCACACTTTGACTTACCATAAACAGTTCTTGGGTTTGTAACATCAAATTCATTGTAAGGTTTGTCGCTTAAACCATCAAAAACATCATCTGTAGAAATCTGAACCATTTTAGCCCCACATTTTCTTGCAGCTATACTTAAATTTCTTGCACCAATTGCATTTACGCCAAAAGCAAGTTTAGGGTCTTTTTCACAGAGATTAATATCTGTAATTGCTGAACAGTTAATTATAATATCTGGTCTACTAACCTGAGCAAAATTCATTACAGCCTTCAAATCTGTTACATCTACTTCTTCTTTGTCTGTATTAAAAAGCTCTAAATCTGTAGGGCAAAAAATATCGTTTATTGCCTTACCAATCTGACTGTTGGCTCCACTTAACCAAACTTTAATCATTTTTTAATCCTCCTTTGCGTTATACACCAATAGTATACTATACATTAATTTTAGACATTTTTCAACATAAATTATAGTGATTTTTAAAATATTATTTCCACACAAGTATTATTTTAATTTTCAATAAAATAAATTTATCCTTATTCTTCCTAAAACACATTTATTAAAGGGTCTTTGCTGTATAAACTTATTTTGAGCAATAAAAAAGAGGCTACATCTACTGTAACCTCGGAATAAACTGTACAAACTGTTTATTTCAACTTATTTATTGCACATTATTCTTAATTATTTAATAAACCTTATTCATCAAAATGAATTGACCCACCTTGCCACTTTCCTTGCATATAGGTATATGTACACCAATTTCCTAAACCGAACTTTCGTTCTTCACCTTCAGTTCCTGTGTCTGTTGGTTTAAAGCTCTTTCCTAATATTTCCCAGTCTGTCTGTGTATGTCCTTCGCCTGTCTCTGGATTTACAATATAATTACCGTGTGTTCCATATACATTTTCATCATCTACATCAATAAATCCTAATTCTACAGAATTTGAACCGTCAATTAATTCTTTTACTTCCCCATAAACACCTATGCTATGATTGTACCAAGTATTTTGGTTTGTTAAATATCTTAAATCTCTATTTGCATCTAATGCTACTGGCTGATTTGCACAAAGGACGCCACTCTTTTCATCTTTTGTTACTGTGATTGTTTTCCCGTCTAGTGTGATAAATGTATCGCCTGGAACTGCACTTCTTCTTGTCTTATCTGACTGCTTTAATGTTGTTGGTGTAACACCTGCATATGGGTCTACTTCAACATACTTTTCTACTGTGACCTTTGCTCTCTTTTCTGGATAAACAGCCTTATCTATCATAATCGCTGAGTCTTCTCTAGTTAAGTATTTATTTGGGTAGAACTTTGCTTCACTATCTCCCTGTAATACACCTGCTATGTATAAACATCTGATTGGAATTGCTGCACCACAACCACCTACAGACTCCTCAACTTCGCCTGTCTTATCACTAATTGTCAATTCAGTCCAATCTCCAACGAGTTTATATGAGTTCATCCAAATATCGTTGTTGTCTTTATACTCCTCATATAAATCCTGTCCCTTTAAATAGTGTAAACCGTCATAAATAAACTGGGCTGCATCTTGACGGGTAATTGGTGTGTTCCAATCGTTACCTGTTTGAGTTTCAAAGCCCCCATAGAAGCCTAGCTCACTTGTCGCTACCAGTAAATCAAAAGCCTTTCCACCCCAATATTTTTGTAAAAGACCTCTATCTATCTCATCTTGATAATAACTCTGTCCTTCTGATATATCGTTTTTTGCCTGTTCTATTGCATTTGCAATCTTTGTACCATCAGGGTCTAAGCTATTTACTACCATACTTAAAAATTCAAGTTTTGTGATTGTTCCCTGTGGTCTAAATGTATTATCTTCTGGATAACCTTTAATTCCTCCTGTGGCTAATAAACTTTCTACTGAGCTTCTACTGTAATCTCTGATTAAACTATCATCTGAAAACCTAGTTGATGCCTGAGTGTCATACAGAAAATGCTCCTGTACTGGAATTGTTGCTATATTCATAGAGCCTGCTGCTGCTAAAATTGCTAATGCCCTCAATGTGATTTTTGAAATTGGTACTCTAGTTTCATTCTTCATATTCTTTTCCCTCTCTTTTCCGTTTTATTTGTATTTGTATTTATGTTAATTCCTTTTCGTTTTGCTCGTTTGGGTTATCTTGTTTGAGCTATATAGTTGCTGTTAAACTTTTAATATAGACAATCTCTTAAACATACTTATTTACCTATTTACTTGTATTAACCATTAGATTAAGTATTCATTTATTCATTTAATTGTCATATTGTCTGTTGTCTGTTTTTGGTTCTCATTACTTAAGTGTTGTATGCCATTTGCAATACCATTTAATCTTATCTTTTATTATCTCTATACTTATTCTATCACACTCACTATAATAACTCAAGAAAAACTATGAACTAAATAAACACTTCTCTACTTCCATTCCATTCTTACTTTATACCCTTATTGTCATTAGGAATTCAGAAATATAATTGTCTCTCTATATTTTGTCCACTTGTTCTATACCTTAAGTCTTATATGCCCCCCTCTAAGACATCTTTTCAAATAATGTCCCCTTACTTTATTTTTATATCTTTGGAAAACAAAAAGGGACTGTGTTTAAACAGTCCTTCATCTAAATTGAAATGCAAGTATATTAACGGAAATCCCACTAGCTAGTCTATGTTCATTGAACACCGTACATATTTTATGTATACTTTTTTCTAACATATTAACTTATATTCTTTGGCAAGTTCCTCGTTCAGAACTATTACTTTAACACCCCAAATCTTTCTAACCTGTAACAGTCTATTTTTCAGTTCTGCTAAAGGTCCTGCTAGCCAGCTTTCATTCTTTGCATTTTTCACTACAAGAACAAACTTCATCTCATTATCTCTGATATTGTCTGCTGATTGAAGGTCTTTTCCTACTTCTGATATATCCCTATCCTTTTTCAATACGGTAGCTAGATAGACTTGTAAGGAGGAAATAAACTTCTCTGTTATTGATTTATAATAGTCTTCAAACTTTTGTTCCTTGTCTACTGACTCGTACCTGTTAGCTACATTAGGACAAGTCTTTTTTGCTTCAAGGAAAATAATACTATCCTCGTTATGTTTCAGGATAAACTCAACAGTCTTAATTCCCGTTCCAAGTTCCTTGTACACTTTAGATGCTTCAATATAAAAAAGTTTAGACTCGTCAAACTTTCCAAAATTCATTTCAGACTCTGATATAATCCTCACTTTAACAGCACCCCTACTTCCTCTCTATACAGTTGTCGGAAAGTATCCATAATAGCATTATGCTCTAGTAATTCAAATTCTTTGGCTATTTCACATTGTACCTTATTGTCCTCATCTTTATATAAAGACACATACTGTACATCACTTTTTTCATTTCTCTTTACTTCAATGTATTTAGCCAAGAAATAATCGTGTGTTGATACAAATATCTGTACACCCTCGCTTTCCAACATTATCAATAACTCTGCTAGCACAGGAATATACTTAGGGTTAATATTCGCCTCTGGTTCATCCCAAAACAACACAGAACCTTTCTCTAATGTCCCGTTTTTTATTAATTGCCATAAAAGAGCTATCTTACGCAAACCCTCAGCTACCAAATTAAATTCCAACTTTGCCTGTGTTCCTGGTTTTAAATAAAATCTATCATCGTGTACAGTAACCTTGCCGTTGCTAATCTTCTGTAAAGTTTCTAAATATTTCTTTCTAGCTGTAGAATCTACACCTCTTGAAATGTCTATCTTAGCTGCTGCAATAATATCTAAGTAAGTATCGTCAAACTCCACATTTCCCATTTTTACGGCTGCATCTAAATTCCAAGCATTTGATAAAATCTCCTTAGCTGGTATGAAAACACTTGTAAGGTCTGACATTTGCTTTTCCCATTTTTCCTCTGAGTTAATTTCAGCATCCCACTTTTTAGTCTTAGTGGAAAACACCATTCCTATTTTCGATGTGTCAGACTCCACCAAAACCTTTGCTGTATTGTTTCCGTTCTTATGTCTGTTTACTAATCTTCCAATGCTAGATTGGTCTGGTCGAAAAAGCATAGTTGTTTTTTGTGAAAAAGATACATCGTGTTTAGATGATTGGCACGCTGCATAAGCTAACTTCATTATATGTGTTTTTCCAACACCATTTTCTCCTACCAAAACATTTAAACCTCTGCTAAAAGGAATTGTTATATCTTCAAAAACAGTAAAATTCTCTGCTTCAAACTTTGTCAACGGCATTCTTATCACCTCAGCTATTTATAATTTCACTTATAAACTAATTTTATTACTTCTCACGCATTTTATTTTCTCCCATTATATCATATCCAATAAGCCTATTTCAAGATTTCAACAAGAATTTTCATCCAAATATAAAGCTACTTCATACCCTAATTGGTTTCTAAGTGCCGTTAAAATTTCTTCTAGTTGGTCTAAACTAAAAAACTCTGATGCAGCAGAGGTTAAAGGACTTGGATAATCCTCTCCCAGTACAGATAATAATTTAACATTAGCCACTAAAGCTATTTTGTAATTGTCCTTATTTTCTTTACCTATCTTTATATACTTATCTAAAAACTCTTTCATAAAAAATCCTCTCCCTTTCTAATTTACTAAACTAAGTAGTAATAATATATAGTTATCCCTCATTTACAAATAAACTAAGTATTATAATTTAGTGTATTTACAGTCTATATTTAAGTCTTTTTATACTTATTAACCCTAAATAATATTTAATCTATGTCTCCATTATATTTTTGTTTTTTAACTTTTTCAAAAATAAAAAGAGGCTACTAAGTGCAACCTCTTTAATACTAAATATTCTATTTTGTTTGTTTATATATTATCTATCTTGCAGACTCAAAAGTCGCATATAAAATCTGGCTTGCTGTACTAGGTGTTCCCCAACCATATTCACTAGAATAGATGTATTCACACCAGCCACCTAACCCTAAATGTCTTACTTCGCCTTCTGTTCCTTTATCTGTTGGTTTTAGTGACTCTGCTATCTTGTTCCAGTCTCCTTCAGAGTGTCCTTCTCCTGTCTTTGGATTGTATAAATAATCTCCCTTTCCACTATAAGTATTTTCATCAGCACTAATTTTATCATTTGAGATGTAACCTAAATTTACACTTAAACTACCATCACTTAGTTTAACTTCCCCATAATTTGCAATCTTATGTTCTATACGCTTACCTTCATTAGAAGTACGAACTAGTTCTCTACCCATATCTAATGCTACTGGCTGGTTTGCTCCGATTACCCCACTCTTTTCATCTCTAACTACTTTGATTGAAGTACCATCTGCTTTAATAAATGTATCTCCATCTATTGCTCCTCGTCTTGTTGGGTCTGTCTGCTTTAGTGTTGTATTTTCTACTCCCTCTGTCTTATCTATCTCTTTATCTGCTTCTGGTATTGTTACTTTCGCTCTCTTTTCTGGGTTTACTGCCTTGTCTATAATTATTGCTGAGTCTTCTCTTGTAAGATATTATTTGGATAGAATTTAGACTCACTATCGCCCTGTAAAATACCTGCTTCATATAAACTTAAAATATCATCTGGGTGGGCACAACTTGATACTGACTGTCTATATCCGTCTGGTACATCTGTATCTGTCAATTCATCCCAGTCTCCAATGAGCTTCTTACCACCATTTCTATTCTCGGCTACGCCCATTGTTACATAAAGGTCATTTCCCTTTAGTGCCTTTAAACCTTGATAAACCATCATTGCTGCATCTTGTCTTGTGATTGGTGTGTCCCAGTTTCCTCCTGTTGAGTTGGTTTCATACATTCCACCAATTCCTAACTGTCTTGCCCCTATGATTAAATCAAATGCTTTACCACCCCAAAATTCTGTAACAAGTCCCTCATTTTTATACATATCATATGTATTTAAGTTATCATATATAATTTCAGATTTAGCTGATTTAATTCCCTCTGCTAATTTTGTGCCGTCTGGGTCTAAGCTATTTACTACCATACTAAGGAACTCTAACTTAGTAATTGTTCCCTGTGGTCTAAATGTGTTATCTTCTGGATAACCTTTAATTCCTCCTGTGGCTAATAAACTTTCTACTGAGCTTCTACTGTAATCTCTGATTGAGCTATCATCACTAAATCTAGTTGATGCCTGAGTGTTATATACAAAATGCTCCTGTACAGGAATTGTTGCCACATTAATAGAACCTGCTGCTGCTAAAATAGCTAAAGCTCTTAGTGTTATTCTTGATATTGGTACTCTTGTTTCGTTCTTCATATTCTTTTCCCTCTCTTTTTCTTTTGCAACATAGAGGTTTTATTTTTATAATAGCTTTGCTCTATGTTTTTCTATATCCTCATAATACTACAGAAAAGACAGAAACTCAAGCATAAAAATATAAGTGAAGTATTTATTTTGTGTATCCATATCTGAAATATTGAAATTTCTTTCTATTTCACCCCAAATTTTAATGTTTCGTTTTCTGCATATAGAATATCACAAAAATCATTTTCTCTTAAATTTAGCCAAAAATAGAAAGATTTAGAAACAAATAAACATATCTCCTATATGAGATTATATATTTCGCTTTAATGTCATAAACCATTAAACCCATAACTCTAGCTCCCTATCCCCAACCGTCTACTCCTAAATCTACTCAGAGCCAACACCATACTTCTAAATGTCATTTCCGTACTCTGCTACATTCCTAAACAACATTACTAATTCTAAACACCTCAATGCCCTAAAGCTAATAGCTACTATTTTTATTAACTTAAAACAACCATTCAAAACATAATAATATTAAAACTGGCTATTATTCTATTTTCGTTTGCTTTCCTCATTATATAATAAATAAATTTCCCCCTCACGAACACTTTTTTACTCTAAACTTTTTTTACTTTCTATGTTTTAAGTGCATCTGTTAGTCTCAAAAATTTTTTCAGAAAAATTTTCTTGTCCGTTACTTTCATTCCAATAGCTATGTTCCTAGTAATTCTTCTTTCTATCTAATAAACACAATAACTATTTCTATACTTACAACCCTAAGTACATTATAGCATTATGAATAAATATCAAGGTGTGTATATGTCCACTTTCGGGGTGCCTATATATATACAGTATATGTCCACTTAACTTTATTTTCCTGCTTTAACACCCTTCTAGCCTTTAAACTTTCAATTTTTAGCTATCTCGAAAATTACTGTTTCTACTGTAAATGTCCTTCTGTTGCATATGTTCCTAGTAACCTTTCTATATTCAACAACTATATACTTTTTTCTTCTGCTCCGAACTGATATAGAACCACTAATAAATATGTAATACCTTTAGATTGACTTTTACACCAAAAGTACACCAATTTTATACCAATTAAATGATAAAATCCGATAAATAACGGTAAAATTTGATAAATATGTCCTTAATTTCTATCATTTTGCAAGAACCCAAAACAACCCTGTGATATGCTATTTTACTGGCATTTTAAAATATTCTCTGTATGCTTTCTTCTTAGCCCACTTTTTACTCAAAATATTGTTTACATTTTATAAAAAAATTTTACTATTGTTTACTTCCATACATTTATCCCACAAAAATATGGTTCAAAATAAAAAAGATACCAAAGATTATGTCATATTATGCTAATTTTTAGTTTATTAATTTTTACATCTCTACTTGATATTTTTTATATATGTAATTATAATTATACTTGGATTTTTAGGCAAGGAGATAATATACAATGAAAAAATTCATCGCACTAATTTTAGTGGCACTATTTACACTAAGCACATTTTCTATAGCAAACGCCAATGACTATTTACCCTATGTTGAAAAACCAACACAACTTACATATCAGCCAGATAATGTAACACTTAACATTATGGGTAGGACAAGTCGAGCTTTTAATGTTGTTTATTGTAACGGTCGCCTTTGTGTTCCTCTCTATGATACAATTACTGCTATGGATGGTACATATTCCTTAGTAAATGACGATTGCAAAATTACAATTAGTGGAAAAACTATAGATATTTCAACAAAGACAAAGGACAGCAACAGAGTTGTTACTTGCTATTATAACAACATATGTTACATTTCACTTTATGAGCTTTTGACACCATTTGACTATATTGCAACTGTAGACATTGGTGCAAACAAGGTCAATATATTGAAACATTCAACAAATATGCCAAATAGTCAGCTTGCAAAGACTACAGCTACAAAATCAGCCTATATAAGATTAGAGGATATTGTAGCTGACGGTATGGATACTACAGCCGAACCTAACTATACTATTGAAAACCTTGAAAAATTAAGATATACAGCTGAATACTTATATACAAAAGGCGAACAATACTATATAGCATGGGTTCCTGTATATTCAAATCCAGCAACAAAAACATGGAATGATGTAAGTGTTACATTTAACCTTTATAATGCTTATTTTGTCTATACCCTTGATTATATGGTAGACCATGGTGGTCATATTGGATTACATGGCTATACACACCAATATGGCAAAGATAAAAGCTGTGTAGGCTATGAATGGGGTTCAAAAACACCTTATACTCGCCAACAACAGATGCAAAGAATGATTTATGCTAAAGAAACTTGTCATCGTTTAGGCTACACAGAGGAATTTTTCGAATTTCCTCACTACGGAGCAACAAAAGACCAGTTAAGGATTGCTGAGAATTACTTTGATGTTATTTATCAGTCATATCCAAAGCAGGAGCTTATAAATCAGTTGACATATACTACTGAATCAAGCAAAAAGGTGTACTATGTTCCAACACCAGCCGATTATGTTCATCATTTAGGGGATTTAAACGGCATTTTAGGCAGACTTAATAATTCTATGGAAAATAACTATACAATGAGTCTTTTCTATCATCCTGTATTGGATATAAAGAAAATAACAACATATACTACTGCTGACGGTGTCAGATTATGGTATTATTCTGACCAAGGTATGTTACCAAATATTATTGAATATATGAACAGCCACAACTATAAATTTGATAAAATAAAGGAAGATTAATATGCGATTTACCTATTGCCCTGATTGCGGAACAAAGTTAATACAGAAAGAAGTCGGCGACGAGGGTTTTATGCCCTATTGCGATAACTGTAAAAAGCCTCTTTTTGATATGTTTTCTTCCTGTATTATTGCTTTGGTAACAAATGAAAAACAGGAAGTAGCACTTCTTAGACAAAACTATATATCAACCGACTACTATAACTTGGTTTCAGGATATATGAAACCGGGAGAAACAGCCGAGGAAACGGCAGTAAGAGAAGTTGGAGAGGAATTGGGCTTAACAATAAATGAGCCTAAAATAACAGGAACATACTGGTTTGATAAAAAAGATATGATTATGATTGGTTTCTTAGCTGAAACCCATAAAACGGATTTTAAACTTTCCGGAGAAGTGGACTCTGCCCTTTGGATACCAGCAGAAAAAGCACTTACAATGGTCCACCCAAAAGGTAGCGTATCCCACACCCTTGTAAAAGAATATTTAAAAACTATATGATGTTAAGGCATAACCTTTGGGTTGTGCCTTTTTTATGGATAAAATTATATTGTTTTTAATAATAGAAAAACAGCAAAAAAGCCAATATTTTAATTTAGAGTTTTATTTATAATCTAAATAATTATCAGTCAATTTTTTATTTTCTTTGTAAATTTTATAATTTGATTAATATTACTATCCAATAGTTTGAATATCATATTAAATTTTGATATAATATTTATCAATAAATCTATATATTATACTGGGCATTACTAATTTTAGATAAACACTCCATACAAGCAAAAGTTGATTAGTTTATAAATATATAAACTGGCTAATCCCTTGTAATATTATAATATTGATTTGAAGCAAACAACAATATTAAAAAGCATTTATTTTATAATTTTATAATAATAAAGTCATAAACATATAAAAACTACCAATCATATTTACATTAGCTTACATAACAATCTACTAACTGAAAAAGACACACTATAACCGGTGTCTTTTTTATTTATCATAATACAAATTTACAAAACATACATTTCCTTCTTCTTATAAAACTATTTAAGAATTTAATATTTTATAATATTTCCATTTATTCCAAATAAATCCATATATTCACAAAAAGAAAAGCTGGTGCAGAACACCAGCTTTTTAGAAAATTTATTATATAAGATAATTAGTTTTTAGAAATTAAATATTATAGAAAATCAAGATTTTTGATTAAAAGCACACTTCAGCTACGAACCCTGAAGTGTAAAGTAGCATTAAATAATATTAAAATTATTCAATGATAGAAACAACAGAACCAGAACCAACAGTTCTACCACCTTCACGGATAGCGAATCTAAGACCCTGTTCCATAGCGATGTGGCTGATAAGTTCGATAGTCATTTCTACGTTATCACCAGGCATGCACATTTCTGTACCTTCTGGAAGAGTGATAACACCAGTTACGTCAGTAGTTCTGAAGTAGAACTGTGGACGGTAGTTGTTGAAGAATGGCTTATGACGACCACCTTCATCTGCCTTTAATACGTAAACCTGAGCTGTAAACTTCTTGTGTGGAGTGATTGTACCAGGAGCAGCTAATACCTGACCTCTTTCGATTTCATCTCTGTTAACACCTCTAAGAAGTGCACCGATGTTATCACCTGGTTCAGCATCATCAAGAAGCTTGTGGAACATTTCGATACCAGTTACAACAACTTTTCTTGATTCTTCTACAAGACCAACGATTTCAACTTCGTCCTGAACCTTTAAGATACCTCTTTCTACTCTACCAGTAGCAACAGTACCTCTACCAGAAATAGAGAATACGTCTTCTACAGGCATAAGGAAAGGCTTATCTGTATCTCTTTCTGGGTCAGGGATGTATTCATCAACAGTTTCCATTAACTTGATGATAGCATCGCCCCACTTGCCAGATGTATCCTGAAGAGCCTGGTAAGCAGAACCTCTGATGATTGGGCAACCTTCGAAGCCGTATTCTTCAAGAAGTTCAGTGATTTCCATTTCTACTAAGTCAAGAAGTTCTTCATCGTCAACCATATCACACTTGTTCATGAATACTACGATGTAAGGAACGCCTACCTGTCTTGAAAGAAGGATATGTTCTCTAGTCTGAGCCATAGGACCATCAGTTGCAGCAACAACGAGGATAGCACCATCCATCTGTGCAGCACCAGTAATCATGTTCTTAACGTAGTCAGCATGTCCTGGACAGTCAACGTGAGCGTAGTGACGCTTAGGAGTTTCGTATTCAACGTGAGCAGTAGAGATAGTGATACCTCTTTCTCTTTCTTCTGGAGCCTTATCGATGTTTTCGAAATCTACCTGTTCACCTAACTGATATCTATCATGTAAAGTCTTAGTGATAGCAGCTGTTAAAGTTGTCTTACCGTGGTCAACGTGACCAATTGTACCAATGTTTACATGTGGTTTAGTTCTCTCATAATGTGCCTTAGCCATTTTAAAATGTCCTCCTTAAAATTAATTAAAATTTTAGTAAATCGTGCTTACTATGCCGACAAAAAAGCCGACTTATACACTAGATTTATTATACAAAATTTATAAGAATTTTGCAAGTATTTTTTAGCAATACTTGCAAAATTAATTATATCTAAATTATTCTGCCTTACCAGCAGCAATCTTTTCCTGAATACTCTTAGGAACTGGTTCGTAGTGGTCAACTTCCATTGAGTAAGTACCACGACCCTGAGTGCTTGAACGAAGGTCAGTTGAGTAACCGAACATTTCAGCAAGTGGAACATAAGCATTAATAAGCTGAACTCCACCATTCTGAGGTTCCATACCTTCAATTCTACCACGACGAGAGCTTACATCGCCCATAACATCGCCCATGTATTCTTCAGGAACAGTAATTTCAACCTTCATTACAGGTTCAAGTAACTGTGGAGCTGACTTCTTCATGGCATCCTTGAACGCCATAGAACCAGCAATCTTGAAGGCGATTTCAGAAGAATCGACTTCATGGTAAGAACCATCGTAACAAACGGCTCTAATACCAACTACAGGGAAGCCACCGATTACACCGGCCTGCATAGCTTCCTGGATACCAGCATCAACAGCTGGGATGTATTCCTTAGGAATAGCACCACCAACAACTTCGTTAACGAATTCGTATGGCTTGTCGCTATCTGGTGGAATAACTTCGAAACGAACTTTACAGTGACCGTACTGACCACTACCACCTGACTGACGCTTGAACTTACTATCAACATCAACATCATGGCCAAATGCTTCACGGTATGCAACCTGAGGAGCACCTACATTCGCTTCTACCTTAAATTCTCTTAAAAGTCTATCAACAATGATTTCGAGGTGAAGTTCACCCATACCAGAAATGATTGTATCGCCAGTTTCCTGGTTAGTGTAAGTTCTGAAAGTTGGGTCTTCTTCTGCAAGCTTAGCAAGAGCAATACCCATCTTATCTCTACCAGCCTTAGTCTTAGGCTCGATAGCAACAGAAATAACTGGGTCTGGGAAGTTCATTGATTCAAGGATAACTTCGTTATCTTCGTCACATAATGTATCACCAGTAGTTGTAAGTTTAAGACCTACAGCAGCGGCAATATCACCAGCGTAAACCTTATCGATTTCCTTACGGTCGTTAGCGTGCATCTGAAGGATACGACCAATTCTTTCCTTCTTACCCTTTACAGAGTTGTATACATAAGAACCAGATTCGAGAACACCAGAGTAAACTCTGAAGAATGCAAGCTTACCAACGAATGGGTCGTTCATAATCTTGAATGCAAGTGCTGCGAATGGTTCTGAATCAGAAGAATGTCTTTCAACAATAGTTTCTTCATCACCTGGAATGTGACCCTTAATAGCAGGAATATCAGTTGGTGCTGGCATGTATTCAAGAACACCGTCAAGCATCTTCTGAACACCCTTATTTCTATAAGCTGAACCGCAGAATACAGGAACTGCTTCACAAGCGATACAAGCCTTTCTAAGAGCCTTCTTCATTTCAGGAATTGTAAGTTCTTCTTCCATAAGGTACTTGTCCATAAGAGCTTCATCAGTTTCAGCGATGAGTTCAACCATCTGCTGATGATATTCGTTAGCCTTATCAACCATATCTTCTGGAATATCTTTAATTTCAACTTTAGTACCCTGCTTATCTTCATAGTAGTAAGCCTTCATTTCCATAAGGTCAATTACACCTACGAAGTCGTCTTCAGCACCGATAGGAAGCTGAACAGGTACTGGATTAGCACCAAGTCTATCTCTAATCATATCTACAACACGGTAGAAGTTAGCACCCATAATGTCCATCTTGTTTACGAAAGCCATTCTAGGTACATTGTATTTATCTGCCTGTCTCCAAACTGTTTCAGACTGTGGTTCAACACCACCCTTTGCACAGAATACAGCAACAGAACCATCAAGTACACGAAGTGAACGTTCTACTTCAACTGTGAAGTCAACGTGACCCGGTGTATCAATGATGTTGATACGATGCATAGGACCAGCGTTCTCAAGACCGTGGTTAAGCTGCCACTGAGTAGTAGTAGCGGCAGAAGTAATTGTAATACCTCTTTCCTGCTCCTGCTCCATCCAGTCCATTGTAGCTGTACCTTCGTGAGTATCACCAATCTTGTAAGTACGACCTGTATAGAACAAAATACGTTCTGTAAGGGTAGTCTTACCTGCATCGATATGCGCCATAATACCAATATTACGGGTTAATTCAAGCGGGCATGCTCTTGACACACTTATTCCTCCTTTTGTAATCTACTTAATTACCACTTATAATGAGAGAAAGCCTTATTAGCTTCTGCCATCTTATGAGTTTCGTCCTTCTTCTTAACAGCGCCACCAGCGTTGTTAATAGCATCTAAAAGCTCATTAGCAAGGCGTGCATCCATAGTCTTTTCTCCACGCTTTCTGCTGTATAATGTTAACCATCTAAGACCTAAAGTAAGTCTTCTTTCTGGCTTAATTTCCATTGGTACCTGATAAGTAGCACCACCAACACGGCGAGCCTTAACTTCAAGTACAGGCATAATGTTGCCTAAACCCTCTTCGAAAGCTTCAAGGGCTGGCTTACCACTTTTTTCTTCAAGCTGAGCGAATGCACTGTAAACGATTTTCTGTGCAACACCCTTCTTACCGTCTAACATAACGGAATTAATAAGCTTAGTAACTACTTTACTCTTATATACTGGATCAGGTAGTACTTCTCTCTTTGAAACATGACCTTTTCTTGGCACGATTCTTCCCTCCTTAATAATTGATTAATTCATAGGTACTTGCGACCACTATGTAGCCGCTATTCCATGCCACACTACCTGAACCTGCAACACACAGATTTAAAATAATGAGGCATAAATAAGGCTGCTACGCAGTCTTAAAAAATATTTTGTTATTACTTCTTCTTAGCACGCTTAGCACCGTACTTAGAACGAGCCTGCTTTCTATCAGCAACACCTGCTGTATCAAGTGTACCTCTGATGATATGGTAACGCACACCAGGTACGTCCTTTACTCTACCACCTCTTAAAAGAACAACACTATGTTCCTGTAAGTTGTGACCTTCACCAGGAATGTAAGCAGTAACTTCAATACCGTTTGAAAGACGAACTCTGGCAATCTTTCTTAAAGCTGAGTTTGGCTTCTTAGGTGTAGCAGTCTTTACTGATGTACAAACACCACGCTTCTGTGGAGAGCTTACATCTGTCTGCTTCTTCTTAAGTGAATTAAGACCCTTCTGTAACGCAGGAGCAGTAGACTTAGTAACCTTAGTCTGTCTACCCTTTCTTACTAACTGGTTAAATGTTGGCATTAACTGCACCTCCTTAAAAAAATAATAAATCTGTTTGTTGCATAATACGACCGTATCACACACCCATATATATTAACACCTTTTAATTTCAAAGTCAATGATTTTTTTCAAAAAAATTGCCTATTTTACAAAAGTTTTCAATAGCTTTTTTGTTATATATTTTGCCCAATTTCTACTCTTGACAAAGTTTTAAATTGGTGTTAGTATATCCATTGTAAAAAATGTTATGAATATTTGCTTATCCAGAGAGGCGGAGGGACTAGGCCCTGTGAAGCCCAGCAACCGGCATTTTATGCATCGGTGCTAATTCCTACGGTTTATTCCGACAGATGAGTTCACGAGAATAAGCCTTCGAGGGCTTTTTTTTATGCCAATTTCTAAATGGTAGATATTTTTTATAATTGAAAGGAGTTACATTAATAATGAAGAAATTCTTTACTTCAGAATCTGTAACAGAAGGACATCCAGATAAAATCTGTGACCAAATTTCTGATGCAGTCCTTGATGCCATTCTTGCAAAAGACCCTATGGCAAGAGTAGCTTGTGAAACAATGACATCAACAGGTCTTATTATGATTGCTGGTGAAATTACTACTAACTGCTATGTTGACCTTGACAAAATCGCAAGAGAAACAGTTAGAGAAATAGGTTATGATAGAGCTAAATACGGTTTCGACTGTGATAGCTGTTCTGTTCTTACTTCTTTAAAGGGACAGTCACCTGATATTGCTCAGGGTGTTAATTCATCTCTTGAAGCAAGAAATGGTGAAGCTGACAGCGACGATACTGGTGCTGGTGACCAGGGTATGATGTTCGGTTTTGCTTGCAACGAAACTGATGAATATATGCCTGCTCCAATTTATTATGCCCATAAACTTACAAGAAAATTAAGTGAAGTTAGAAAAAATGGTACTTTAAGCTACCTTCGTCCAGACGGTAAGAGTCAGGTTACTGTTGAATATGATGATAACAAGGTTATTAGAATTGACAATGTAGTTATTTCTACTCAGCACGCTCCAGAAGTTGAACACGCTCAGATTGAAAAGGACATTATCGAAAAGGTTATTAAGGCAGTTCTTCCTGCTGAACTTTTAGATGAAAATACTAAGTATTATGTAAATCCAACAGGCAGATTTGTTGTTGGTGGTCCACAGGGCGACTGTGGTTTAACAGGTAGAAAGATTATCGTTGATACTTACGGTGGCTATGCTAGTCATGGTGGTGGTGCATTTAGTGGTAAAGACCCAACTAAGGTAGACCGTTCAGCAGCTTATGCAGCAAGATATGTTGCAAAGAATGTTGTTGCTAGTGGTATTGCTGATAAGTGTGAAATTCAGCTTGCTTATGCAATCGGTGTTGCTCAGCCACTTTCAATCTATGTAAATACTTACGGTACTGGTAAGGTTTCTGATGAAAAGATTGTTGAAATCATTAGAGAAAACTTTGATTTAAGACCTGCCGCAATTATTAAGAACCTTGATTTAAGAAGACCAATCTACAAGCAGACTGCTGCATATGGTCACTTTGGTAGAAGTGATATTAATGTTCCTTGGGAAAAACTTGATAAGGTTGATGTTTTCAAAAGTCAGTTTTAATCGTTTTTAGGTATACAAAAAGCTCCTCAAGTTCAACTTGAGGAGCTTTTCATTTTCTCTTACCTATATTAAAATATGCTAATACTGCAACTATCAAACACAACACCATTGCAGCTATTCTCATACCATCAAATCCAACTTTTAACGCCCATATAAACTCTACAACAAAAAGAGCGAGAAATATTGTCATTTTTAAAATTCTTTTATCCATATTATCTCCTTATATATCGTATAACTTTGGTTCAAAGCCTTTAATTTTTATTTTTGTAAGCACTTTTTCAAATTCACTTTTTCTGAACTCACCTTTGTTACACATTATTTCCAAATTTATGCCAAAGAATGAAATGCCACATTTTGCTCTTTTAAATCCATTTCTTTCGTAAAATGCAACTCTCTTTTTTCTCTGTTCAAAATTTTCAGCATTTACTTCATCAATTCTTTCCATATCTAGTGCTATTTGATAATCACTATATACCTCTTGCAACTTCTGTAAAGCCTTACTACCTTTTCCCTGTCCTCTGAATTTCTTGTCTATAGCAAAATAACTTAAATAACATTCCTTACATTCATTATGAGGCAATATTATTGCAAAACCTACAAACTCGCCATCATAAAATGCCCAGCCATCACAATCACATTCATCTAAAAGATTGATTAACTTTTCAGAGGGTATCCTTTCTTCTTTTGGAAAAGCTTCGTCATTTAAGCTATACAACTTTTCTTTATCCTTAAAACTACTATCTATCTTTATAAATTCCATACTTTTACTCCTCTCTTTTATTCTTTAAAACCAATTTTGCAAAATCTTCATAATAATAGCTTTCCATTTCACTGGCATTACCAACTTTATTAAAGAAACAACTTGGAATTTCCCCCTCTTTCAAATTCTTGGCAATACATAACGAGCAACCTTTATTATGATTAGTTGGATGAAATGGACATTTTAAATCTTTACATGTACAAAACTTACTTAAATTTTCCATATTATTTCTCCATTTTATCATTTAAACAGCCTCCAGAAACTTCCCATAAATACATACTTGCTACAGAACCATAAGGGCTATATCGTTTTCTATATTTTTCAAATAAATCCTTTGTAATTTCTTTTTTATTGTATAAAATTTTCATACCATTTTTTATACCAAAATCGCCATAACTTAATACATCCATTCTGTTCATAGAAAATATAAGAACCATTTCAGCAGTCCATTTACCTATACCGTCTAATGTACACAATTCTTTTATTGCATCATTGTCTGATTTTTCATAAAGAGCCTCTATACTAAATTCTTTTTCCAAAACCTTTCTTGAAAAATCCTTTATCCATATAGCCTTTTTAGCTGAAATCCCTATACCTTCTAAATCTGTATTATATATATTTTCAGGAGTAACTTTACCTACCCTATTTATAAATCTATTCCATATTGTATCAAGAGCTTTATTAGAAATTTGTTGACCAACAATATTTTTCACAATGCAAACAAATATATCTGGCTCAAGTTTTCTCTCCACAACTCCAACTTTATCAATAACAGTTGCTAATTTTTTATCTTTTTTCTTTAAATAGTTTAACTCTTTTTCTCCGTACTTAAAATACATATATACCTCTTACAAAAAGCGAGGTACTAAAAAGTACCCCGCCCTAAATTAACTTATAAAAAATTTCATAATATGTTTGCCTTTTTCTCCGTCCATATTACCCCTTATATAAAGGTAATCAGAAGTTCTAAAAAGGAAATTACCAGCAAAAGCACCTACAATCTGTTCTTTACCATCTACAACATCTTTATAACTAGCATCATAAGAACAAAATGCCTTACCAATATGAACATCTTCTATTATTCTATCGTTATGATACATTGTGCAAACAACATGTCTACCCTCAACTCTAGTACAAATAATTTTAAGATTTTCTTGAGGGCACTCCCATATTTCATTTACTTTAGGAAGAACTATTGCCACATTCTGATATAATGCAAATAGAAAATATAAAACTAAAAGAACACCTAAAATAGGTAAAAATGTACTCATATAAACTCAATCCTTATACATTAAATCTGAATAAAACAACATCTCCGTCTTTCATAACATAATCCTTACCTTCACTACGGTAAACACCAGCTTCCTTAGCTGCTGCTACAGAACCAAGTTTTACAAGGTCATCATATGTTACAACTTCAGCACGAATGAAACCTCTTTCGAAGTCAGTATGTATTTTACCAGCTGCCTGAGGTGCTTTTGTACCCTCTGTAATAGTCCATGCTCTTACTTCCTGTTCGCCGGCTGTAAGGTAAGAAATAAGACCAAGTAACTTATAACTTGCAGCAATAAGTCTATCAAGACCGCTTGTTTCACAGCCTAAATCAGCTAAAAATTCAAGTTTTTCATCGTTTTCAAGTTCGGCAATTTCTTCTTCAATTTTTGCACAAACAACGAATACACCTGAACCTTCTTCCGCTGCTCTTTCTCTAACAGCCTGTACATGAACATTGCTAGCACCATCATCAGCTAAATCTTCTTCGCCAACATTAGCAGCGTAGAGAACTGGCTTTCTGCTTAAAAGTGTAAGTGAATCAACAAAAGCTAAATCATCATCATCAAATTCAATAGTTCTTGCATTCTTACCTTCTTCAAGAACAGTCTTAATTTTCTTTAAAATTTCAACTTCTCTAGCAAGAGATTTGTCATTCATAGCCTGCTTCTGTGTCTTAGCAATTCTCTTGTCAACAACATCAAGGTCAGCAAGAATAAGTTCTAATTCAATAGTTTCAATATCTCTTACAGGGTCAACCTTTGCATCAACATGAACTACATTTGTGTCTTCAAAACAACGCACAACATGAACAATAGCATCTACTTCTCTGATATGAGAAAGGAACTTGTTACCTAAGCCTTCGCCCTGACTAGCACCCTTTACAAGACCAGCAATATCAACGAATTCAATAACAGCAGGAGTCTTTTTCTTTGCTGTATACATTTCTTCCAATACATCAAGTCTTTTGTCCGGAACAGGAACAATACCTACATTAGGGTCTATTGTACAGAATGGATAATTTGCAGCTTCTGCACCACCACCAGCAAGTGAATTAAATAATGTACTTTTGCCTACATTTGGCAAACCAACAATTCCGAGTTTCATAATAAAATCCTTTCCTTTTCTTTATTGCTTATTTTAATGGCTTCTTTAGCCTTTTATCCGTATATTAGTATAGGGTTCCGTACCAATTTCCGTACCAATTTCATCAAATATAAGATTTTAATTATTAAAAAATTGGTTAACGTACCAATTCCGTACCAATTTAATTCACGCCTATACTATCAACAAATCATTCTCGATTCTATCTATTTCTTTTAATTTTTCATCTTCTGTACTGTGCACATAAAGGTTCATTGTGATTCCAATATTAGAATGCCCTAGTATTGTTTGAAGTGTTTTAGGTTTCATTCCAGCTTCTATACATCTTGTAGCAAATGTGTGCCTAAGAACATGCATTGAAAATCTTGGAATCTTTGCTTTATCACACAGTTTAAACAACATTGTATCATAAGTGCTGTTTTTTACAGGAGTGCCTTTTTTACATAAAAAAACAAAATCAACCCATTCTATTAAAATATTTTGGAACGAATTATTTTTCTTCTTTTGTTTTTTTAATAACTCGATAGCTTCTTGAGTTAATGGAACAGTTCTATAACCTGATTTACTTTTAGGCTCGCCAATTCTCCATTCGCCTACAGAATATCTGTATTCCATAGAACGACTAACTGTCAGTGTTCTTTTTTCAAAATCAATGTCAGACCATTTAAGACCAATCATTTCTCCTGTTCTTAATCCTGTCTGTAATAAAAAGCGGTATTGATACTCATAAGTGTTCCCTCTAATTGTTTTTAGAAACAATCTTTGATTTTGCAAAGTCAACGCTTCTTTCTTTTCTGAGGGTTTTCCTATATTCGAACTAACCATTCTATTGCATGGATTTTTAATTATGACATTGTTTTGGTATGCATAATCTAACATATTATATAAGGCTATCCTTGTTTGATATATAGTAGATGTCCTATATCCTTCATCTGCCATATTTGTCATAATTTTTTGACAATGGATTGGATTTACACTACAAAGAGTTTTGTTTCCAATCACAGGTTTTATATTTCGATTATATCTTTCTGTATAATTCCTTATAGTGTTTGGTTTAGCAATTCTCTTTTTTATAGAAATCCAATAATCAAACCATGCATCAACTAACATTTCCCCAGGAATATCAATATTGCCATGTTCATCTTGATATTTTGAATCAGCTAACCATTGTCTACACTCTTGAAGCTTTGAAAATAATTTTTGAATTCTTTTGCCACATTTATTAGTATATCTCCCTACATAAAGCCCATCCTCTCTTCTTTGACTAATTCCAACGCCTAATTCTTTACCTTTAATATCTTTTCCCATATTTACAACTCCTTTTTAAAAGAGCCTCAATACTTCGTCAATCATATCATAAAAAGGCTCAAAAGTAAATATAAACAATTAATTACAATTACTATATCTCTATTTCCTCTGATAAATATTTTTCAAATTCTTTTCTTTTTATTAATTTTTTCTTTCCAACATACAAAACAAAATGACAACGAGGGGCTTTAGATATTTCTTGAATTTTATTTATCCCAATATTTGAATATATAGATGCCTCTTTAATAGTTAAGTTAATTTTTTCCCATATAGGCATATGATTCTCCATGTTAATTCCTCCTGTTTTATCTATATTAAAATGGCTTACCCGAAGATAAGCCATTAATTTTATTTAATTCTTTCCAGTAGTACCGAAGCCACCTCTGCTAATACTATCTAAATCATCAACAGTATTAAACTCGATATGTGGCTGGATTTTATTTAATCTAAACTGACATAATCTGTCACCCTTATGTATAATAGTGTCTTCCATAGCTATTACAGGTAACTTCCATTCATCTGAAGAACCACAATAAGTCGAATCGATAACGCCAAAACTATTTGTCTGTAATACTTTGAAATTCTTATACATACTACTTCTTGGAACAATATTAGCTTCATAGCCGTCAGGTAACTTCATTGCAACGCCTAATGGAATTAATTTAAATTCGCCTTTTTTTAAAGCGATGGTTTCGTTGGCAGATAAATCAATCCAATCGCCCTTTTCAATCTTCTTTAATTTCTTTGCCCCGTTAAAATATTTAACATCTATCTTTAAAGCCTTAGTTGTATTGAATAAGTCTTTAATAGATAAAAGCAATAATATAATTAATAAAAATATAATTAGAATCTTTTCCATATGTATTTTCTCCTTTTTTAATCTAGTTTTCCATCTAATACTTTATACACTACATAATATTTGCCGTCTATTTTTTCTATATGAAGATTATCAATTCCATACACCTTATGGCAAATGGGTACTTTGTTTTCCATAAAAGTAAAGAGATAGGGTATACGCCCTTCTTCATATAACTTAGACTCTTCTTTTGTAAGTTCAATCATATTAGTTTAATTCTCCTTTCTTTAGTTTAAATATAAAACAATTTTTCTTTGAGTTAAAGACTTTTGTACATCTATAACTCTTTGATTTTTACTTCCTCTATATGCAAGAGAAATGTCTCTCTGCTCATCTATGTATTCTCCATCCACCAGAACATCTATACAAGTTAATATACTATTTCTAACAAATTTATCTCTGTCAAAAATTTGCTGGGATACAGAGTTTGTATTAAAGTTTATAATATCTTCTATATAATAACCCGTATAGAGCCAAATGCTCTTCTGAGGATATGAAATTCGGATTTCTTTAACCAAAGATAAAACCTCGTCAATGTTCTGTTTAGCAAGAGGTTCTCCTCCTAAAATAGAAATTCGTTTAATATATGGTCTGTCAACTAATTTTATAAATTGTTCTCTTGTTTCTTCTGTCCACTCTTTCCCACCGTTAAAATCCCATGTTTCAGAATTGAAACAATTGAAACAGTGCCTGTCACAACCTTGAACAAAGAGGGAGACGCCTACTCCCTCTCCATTAGAAATATCCATTGATCGAATTTGTGCAAATCTCATAAATTAATCCTCCGCAATATCGGTTAAATGAACATATCTTTCTTTAATCTCTTCTGTACGTCCTTGATTCCAGAAATTGCTACCAATATATCCACAAGTTCTTCTTGATACATTCATTTTTGATTTATCTCTATTTCCACAGTTAGGACATTCCCAAATCAACTTGTTGTTTTCATCAATAATTTTGATTTCTCCGTCATAACCACATACTTGACAGTAATCACTTTTTGTATTAAGTTCAGCATACATAATGTTTTCATAAATATATTTTAAGACTTCAAGAACGGCTGGAATATTTTGGGTCATATCTGAAGTTTCAACATAAGAAATTGATCCCCCTAGAGACAATGATTGAAATTCAGATTCAACATAAAGTTTTTCAAAAGCATTAATTGGTTCTTTAACAAAAATGTGATAAGAATTAGTAATATAATCTCTGTCTGTAATACCTTCAATAATATCAAATCTTTTTTTCAAACATTTGGCAAATTTATATGTAGTTGATTCTATTGGACTTCCATATGTGCTATAGCCGATATTTTCTGTATTTTTCCATTGTTCACATTTTTTATTAAGAAACTCCATTACCTTAACCCCAAAATCATGCCCGATAGAATGATCTGTATGTGACTTACCTGTCATATACTTAACACATTCATAAAGTCCAGCATAGCCAAGAGAAATACTTGAATACCCATTATGAAGTAGTTCATCTATTTTTTCACCTTTTTTTAATCTTGCAAATGCACCATCCTGCCATAAAATAGGAGCTACATCTGACAAAGTTCCTTCAAGTCTTTCATGCCTACATTTTAATGCCTTATGACAAAGTTCTGTCCTTTGCTCCATTAATTCCCAGAACTTATTAAAATCGCCTTCAGACGATAATGCCACATCAACAAGATTAATCGTTACTACACCTTGATTAAATCGTCCATAAAACTGATAATTGTTATTTTTATCTTTATATGGTGAAAGAAAACTTCTGCACCCCATGCATGGAAATACATTATTTTCTTTAAATTCTTTCATTTTCTTTTCAGAAATATAATCCGGAACCATTCTCTTAGCTGTGCAACGAGCAGCAAGCTCTGTAAGATACCAATATGGACTATCTTCACTTATGTTGTCTTCTTCAAGTACATATAATAATTTAGGAAATGCTTGTGTTACAAATACATTAACTTCATTTTTCATCCCTAAAATTCTTTGTTTTAAAAACTCTTCTATGATCATTGCAAGTTCTTTTTTATATTCTTTTGTTTCCCCAAGATACATAAACACACTTAAAAAAGGGGATTGTCCGTTTGTTGTTGTCATAGAATTGCATTGGTAATTAAAAGTCTGTACTCCATCTACAATTTCTTTTTTTGTGTCGATACAAGCATATTTATTAGCATCTTCAATTGTAAAACCCCAATTAATATACTTATTATAGTAAGAATTGTAACTAGCTCTTACAAATGGTGCAAGATGTGTTAAACTAATACTAGCGCCCCCATACTGACTGCTTGTTACTGCTGTAATAATTTGAGTTGCAATTGTCATTGCTGTAATAAATCTATGAGGTTTATCAATTTTAACTTTATTAATACAAGTGCCATTCTGGAGCATATCTTCTAAATTAATTAAACTACAATTTGTTATTGCATTCTGTCCAAAATAGTCTGCGTCATGGAAATGAATCAAACCTTCATCGTGTGCTTGCACTACTTCAGGAGGTAAAAGAAATCTTCTACTAATATCTGTACTAACAATACCCGCCATATAATCTCTTTGAGTAGTTAACAATCTAGCATTTTTATTTGAATTTTCATTATTCCAGTAATCACTTGTTCCGCATAATAATTCAGAAATTTGTTCATCGGTTGTATTAGAGTTTTCTCTTTGAAATTCTCTAATGCTTCTATAACCTTCATATGCTTTGGCAGTAAGTCTTTGTTTCTTTGTGATCAATTTATCGTATACCATTAACTCGATATCAGATATACTAACTTCTTCTTTATTCTTACATTCTTCTTCAATTTCATCTGCAATAGTTTCTGCAACTTTGGGTTTAACTATTCCAGACCCATATTTCATCGCTTTTAAAATTGCTTGTGAAATTTTTGTTTTATCAAACTCAGCAATTTCACAATCTCTCTTTATTACATTCATTTTACTTCACCTCTCCAAATTCTTTCCATATGTATTTCTCCAGTTTAGTTGGAACATCAGCTTTGTGATTGGTTCTTTTATACTTACCGTTTTCTAATCTTTCTAATATAAACATCCCATTTGATATATCTTTAACTACACGAAAAACATAATCTGAATTTTCATTTTGTCTATAACTACAACATACTACTACGTCTTTACTTGCCATAATCTATTTGTGCCTTTCTAAGACAGTTATTTTCATAGTTACCAATTTCATTTTCGAAAATAATATTTTCAAAGTTATCAAAATTCTGATTAAAATCATCTGCTGAATTAAGAGTAATTCTAGGAATCTTTTCTAGTCCACTAAAATTCTTGCCTTCAGCAATCATTCTCTTTACACTCTTAATAAGTCCATCTCTATATATCATTCGCTTTAATCTTGTAAAGAATGGAGCTTTTATTTCTATTACACATATACCTTTCTTAAAATTCTTTAAGCTAAGTGTTTGTAATGTTTTTATACCAGAAACATCTATTACATAAAATAAATTATTATTTAATTGTTTCTTGGTTGAAAAATAAAAATTACCATCAAACTCACAAAAAGCAGCGACCTGACTAGCTTCTAACCCGCTAAATCTTTTAACATATTCTTTATTATCTATAAAGATATGTGTGTCTTCCGTAGGTGTTCGTCTCTTTCTTGTGGTATAAGACTTTAACTCTGTTGTGTTGTGCAAAGAACAAAAATGTGAAACAAGACTAGATTTTCCTGTTCCACTTTTACCAACAATCAAATACAAATATTTGTACGAATTGTTATTGTTCATCTTTAATCATCCTTTCTTTAGTTTTATATTTATATAAGCCCTTATGGGATTATTTATTAGACAAAAATATTGAGTAAGAAAAGTCTATTGTTTTATAGTTTAGTTTACTTCTGTAGAATTGCCAAAATTCTACAAATACTGGTTCGTTCATATCAAGTTACTTTTAGTCACTTGATTATATTTTAGTACAACAAATGCTATTATAAAACATCACCTAAAAACTATCCCCTATTATCTTTGTTTTTATTGTGGTAAAAGAATTAGTGGAATAGTTCTTTTTGTGATACCCACTTTTTTCTACTGTTAATTTAGTGTACATAGTCTAAAGTTGTACTCTCACACAACTATAAGACCATTTATATCTAAACTAACCACTAGAATTTTTTAAATATCTTAATTTAGGAGGTACGAAAACATTAAGATATTTAATAGTATGATTACATATTTTTCACTCTAATTTATTAATTGCTATATCATTAATAAGAACACATGAAAATTAAAAAATAGAAAGGATACGACATAGTCAACTAATTAATTAAAGTATCTAAATATGTAATTTGAAATTCTTACTCAATATTTAATTGTATAGGGTGTTATTTTTGCTAACACCTAGTCCCTCCAGAGAGACTCGAACCCTCGACCTCGTGATTAAAAGTCACTTGCTCTACCGCTGAGCTATGGAAGGATAATATTTCCTAATATATAATTCTCTTTTTTCAGACAATCTATTGATTTATCTGTAATTTTATGTTATTATCAGATTGTATCAATATGTTTCTTTATTATAGAGCAATAGATTGTTTTTTCTTACCTTCTTTCTATTGCTCTATAATTATATTCACTATAACATTTCTAATAAATCATCTTCTGTTATAATAGAAATACCTAATTCTTGCGCTTTCTTATATTTACTAGAAGTAGAAGCTTCATTGCAAACCAAGAAGTTAGTTTTCTTAGATATAGAACCTGCAACAATTCCGCCACAGTCTTCTATTCTCTGTTTTGCTTCATCTCTATTACTAAGCTTATGCAACGAACCAGTTATGACAAATATTTTACCATTCAATTTATTATTCACTGTTTTATCATCTGGTTTAGTAAATTTTAAATTATAAGCAATGTTAATGACATCTTTGCAATGCTTGTTCCAATAATGGAATATTGAAGCTGAAATGTTGTCGCCTATACCTTCTATATGAGAATAAGCATTTTCCCCTTCCAAAGATGTTATAGTATTAAATATGGTAAAATCATAGTTGCAGTATCTAGCTATTTCTTTACTAACAGTTTTACCAACTAGAGGAATAGACAATGAATATATAAAACTTGATAAATCTGTCACTTTACTATTCTCTATTGCTGTCAAAAGTTTATTAACCGATTTACTCCCAAAGCCGTCAAGCTTTTTCATCTCATTACTATAATTCTCCAATAGATAAATATCTTCTATAGAATTTAACCAACCTAATTTAATAAACTTCTCTAGTGTAGCTTCAGATAAACCTTCTATATTCATAGCGTTTTTGCTTACATAATGAGTTAGTTTACCAAGCAACTTGCCTTTACAATCATCGTTACTACATGTTAAAACAGAAGAATCTTTTGTCTTAGTTATTACAGTGGGTTCACCACATATAGGACAAATATCTGGTATCTTACAAGTTCCTGTTCTATCTACATTGTCATACACTTTAGGTATTACTTGATTTGCACGATATATTCTAATTCTATCTCCTATGCCTAATTGTAAGTTCTTTATGTAGTCTATATTGTGTAATGTGGCTCTAGTTGTAATTGCACCACCTAAATCTACTGGTTCAAAGACTGCCACAGGATTAATTAAACCTGTCCTAGATGTATTCCATTCAATATCAATAAGTCTTGTTTCATATAATTCATCATCAAACTTATATGCCATTGAATGCTTATAAAATTTATCTGTACGTCCCATAGATTCAGCGAGTTTGTAATCGTCAACTGCTACAACAGCACCGTCATAAGGAATATTCTTTTCATCTGCTACCAATCTTACATTCTCCAACATGTACTGTAATTTTTCTATATTTTCTAATATATATTGTGATTTGTCTGTATTATATAGATCAGATGAGTCATTTGAATATTCCCACATAGGAACTATCTCGAAGCCATTACTTTCTGCTTCTTTTAAGTCTAAGTAAACCGAATTGTTTGAGAAACCTTTTATTACTCTCCAAGCAATAAATCTCATATTGCGAGATTGAGCTTCTTTACTAGATAACATTGTTAAACTACCTGCTACAAGATTACGAGGATGTTTATATTTATCTTTGTCTGGCAAATCTTGATTAATCTTTCTAAACATTCCCCAGTCAATAATAACTTCTCCATCTATTATTAAATCTTCTTTGTATGGAATTTCTTTAGGAATATTATTAATTGTTAAAACATTTGAAAGCACATCTAAACCATTTATGCCATTTCCTCTAGTTTCGCCAGAAATCAATTTACCATTAATATAATGTAGAGATAAGCTTAGTCCATCACATTTAACTGAAACAACACAGCGGTTATTGCCAATAAAACTTATTAAATCTTCAATGTTTTTAGTTTTATCTAAAGATAGCATTGGATGATTATGTGTTACCTCTTTCAACTTATCCAAAACAACATAACCTACATTTTGTGTTGGTGAGTTGTTGAATATCGTTCCAGTTTCTTTTTCAAGTTGCTTTAACTCTTCATACAATTTATCCCACTCATAATCTGTCATAACAGGAGTTGATGTATAATAAGCAGTTGATGCCGTGTTTAATATGTCAATCAGCTCTTTTATTCTTTCCATCTTTTTCAACAACATCAGCCTCCAATTTTAACAAACCCACTCATAAAAATTCCATAAAAAATACAATACATTCCACAGAAATAAGGTATAATTTTATATATTAACGACAACAACCATCCATTAGTTTGAGTTCCTAATCCAATTGAAACAAGATAAACTCCAATTATATCTAAAATAATTTCATGTATTCTCATTTTATCTATTCTCCTCTCCTTCGAACGGTTCATCACAATAACTAGATAAACTAACCGTTTTTTCAACCTGATTAGCCATACGACCAACCATACGAAGAGCTTCTTTAACAGTAGCTCCAATAGGACACCTATGATTACATCCAAAACCTGAATAACCATAGAACTCATCACCTTGTTCTATTTTCTTTTGCTTATAAAGTTCGGCATATGTAATTTCGTCTTTTGCGACCTCAAGTGATTTAATCATATAATCAATCTTTTCTATTTGTTTCATTTAATAACCTCCAAACTTCAAGAAAGTACTTCATTCTTGTCTATCAATTCTTTCTTTTGCTATTTCAAAATATGTCTCATCAAGCTCAATACCAATAAATTTACGATTAAGATTTTTACAAGCAACTCCTGTCGCTCCAGACCCCATAAAAGGGTCTAAAACAGTATCATTAACATTAGAGGAATTTTCTATATAAAACTGCATTAGCTTAATAGGTTTTTCTGTTGGATGAATTTTATTTCCAATAATATTATCAAATTCGTGTATCATTTTACTTCCAACGTTATTAATTGTTTTTGCTTTTCCTTTTCTAAGGAATAATGTAAACTCGCCGTTTTTCATATACCATCTTGATGGCGTACAGTTATTTTTATGCCAACTTAATACATTATGTAAGCCAAATCCACATTTACGAACTAACCTTAAATAACTCTCTAAATTAATTGTATTTGTCATAATGTAACAATGAGTGCCTTCTTTTAGCACACGATAAACTTCTGGTATCCATATTTCAGGTTTTATATCATTAAATTTAAAAATTTTTCCATCATTTTTAGACAGCATACCAGAAGGTTGCCCCTTTTTATGTGGTTTACCGCCACTAATTGTTTTATACGGCGGGTCTGTCACAACTAAATCAATTGAATTATCTGGAATATTCTTAAAAACATTCATACAATCATCGTAATATAATTTAATTTTTTCTTCCATACTACTAAGAGCAAAGTATACTTTAATGTCATGACAAATCTCTGACTCCTTTCGTTTATATATTTTTCACTAGCACAAGAAATATGTATTTTATTTCCATATTAACCTCTGAAAGTCTTGATTTCATCACTCTTTTATTACTATATATAGTATTGTAAATCTACATATGCTACTATATATAGTAGTTATACTTTTCTATATTCACTAAGAGCTTGATGAAAGGCTTCAGTGTTGTTATATCCACAACTTTTCATCTCTGGGCAGAAGCCTCTATAGATACATTCTCTAACACAGACCGAATATAGCTCTGGTTCATAACTTTTAATTCTATCAAGAATTAATTGCCAAAACTCTCTTGTTTCTTTACTTGCACAAGAACAAAGTCTTTTTCTACTAATATTAATAAACGCTTGAAAATTAATTCTTAATCTAACATTCTGTAATGTATTTCTATTAGGGACTTCTGTATATTCTGTTCTATCGCTTCTTAATGACTGGACATATTTTTCAATACCATTAAAATGTCGAACAATATGTCCAATAACAAATGACGGTATGTCATAGCAGTTTAAAATAAAATAACCATCTCTTATTGGACTGTGTTCTGCTAATAATATTCTCTTTTTCCATTCACTTGTTGGGTATTTGCCAGTATCTTTGCCCATCGTAAACATAGCGGAGTTTTTTATTTCCTGCCACATATCGTCATGTTTTACTACTTCAATTCTCATTTTTTACCAATCCTTTTTTAATTAATTCTTGTTTTGTCACTTCATTTAAGTTGCTTATGTAGAAAAATTGGGTATGGCTACCAACATCAACCACTACTCTATTCTCTTTCACCCATCGTCTTATAGCATAACATTTATAATTATGTCGTTTTAAGAATTTTCTTATTAAAGAAAATGCCTCACTTAGAGTGTTTGGATAGCCAATAACTTTAATTCTACGATTTGTATTATTATCATTATATTCATTCCATTCTAAAGTCAAAAACATGTTATGATTGTTTTTATCCATTATATATTTCTCCTATTATCTGATTAATATACATATTAGTTTATTAAGCCTCTTCTCTAAACTTTTTATTGAGTTTGCATAAATACATTCATCATCACATTTACTTGTATATTCTCTGTTGTATCTTAACTTGCATTCCATACATGGGTTATACATATCTAATACTCCTTTTGTTTACTATTCCATTGAAAAATCTTCTTTTGGGTTTTCCACTACATTTTTATAATATGCAGATAAATAATTCCACCTATCTACTACAGACTTTGGGCAAAATTTCTTAATGTATTCTATATCTTGTTTAATAAAAGCTTCTCTTATTTTTGTTGCCGATAATCCGTCAAATATATTACTTCTTTTAAATAATTTATATTCAATGAATGGTTTAACTTCAGTATCATTAAACCAAGAATCTAATATGCTAGGCTCGTCTGAATAAAATAACGAAAAATGTTTTTGACCTATTCTACTCACCACATTGTAATAGAAGTATCTACCCCATGTAGTAGCATTTTCAATATCATTTTCCATCGACCAATCTGGCAATGTTACTATAGACAACTTATCATTTTGAGAATCGCTAAAACATTCTCTTAACATAGCTTCTCTAAGTTTTATATCATATGGATTGCGAATCATATCAATTTTATTCTCACTTCCTAAGACAACCAAAACTTTATCGTTATTATCTAATGCTTTATTCACCATATATAAATGTGCGTTATGTACTGGTTGCATCCTTGCTAAAAATACTCCATATCTTTCTGACACTGTTACCACTCCTATCTTTTATCGACAATTTCTTCCAATACTCCACCGACTTCTGCTAAAATGATTCCACAAGCTAATGGAATTATTGAACCTGTAATAAGTGTGATAATACCACCAACAACTCTAATAGCGGATTTAGTTAAACTAATATACAAATGTCCTTTACTGTTCATTTTTTGATTTCCTCCATAATTTTATCTACTATATACTTACAACTTGATTCGCTAGAAACAATTTCTTCATAACCAATATTATATTGGTCTAATTTAGCAATGATTTCTTTCCTAACTTTCGCAGCTTCTTGTTCATTCTGAAATCTTCCATTTTGTTCATAATTATATCTTCTACTGAGAAAATAGTTTCTATTTTTGTATGAATTAAATACATTCAATACAGTCTTGTTAAATTCTTCTCCTAAAATTTTATCGTTATTATATGCTGCACATAGAATTAATGGAGAATCAACAACTATAACTTGAACCTTGTTTTTAACTCGTCCTATTTTAAAGGACTGCTTTCCAAATATGTATTCTTGATGTTTAAAGACTTCATCGTTGTTTTCATAAAGCTTATCTTTTACAAATTCAGAAATATATTCAACATTTACACCAAGTCTTTTAAGTCTTGCTGTAATATCCATAGCCATTGTACTTTTACCAGCACATGGTTCTCCAAATAAATTAATTACTATTGAATCCATTATATATTTCTCCTATTTCAATTCAATTTCTCCATATTTTAATGTATTGTCACAAACCATTTTACAACCGTAAATAGATCCTAGATAAAGCATATCTTTTTCATAATCTTCTATACATACACCCATAACTCCCATAATTACATCTGCATTAATTTTAAAGGTTTTATTATTTAATTCTTTTAATCTTAATCGTTTTAATACGTTTAGGGTGTTTTTATTAGCATATATATAAGGATTGCGGTTTCCATCTTCTCTATATTGTTTAATGGATTTATCCAAATTGTCTGTATTTGTTCCAATATTTATTTTCATATATTTCACCAATCTTTTACTATTCTTTTAGCCCAATAATATAATATTTTATTTTCCCATTATCATACTTTTTTGTTTCTAATATTCCGCTAACATATCCTCCAATTTTATCCGAATATTTATTATATGTATCTCTGTCAGAAAAACTATATTCTCTGCCTTTATATTCAACAGTAATCCTATAGGTTTCTGGATATGATTGAGGTAAAACTGTCTTTAGAATAGGATTGTACACCATTGTAGTAAAAGCTTCTTCATAATACTTATCAGTCACTTTTACTTGTACAGTTGAAGTTTCTGTACTAATACATTTTGCACAGCCAGTTAATGTTAAAACAAATACCAATAACATTATTAAGGCGTATAAAAATTTCTTCATAATTCCTTTATTTATTCTCCTTATAACTAATCTCTTACATGCAATTCATTATGCCTTATTACTAAGTTCAAGAGTTATCTTGTAATTACTATTGCTATAAACCTGAACTCTCATATTGTAGAATTTATTTTTATTTATTCTTAGCAAATTTTGAAAGATTTTTATACACAGTTAAAGAACCATCCATCTTTCCAGAAAGGTATCCTACACTTTCTCTATCTACTTCTAAAGCTGATCCTAAACGACTAAGTGCTTCTAAATATGCATCAGATAAGTCAAAGGAATCGTCAAAGTTATGTTTTCTATATAAGGAATCAACTTCACTTATAATTTCAGTCGTTAATTTCATTAACACAATAGACTTATCTGAACTTTCTTCTATCTCATTATAAATATCCGTTAAATTTTTAAATTTGCTTTGGTATAATTTATAATCATTTGTTAACTGTTCCATTTTTTAATTCTCCTTTTGGTTATCTGTTTATAACAATTAAAATACCTTCCAAATATAAAGCATAAAAAATAAGATATCCCGCACTAGCTAAATACAATGTTTTGAATATGAGTTCACATAGACCATCTGTTGACCATTTTACTCCAACAAATAAATTTAAAATTCCTATAATTATCAAAATAAAATTAAAAATATTCATAATTTCACCTCCAAAAAAATATAAGAGTACATTCATTTTTGTACTCTATGAGAGCATCCTTATTCCTCATCATTACATGTTAGGATTGAGGTTTGTTCCAAGGCATTATATTCTCAAATGAGTTTCAGCCTATACGCTCATCGGTTGACTGACTTGTTAATTTCAGCCTTCACCTTTACCTTTTCACCATCTCAGGCTTTCAGTTCGTTTTACCTCATTTATATATTCTCTACTAGAACAAAGGAAATCTATGTTTACTGTGCTACTCAAACACCTTTACAAACTTCTCATAGTTACCATCTCTACCATTTGGAACAGCAAATACAACAGTATCGAAGCATTTATGAATAGTAGTTAAATATTCTTTAAATACATTCGCTACTTCTGTTGCATCTTGACCAAAAACCCCACAACCATAAGCTCCTAAAATAAGAGTGCTCACATTATTATCTTTTGCCATATCAAGAACAAATTTAATTCGACTTCTTAATACTTTAGTATTCTCTTCGTCTGACACGTTCTGATATTTCTGCGCAACCGACTTATTTGGAGCAGCACAAGTAATAACGCTACACTCTATGTGGCTATTCTCTCTAAAGAACCAAACACCAGGAGAAAATAATCCTCTGTTCAAATATAAAGCCTTATTCTTGTGTCGATTATTCCAATCATAAAACTCTAATACAAACTGACTCAACACATTGTACAAGAATGATTCGTGACATAAGCACTCTTCCTGTGCCTTACTACCATTTAGAAACATTCCACCTGGATTTTTATATGAAGAAAAATTAAGAACTGCTGTACTTGGATTGCCGTATTTCATTACAGCGCCTACACTATCAATATTCTCTACAATAATCTTGGTATCTTTGTCTTCGATATCCTCTTCAAAATCCCTATTAAATGAATCTGTATCATAAATTTTTGTTGCAGAAATAGCAGTCTGAATACAACGACCATATTTATTCTGCATCTCTTTTGTATGTTTGCGAGCAGTTTCTGCTCTCTGTTCTTTATTCTGCCAATATTCTTTTATATATGCCATTTACTTATCATTCCTTTCTATATACAACCTTAATAGCTCATTGTTTCTATCAATCAAATGATTTACTTCTTCCTTTAATTCTTTATTCTCTTTTTCAAGTGTAGTTATTCTATTTCTCAACTCATCTTCCGTTGAAAATTTCTGAGTTCCAATCTGCTTCGCCTAAAATTTTCTTTCTTAATGAGTTCCAACCATCATCATAACCATCGCATTCAGAAGTTTCAATGCCCAAGTAATGTTCATTTGTTAATAGATCTACATATATTTGATTGTCAGGTGAGTTATAATCACAATGGTTACACATATTTATTCTCCAAAAATAATCTTCTTAGCCCAATTCATAGTTGCAGAACCACACATCTTACCAAAGAATTCACCAGCTTCGATAACTAATTCATTCTCTTCTTTTACACAATCCTCAAAAATTCTCTTAGGTAGATTCTGTACAACAATTCTCATGTCCTGTGGCTCAATCTTTTGAGGTAAAACACCCTCATCAATCATTTTGTATAATTCTTTTTGAACACGATTCTTTGTGACAATCTGCTCTACAATTTCAGAAGTCTTTGCTTTAGCTGCTAATTTCTGAGGATCTTCTACTTTCTGTCTGTGATTATCTTTCTTGATTTCACTAAGCTGTGAATTTACAATCTTTAATACAAATGGAGTTCTTGAGTTTAGGTTGTTAAGTTCTGTCTGATTCTTAACGACAATTCCTTCAGGTACATCAACCGCAATATCTGACTTGTGCATAAATGACATACAATGCTCCCAAGAGATAAACTCTCCATCATAAAATGTCTGAACATATCTCAGATTTAATTCATCAGCAAGTCTCTTAACCTCTGATTGAGGTAAATAACATTCATTCTTTTTGTCATATACATCGTAAAAATATGATTTACCATAAGCTTCTGGAATATATTTAATAGTATGTTTTGTAAGCCACTCCATGAAAAATACATAATTTGGATATTTTTGAAATGGTTCAACTGCCAATGTCTGTACCCAATTCCAGAATCCATTTAATGTGTTGTTATAATCAAGAGTCTGCCTTCTCGAAAATGCAACTAACTTATTTGTTTCTTTATCATAAGCAATAGCTGAATTGCTTCCATCTACCTTTTCCTGAATTACAATATGATCTCCTACATGGAAACCACCTGTATTCGCTACTGTTAATTCCGTATCTTCCTTAATACGTGAAATATCCATAAATTTCTTCTGTTCCAAGTTCAGTACCTCTTTTTCTATTTTTTATGTATATATTCTCTTATCTCAACTCAATCTCGCCGAATTTTAATGTATCATCTCTGAACATTTTATTTCCACGATACATACCAGCGAGACAACCCTTATATGAACTTACAAGTCCAATCCCCCAAGAATTTGCAAACATTTCAGCCTGTTCAATCGGTTTAACCAATGCTTCAAGCGTCTCTTTATTTGCAAAAATATATGGTCTATGCCCTTTTCTGTATATAAATTCTTCAACTTTCGTATTCAACTTATCAACATTTATCTTATCTACTATTGAAAATGTCTCCATTTATTGTTCTCCTTTCCGAACTTTAAATATAATTTTTTCCCACTATCCGTAAATACAGATATTATCTTCATTTAGGTAAATATGAGAAAAACTATTTATTATATCGTCATTCATATCATGAATCAAAATTATTTCTCACCTCACTCCAAGAAATGCTTCTTTCTTATTTCTCATATAAAGCTTTCTGAAACTGTTTTCTAAATTTTTTACAAGCTGATTCATTTTGGCTATCTGTTAATACTCCATGTATATAACAGTACTGACATGTATATAACAGTACTGAATTGAATGTAATAATTCTTGTAACCTCCCAGCATCTTTACCGAGAGTACACCCTTGTTTATTCACATACTTTTCCAAATTATCAAATAACGGATCAAAATTACTCATATCTACAACTTTACCCATACTCTTATTCTCCTATCTGATCTACAATACTCTGTAACTTATCAATATATATCTGAGCGTCTTCCTTGTTGAAAATCTTAAAATCACATGGGACAATAGTAGCTGCGCAGCTTTACTCACATGTGAACATTTTCCTTTCCTTTGTTTTTGTATTTATATTGTTATATTCTCTTGTTTGTCCTAAATATTGTATAGTTTTCGTGACAAACCAAGAAACCAAAAATTCATCTTAATTTACTCATATACTGTAATTGTCTTTGCTTCTTTCTGTCTAAAAGAATACGCACGAATTGGGTGAATCTCATATGGTGCAATATCTTCACATTTATGTATTTCTGGAAATTTTGTTCCATATATAGTAACCCATCTTCCATGTTGCATGATCTTTTCCAATGAGATTGTACTTATATTATGCTCTTTGTATTCTTTCATATAAGATTCTTCGCAAAGAAGATATTTTCTATCATAAGAACAACTTCCAACATTTTCGTTACTCTCTAAAGCTACAACAACCATTGGAATGTTATTATCTAAAACTACATCACCTATACTTGGTTTATACATATATATCTCCTTACATTTTATTTGAACTCTATCTTGTTCCTTTTTAATACCTTAACTGCTTTTTCATAATCAGTTTCAGCAACTTTAATATTTTTCATCTTGGACGGTTTTGGCTTAATCCAATGACGACATTCTGTAATATCTTCGTCAAACCACATTAGACCATCTTCACAATATTTGTGCCATTGGCAGTCACTGTTACCACATTGACTCATTTACGTATTCTCTTATCGTCTTAACAACCTATCTTTCTTCAATAAAACCATCAGGAATTATATCTTTATTTACAGTTATATATGGAACTTCACTTCTATCAAAAAAGTTACATGTCAAATATAAATTAACAATATATTTTTCTTCTCCAAGGATTGTTTCAGCGTTATCTACTATATATTGCCCACAATATTTAATTCTCTGAATAAGTTCATTACGGATAGACTGTTTTTTGTCTTTTACATTTCTGGTTATTCCTTCCATATTCTCTCTCCTTTCGTAAAAAAATTCCGCTTTCTTTCGGTCTTGATTTTTATACAATATATAGTATATGTCGCAATCGTTTAATACTATATATTGTATATACTATTTTGTTTTCAACTACCTATTATATTATTCTCTACTTGTATCTTCAAGAATTTTTAATCCACTTCGCTGACTTCTTAATGTCGGTGCATAACCATTATAAAATCTTATTACGTCAAAACCTTGTGTGTCATCAATGCAAACATTTGATATTTCAACAAGCTCTCATACCACCAGTAATTCTTCCCCAATACTATATTCCACCATAGTATTGTCTTTGTACTTTTGTTACCATTCCTCGATTTGTGGTAACAAGTACATTGATCACCTTTTCCCTTCGTATCTTTTATCATCTTCTAGCATTTGTCCTTCGATACATTTAGTCCATTCCAATTATTCTTTCACCTCACTCTATCATTTCAACTTTAATTCTAAATTTTGTTGTTTCTGTATGTTCATTTTCTTGATAAGAACGATTATAATCAAAGTGCTGATGTTTAACAGTCGCAATCAAGGGAGCATCGTTGCCAGAAACAAATTCCGTATCTGTCTCATAAGTATCTTCTGAACCATCACCAAGTTTAGAGTCTGTACAATATATCTGATTTGCGTCTAATGCATCTTGAATAATTCTGTAAATGTCTCCTGTATTATACATAGTCACTCTCCATTCTACTGTCCAAAGATTTCCTCAATAACTTTTGCTTCACATATGCTACAAATACAACCATTTTTCTCATCGTACTTTTCAAGTTCACTAATGAGATTACTACAACACCAACTTGATTCATTAAGATGAAATTCAATCATATCGTCATCCCAATCTGAAGGAAAGTCCATAGGTAAATTTATTGCCCATTGTATTGTTTTAGTTTTTCTATCTGTCATATAATCATTCTCCTGTTTTTATTCCTAATACTGCAAATGTTGATAATTCCTACGCTCCAATCTGTTCGGTTGAATCTGTCGATTCAAATTATCTTAAATTCTTGTAATTCAAATTTATTTTTCTTCCGCATTTTGGACAAAAGTTTATTTCTAAAATATCATCTGAATAATAATCATCCTGACATTCATGCCAGATACTATAGGTGTTATTTTCTTCATTGTAAGTAATACAATTTACAATATCTCTATCTGCCCAATAATCAGTTTTTAAAATCAACATCATTATAATCCACTTCCACTTCTTCATGGCAAAATGGACATTCAAAAGTTATATAAGAAGGCAGCACGCTGACGATTGTATAATTTACACCATTATTCATATTAATCACCTATTTATTAATTCTCTTTTCTTCTCATAACTAACTCAAACGCTGTATTAGGATATGTAATTGAGTATTCCTCTTTCTCACCTTCAGAGTCTTCCATGTTACCCATAAACCATTCATATACAGCAGCTATCACATCATTTGTCACATCTATCTTATTACCGACCCACATGTGCTTTTCTGTGTCTTGAGTTCCATAATAAATTGTATTTGTAATTGGACTTACGCCAAAACCTTTCTTCTTTGTCAATTAATTATCCCACCTCTATTTCTAAATCAAGCCTTTTTCAATTAGTTCGCTTAAATACGAATATTTATCTAAGTCAAATAAATCAATAGAATCATCTTCACCAAGAACCCATTTATCACAATTCTCGGTGGCTTCCATTTCGTCAATCCAATTATCCCAATTATCTGCAATAAGCTGACAAAATTTTTCTCCACTTCCACGCAGGAAGCATCTGCCAACCCATTCGGCTTTCATCTTTCGACTAGGATAAACAAGTGTGAAATAAATACCATTAGTAATCAAAGCATCTCTGACTTCCTTGTGGCTACTTACAAAAATATAATCAACCTTACCAATATTCTCTTTAATGGGCTGAATATAATTATCAGGAAATTCAGGGTTACGATGTTTTTCAATATCCTCTAATTTTGTCGAATCATAACACCAGCTAAATTTACTACTATCACTATCGAGAATTTTATAACCTTCTTTACTTAATCTTTCAAACGCATATGTTTTCCCACAAGCAGGAAACGCACTAATAATTTTTGTATTCATTTTATTATTCTCCTATATTAAATACATTAGCATCACCAATTGCCAAATCTTTTATATTTATAAAAGCCTTATAATTATCTTCCATAGTTGTAATCAATATCTCATCAAACAAATCTTCCATCATACAAAAAAATCTTACAGACGGATAAAATCCTGGATATTCTTTCGAACGGTATTTATTAACGTTGCCTCTTAATACAGGAAGTCCATGCCTTCTACGCTTGTTGTTATTCCAATGGATAGGATCGTCATAAAAAGCTTTCTTCTTTCGTCTGTACTCTTCTAATTCTTTTCTTGCAAGTTTATCAAATTCTTTTTCTCGTTCTGTTTTCGGAGGTTTGCCATGAATGATGTTGTCAAATTGTTTTCTGATATTATCGTTTGCTGTCTGCATTTCTAAATCACTCACCTTATCAAAGTTCTGAGCAGCATTTAATAGTATGCTCTCCAAATTGTCATTCTCCATAATTATTTTATAAACTCAACGCTTCCATCAATACATGTTTTTATCTTAAAACCTTTACCAGTAACTAATATTTTCTTATAACCATATCTCTTTATCCACTTCTTATTTATTCTCTTTCTTTTATGTCTTCTAACCTGAACAATTTTTGTATATTGAATATCATAAGCATCTGGCTGCTTTGCCAAATCTAATCCCAATATTTTCATCAGTTCATCGGTATCAATTAACTCATTTGTGTTTAAAGACAATTCATATGTTGGATGATGCAAAAATGGTACAATTTTTCTTTCGTTTGTATCATGTATGTAGTCAGTTTTAGAGTTATAATTCAATGAAATATTTATAGCGCCATTTAGGCTACCAATTTTGCTGTTTGTTTTTGCATCAAACATATCTAATTCACTATCTTTTTCTTCTATTTGCAAATTCTCACCTCAATTTTTATAGAAATATATAAAATTTTTCTTGAAACGAAAGTTTTATTAAAAATTTATTTCACCGTAAACAACTCTATTATTTTCTCTGGTACATGACTTTCTCTTGCCCTATCAGGCGTCATAACAAACACACACCAACCGCCTGACACTACATACTTACCTGGATAATTTTCATGTAAATATTCTTTAACTTTTTCGATGAATTTACCTTGTGCTTTACCAATATCATTGTAAGAATATTCATCTTCGTATTCTGATTCATCAATATATTTGCCAAATATCATTGATCCGTCTTTTACATCTTGCAAAAATCGGCTATATTCATTCTCTACAATTTCATACATTTCCTTCTCCTCAATTTTCAACAATGACTTCAATATAATTCTTTGATATGGCAGTAATTCAAATCTTATTAGTTCCATAAACTTATCAGGATGTTTGTTCCAATAAGCTATTTGTTTATTCCATCTTTCATTGCGAATATTATTTTTTGAGTCACTAATAGATTTAATATACCTGCCATTTTTAAACTTTATTTTCATAATTTTATACCTTTATCTGTTCAAATCAATTTTTTACATTGACTTTGCAATTTCATTAACTTGATTATTAAGAAGCTTTACAATTAAACGCTTCTTAGCAAGGTTCAAACCTTTATCAAAATCAAAAGTATCATCCTTACAACATGTAGCTTCTGCTTTAAATAAATCACATCTAACCTGAACCTTTTTACCATTATCTCTTACGTAATATAGGAAACCTCTTTTCTTACCATTAATATCAATAAAATCGTTATTATACATTACATTCCACTTACTCCAAATTCTTTTTACAGGTGTCTCAACCTTTTCAAAATACTTTTCATACTCGTCATATGACATACAGCCAAGATGACAACCTCCAAACTTAAAACAGATTACTCCACCTTCCTGAATATCAGTTACTTCACAAATCTCACCGATGTTGTCAAAAACACCCATCTTCTTAACTAATTTAATTCGATCGCCTTTAATCATGCCACTTTGTCCTCCTTATTCGTAAACTTTTTGTTAAATGCATCGATAGCCTTCTGATCTTCTGCCGTTACATCATCATTGAATCTTCGTCTAGCTTGTACAATTCTATTGTTCCTTACTTCAATCGTTACCAAACTTTCTTCTGGTTTATTTTTCTTTCTCAAGAACAAAATATGACAATCGCCATTAATCACATCATCTATATATGAACTGACACAATTTGACATTTGCACAGATTCATCTTTGATATCTTGTGTAGATTTTGGATAGATAAATACATAGTCGCCAAAAGAACACTCATACTGCTTATTTATTCTCTTTCTAAATAACTCCTCTGAAAATTCTTTTTTCATTCTGCTATAATTTCTACAAGCAATTTTGTGTGTTGTAAGAAAATTTTTAGGATATTTATCATATTTAGGACTAAGCTCTCTCATTAAACTAGCATAATCGTATAGTTCACGAATTAAAAAATCCATATCTTCAATGGCTTCAAATGTTTTAATTCTATCCAAATACAACCATAAGTCTTTTGCATTATATCCATATTCATTTACCAACTTGTTAAAAAATGAGTACCATTCTATTTCCCCATTATTATTATTCCAACGAGAATCTTCTTTGCTCCAAATAACATAAATATCATTAAGGGTTAAGCTAAAATAATCAAGAGTATATGCTATATAATGCGCATCCTGATTTTCTTTATAATATTTAACCATCTCATTTGATATTTTAATAGAATATTTTTTGCACAATTTAATTAGAGATTTCGGAATTTCATTTATAGAATATTGAAAATGACAACGATCTGTAATGATATCCTCAAGTCCTGCCGAAAAGATCTGCTCAAAATGTGCGTATTTAGATACTCTATCAAGAATTGTTCCTATATTGTCTATTAAATATGAATGGCTTTCTGCGTTCCTAATAAATCGTAGAAACTTCGCATATTGTTTATCATCACAACAATCGAATAATTGTTCTAAATAAAACCCTCTTAATTGACTACACAAATTTTTTACTGGCTTGCCTTTTATTCCAATTGCAGTGTTTGTTGCAAAATCGTACTTTACAGTACGACCATCTTCATAGTCAAAGATGAGATATTGTTTATCTTTATATACTCTCATTTATATCATCCTTATCCAAATTCACCATTTAAAACATTTCAGTCTTATAAAACTTCATCTACAATGCCATATTCAACTGCTTTATCTGAATGAATATAAAAATCTTTCTTCTTTTCACGAATATCTTTTACTTTATCTCTTGTAAGTTTAGTTCTATCAATTACATATTCTTCATTCTTTTTATTTAACCAATCCATTTCTTCTCTGTCTTCTACTAAATCCTGATACTTTCCACTTCTCCAACAACTCATCTGATGATACATAAAAGTAGAGTGTTTATAACAGTATCTTTTGTGACCAGCTAAGAAAATCTTAAATGCTGCACTCATGGCATAACCAGTGCAATATGTATAGATTGGAGTTTTACTATTGAGGATAATGTCAATTAATCCCCACATATCATAAACAGAACCACCATAAGAGTTGATATACAATTTAATTGGTTCACGCCTATAATCTTTCTCTTTTTTTATCCTTTTCATCATCAGATTTAATCAATCGTAAAATATTCCATGTTATACTTCCAACCGATTCATTATCTATGTCGTCAGATAAAAATAATATCCTCTCATCTGTGTTTGCATATATATTATCTTTTGAATTCATAAAACCTCCTAATTTTTATAAGCATTTATCAATTTCTTTACGCAACTGACATAATACCTCGTATGCTCTATTGCCTATCTTAGATACACTATCTTTTGGGTTATTTCTGTATTTAGAATTATTTATTAAATCTTCAATACCATTTGTAAGTATCAGAATAATTTTCTCTTGATTTTTATATCTTATATCATCAATTTGTGGGGCTCCATATGGTTCGCTATATCCTACCAACATTTGTATAACTTCCAACAATGATTCATTCGCCATTAAAATTCTCCTTCTGTATATGGCTTATCCCAACACTTTTTACAATCATTTTCGCACGAAACTTTCTTACTCAAATGGCTAACACAAAGAAAAGGGTGTCCTTTCCACATTGAAGCGTTCGGGAACATTTTTAGAAAATGCTCTTTTCTAGTTTCTACCTGATGTTCGTCGCTCCATTTCTGAACAATTTCTATCGCTTCATCGGGATATGTTCTTTCAAACACTTCACATGGCAAGTCGGTCTTGTTATTGTCATTACTAATCGGACAATCTTCACAAGCTATTTCGCAATTCTTAATCATTCTATTCTTTTCTTTAAAATAATTTTCTGTGTATCCGCAATCAACTTTCATTTTTCTATTCTCCTTTATTTAATATAATATTTTCTAAATGATTATGTGGGTAGGGATTTTCACCCTACATGATTCTGCTCACACTACTTACTTTCCTATACCAGATTAGCTAATTAATCAGCTAACACAGAATCCTACCCTGTGTGTCTACATATTCCACCACCACATATTTTTTTAAAAATACTGCTTCAAATCCAATACAAATGTATTTTTGTAATGCTTTTTTATCGTTATTACTGAATAACTGTCTCTCATCGACCAAAATAAGAGAACCATGTTTTACTCTTTCTTCCAACTGTATTGGAGTTATAACTATAGGTTGAAACTTTCTATAACACTCGCAAGCCCATTTAGCTGACATAATGTTTGATTCAATAAGAGGAATTTTGTATTTTCCACTAATCTTCATTAGATTATATGCTTTTCCAATTCCCCTACTGTTAAAATGATATAGCCTTTTTATATGTGTTTGCTTCTTCTTTACATAATACTTCAGCTCATGATATAATGCTTTTGATCTTAATAAATATGACCATGATTCTAATCGTTCATAAAATTTCATATATATGGCATCATCTCCTTTTCTGTATACTATATATAGTAGTTATGTATTTATCTAACCACTACATATTGTGATATAAACCGCATGAAATCCGTCTTTCATTGGTTTTTTGAGTCTCTGAAACGCCCTATTTATGGGCATTCCAAAAATCCTCTACTGTATTATTCTCTACAATTGAGCTAATAAACTCTTAATTGGTTCTCTATTCATGTTTTCTTTAGCCCATGAGATATAATCAGGATCAATTTCTTTGATTTGTGGAAGTGTCTTTCCTGAATATTTTCCAAATGTAATTACATAAGAATCAAGGTCTGGCAAATCTTCCTTTGGAATATCAACACCACCTAATGCAGAAACTACATCATCAGAATATGTCATATCAAGATTTGACCTACTTGCTAAATAATCGCACATATGTACAAAGAACTGCTCGTCATTTTCAGGCTTTGGCAATACTGTCTTACTTCTTTTTGTAGAAGTCCATTCACCCGAATGACTCTCACATAATCTTGCAATATATACTTTTGTATCATCGTCTACATCATGCTCAACAGATGTATTTCTCACCCACTTACCTGCAAGTATTGGATGTTCGTGTACCGTATATTGAGAACCATTTAGCCCACATTTAATTGCATCATGAAAAATTGGTGTGCAGCGCAAACAATCTCGCTGTCGCTCATTGGTCTTTTCTTTTACATACTCTAATCCAAGAACATAATTCATTACTTCTGCAAACATTAAAACGTGAAAAATCTGACCATGTGGCTGACACTGTGTTTTATTATGATACTTAAAAGATGTACTACTTGGAATTGTGAAGATATAATCTGGAATTTCCTTAATCATATCAGCACAATAATCTCTAATCTCATCTGTCTCAAACTTGTTTAATAGTCCTTCAAAAACTTTTACTTTGTCCATATTTTCTCCTTTACTTTAATATCTTTGAATCTAAACAATTTTTACATAATTCGTATATCATCCTACCCATATATTCTCTCTATCGAAGATAATTCTTTAAGAAATATTCAAAATATTCTCTGATAAACAGTCCTGAATATTGATTATTTGGCATAAACATAACTGGAATATTATATTTAAACCAAAAGCTGTGTATTGATGCAATAAATGATTTTCGATTGTACTTCGTATCATAGTTCCCTATTGCTATATCTTCATAAGAAGCGTTTTCGATTAGCAATACTTTGGTCTTTGGTGCAAGACATAATTCTTTTTCAAATCTATCACGCTCTTTTGTCAGATTACCACTTATCTCTTCAAGACTTGCTTTTCTCTCAATGACACATGAATTTGTAAAATACAAATCACGAAGTATTCCAAGCTTTTCATTAGCTGGTATCATGAATGAATAATCACCATAGCTTAAAGCTTTCTTTTTATATTTAATTTCTTTTCTATCAAAATAATCTGTGATGTGGGAATTGACTTTTTCTCTTGTGTCAACAAGGATTACAATGGAAGATATTAACTCTTCCATTTCCTTATCTGTGTACTTATATTTGTTAAATATCGTCTTCGTCCTCCTCAATATCGTTTTTTATTACAAATTTACTCAACCAAAATTCAAATTTATCGGGTACTTCTTTATAAATTTTCTTACCTGTAACTGGATTTATTTCACCAGTTGGCTCTTTTTTATTCTTCTTTTCAAGGGAAATAATATATAAGATTAAACCTTTATTGAACGGGTTACGATTGTATGCACTTGTCCACATTTTGACTGTTCGTGTCTTACCACTATAAATCTCAAATAGAGTAATTGTTGTAAGATATTTCGTAGAATTAATGTCTGATACATAATATAGTCGTTTGTTAGCTGTTGGCTGAGTATAAGACACATATCCATATAATTCTTGCTGATAATTAAAAATATCTAAAATAGAAGTCTCTTTATAATCCACATTCTTTACAATATCTTTTAACAACGATATTGAATCAAAATCCTTCCAGATTTTTTCTGTTTGTTTTTTACAGTGAGATTTAACAATATCTTTAGGTAATCCCAATTCTTCAAGTTTATCTATCTTGAATTGTTTTTTACCATACACCTTATCAAAATAATCTGTTTGAGCAAGTAGAGTATTTATTTCACCAAACTCAGAAAAGAAATTCAATTTAATCAATATCTCTAATTGTTTGGAATTAACAGAAGTATTTTTTATATCAATAAGCAAATCTATAAAATCGTTGTACTTCTTATCTTTCAAAGTGTACAAATCATCTCCAACATTATCGCCGATATACTTAATAGACGACATTCCTTTGTATATGGTATTATTCTCTTTATTGTAAGAATATTTTGATGTTGAGTATCTAAATTTAATATCGCTCAATTTGATATTGAAATAATCCAGTTCCTTTTTAAGCTTATTTGTTCTTACTTGATCATCTGCGTAATTATTGAAACATACACTGTAATATTCAAGTGGATAATTAACCTTTAAATATGCACCATAACACATATCAAGAGATGTGGCTGCCGCATGAGCACTACAGAATCCATAACTCATACAGCTCTGAATCATTTTCCAAGTTGTATCAAACCCACCCTCTGAACCAGTATTGATTATCCATTGTTTTCTGATTCTTTCTTCGAGATTAGCAAAGTCTTCTGGTTTTATTTTCTTTTTAGATATCTTTTTGATTAATCCAATAGACTCAGCAGGTGTTACACCAAGCCAATCAAAATATTGCATTAAAGACTCTTGGAATAATATATATCCATGTGTATCACTTAAAACTTCGTCCAATTGTTCTGAACCAGTTGTATAATCTTCTCGATTTAAAAATTGCTCTCTCCATGAGTCAAACGATGGTCTGATAGCTGCCGTTAAGTGAGCACCATCTTCAAATGAGGACACTTTATATCTTTTTGCTTGTTGCGATCCATTGTCGCTATCCACCTGATTAAGAGTACAGGTTATTCCATTCTTAAATAAATCCCATATTCTCTTATCATCTTTGATAGATTTTAACAACTCATTCGCTGTAATAATCGGTTTTCCAATCTCTTTAAACGTTTCATCAATTAATTTCCAAACCTTGACGATTAGATAGTCGTTTTTAAGCACTTTGTATTCATCAGCTTCAGATGATGTTATTAATACACAAAGATTTTCTCCTAACCTAGTTACACCATATTCGTATAATAAATTCTTATCGCTTAGAATGTGGGCGCAGGGATGTACTGAACCAGATACGATTGTTCCTACATATTTATTCGCTTCTTCTATGATTGGTTTCCATTTTTCATCATTTTCATAAGCTTCAAGATTTTTTGCTACATCATTAAATTCATCAAAATCCATACCTTTTGAACGACATACATTTCTAAATGCCTCTGAAATCTGCATAGTTCCAGGTGCATACATTGGATAACAACCATGCTCTCCCAATAATTCTCTTGAAGCTTTAACGAATGGCTCTTGACTTTTAACATTAAAATCAATATCTGGGAGGGAACGATTTTCTAATAATCGAGCAGTGGAAGCAAATCTATCAGGGAAAAGTGGAAGATTAATTTTAAATCTATCAAGCTGAGTCATTCCCAATATTCTATTTATATAAAAAGAACCACAGCTACCTCTTCCACCTCTTGTAAGTACTCCACCATATTTATTTACTGCTAAATCAACATTTTTCTCATTAAATAGGAAATAATCTGCCGTATGAACTTTATCATTTGTATCCTCTATGATTTTCATTTCATATCGAATACCATCTCGGTATCTTTTAAAATCATCATCAGATATATTTTCTTGTTCTCTAATGACTTTAAATCGCTTGTTGATTTCTTTTTTGAGGAGTTTTACACGCTGATTTGGCGTAAGATTTGGATAGATGGTTGGCATCTTGATAGAATAGTCAAGTTTGATTTCTTCACAATTATCAAATATCAGAGTATTATTAATCGCATCATCAATTTGTTTATCTGACAAAACATTTTGTTTTTTGAATCTCTCTATCATTGTCTCAGCAGTTGGATAATCTAAAATAAAATCATCCTCACTACCATAATTAATATGTTTACCTTTTAATAATTCAAGACGTTCTTGTTTGCCTTCTTCGTTAATATAATGGGAATCATTGGCGGCAATCAATGATAACCCGTATTCATCCGAAAAATAAATAGCTTTTTTGTTTATCTCTATCTGAATGGGATCAAGATGAGTTTGGACTTCAAGCATTACATTATTGCCAAAATGTTTAAATAATGGCTTAAATATTTTTTCAATTGAATCCTCATCTCTCAAAAGACCTGCTACGCAGGCAGTTGTAATATACACATCATCCCTATCCAAAGCAAGTAAATCCTTCATAAAAAATCTTGGTTTATAATAAAATCCATTGATATTCGCCATACTTGAAACATAATTCATCTTTTTTCTTGCTTCATCAGTTTTTGGAATTACAATAATATGGTAATTCCTTTTATCTTTCTCAGAAGCGTCTGGTACAATATATCCTTCAATTCCTGCTATACACTTAATACCGTACTTATTACAAAGAGTCTTTGCCTCAAATATATCGCCAAACGAGCCGTGGTTTGTCGTATAATAACTTGTATGACCATATTCAAGTGCTTTCAAAATATATTCTTCTTGCTTGGTGTTTGTATCTGGCGAAAAAATATTAGAGACATGATCATGTTTATGATAATTGTTATATCGCATATTGATTCTCCTCTGATATAAATCCAAACTTCCATCCCTTGTGTGTCTTTTTTGAATGATTAGCAACTTGTCTTACGCAATTACCAAGTAAATCATGTTTTTTAGCAAATTGATTAGCATTGTCAAAATTATAGATATTTCCATCTGGATCAATTCCATAATACGTTCCTTTATCAGCTTTTCTATGTTGACAAGTTTTATTGGCTTTTGCTGTGTTTTCACTTTTAGTTATCCATTGGCAATTACTAGGTTCATAATTGCCATTCTCATCAATTCTATCTATAGTTAAACCATCTTTATATTCATTATTAATTGCCCATAGATAAAAATTTTCATATCCATTTTCCCCAAGCCATTCTTCGCATAATACAACTCCTTTGCCACCGTAATTATGGAATTCATGCATATTAGGGTTATAACATCTATATTTCATATTGGCATATACAGAATATAATTTTTCATTTTTATTTTCATATTTTCTTAATTGACAAATACAAGATGTATGTTTTCCATGATGTATTTCATAGGCTTTACATGTTTTAATATTTCCACATATAATACATTCTGTCGTTGCCATTTCTACACCATCTTCATTTTTAAATACTTTAAGGAGTTTTCTGATTCCATATATTTTACCAATCTCATAAGTATATTTTTTATTCATATATCAATCCACCTCCTCAATCTCATCACATATAACCTTTAGCGAAAACTTCTTACCAAGCCAGCCACTATTTAGCGTTCCAACAACCTGTAACTCATCATTCATTAAACTATGTTCATCCATCTCATCAAACGAGCCATTAAAATTCCACTTGATAATTTGTAGATAATCATTTGGTTTTATTACAAGATGTTTATAGTCACTCATTTGACTGATTTCATATTCATCAATACCATCAATAAATACTTTTACAGGCTTAAAATTTGTACCAGATATTTTATCTATCTTCTTTATATTCTCCACAAGCTTGCGAGTAACATCCGAAATATTAATCTGGATATCTACATCTATAGAGGTGTCAGATTCCAATTCTGGAAGAATTTCTTCTATATATAATACAAACTTATCAATGTCAGATTTTTTTATAGTAATACCACTTGCTAATTCATGCCCATCTGCTTTTGCAAAACCACTGTCGTTACAAATCTGGCGAAAATCATCTACCCCAATTGCTCGCATTGAACCAGAAAATGTATCCTTAGTGTCTTTTAGAACAAGAATAGGTTTTTGATACCTTTCCAATAACTTATTTCCAAGTAATCCACTAACCCCATAAGGTGTATCTATATATGTAATAATCATCTTCTTATCTGACTGAGCATTACATTGTTGTAATATATCTGGTAATAGTCTATCTACTTCCTTGTTTTGATCTTCCTTACATTTCTTTAGTTCTTTTACATAGGCTAAAACTTGTTTATTTTCATCTTCTAAAAATGCTTTCATAGCAATTTCATTTTTACCCATGCGATTACTTGCATTGACAATTGGTGCAATGCTGAATGAAATAGCGGTACTATTAAACTCAAAGCCACCAACAATTTTCTTAACTGCTGGATTATATATCTTCTCTAATCCCTTAGATACAATATATCTATTCTCCATAACAGTCATATCCATCATATCTCCAACAAGACCACATGCGGCTAAATCAACAAGTTCATCTGCATAATCTGTAAGATATTGTTCATCAAGATATTTACAAAACTTCCACACAACACCTGCACCTGATAGTTGAGTATTTTCATAATTCCTCTGGGAAGATACAAGAATTACATAATCATCATATGATTCTTTCTCTTTAATTGCATGATGATCGAGTACAATTACATCTACTCCCATTTCTTTTAATAACTTATATTGAGATATATCTTTATCCAAACTATCTACAATAATAAGTAAATCAATGTCTTCAAACTGAGATAAATTTTGCCCAATCAAACCATGCATTTTACCCTCGTCAATATAAGTTTTAATGTTATCAGTAGAATGTCTGAAATACCTAGTCATTATTGTTCCTGATGTAATTCCATCTAAATCTGTATCAAATAAAATTCCAATACACTCATTATTTACAATCGCTCTATCTACTCTTTGATATGCTTCGTCAATACGAAGTAATGAATCTAGGGGAAGCAAATCATCTTCTGTAGGAGTCAAAAAATGTTCAACGTCATTAATTCCTCTTTGACTTAAAATCGTATCAAATACTTCATCCTCATACATCCCACGACAATCATTTAGTATTCTATAATTCGTCTTCGTCATCTTCATCTCCAATCATTGTTATTTCATTCATTAATATATTCTCTAAACATTCTTTCCCTAAATCAGACGGCGAAACTTTATCTTTATATCCTCGACCAAAATAACTCCAATAGCCAAGTTCTATCTCTGTAAACCTAGAATAATTCTTTACCATACCAATATTTCTCATAATATTTTCTAAGCCATATCCGACATCATGTAAGAAAATTATCTTTTTGGGATTTAATTCGAGTAACATTTTAACCTGTTGAATAGAAATAGATCCACTTCCAAGAGATACACAATTTCTTATTCCGTATGAATAACATTGCATACAACTCTTTTCAGCTTCAAAGATATAGATTGTATTATCTACTAAGAATTCATAATTTTGAGAATAACCAAATAATGTTTGACTCATACTGCAAGGTACAGCATAAAAATATTTCATCTCACCATCAGCAACATCATAATTAAATCGTTCTTTTACACCCATAAGCTGTCCAAACTGATTTCTTATAGGGATAACAATGCCTTGTGATTTTACATCATATCTTATGCCAAAAAATTTTTGTGAAAGAAGTGATATATTATCAGCAAGAAACTTTGTATTCCCACAATGAACATAGCAATTTAAGATGGAATCATCATATGTATTGACTTTATTCGTTCTTCGTTTTCTAATCTTCTCATAAAATCCTCCAAAAATTCCTCTATTATCAAAGAAATCATAGTAATCTGTAATACCTAGTACGTGTTTTACTTCATTAAGTACGTCTATAAATTCAACTTTTCTTTGGTCAATAATATACGAAAAAATATCTTTTCTTATATTTCTCGCATAATCTATAATGTACAGATATTCATTATTTTCAAGATTAATTACTATACTTTTCTTTGAAGATTTCTCATCTCGCCCAAATGAAATATATTTGGGACGAATTACTATGTTACAATAGCCAAAATGTTCAAGAACATCTTTTAGCTTATCTGGGTGATTTATCAGTTCTTTTTTAATATCAGCTAACATATATCACTCCATCCATAATTTGTTATTTTATTTCACACCATATTGTTCATATAAATGTTTCTGCGGTGCAAACTCTCCATAATATTTATTCTCCGCTTTAAGCCTAGCAACCACAGCTTCTTCAAACGAATTGCCTCTATATACGGTATATTGATGCTTGTCAATATTAATTCTAGCTTTCCAAACTCCTGATTGATTGTCGAAACTTACACCAATTACTCCGCTGGTATTGTTAGATTGCTTTGTCCTATTTTGTGAATTTTGAGAGTAGTTGGCGACACGCAAATTATTTCTTCTGTTATCAAATGTGTTTCTATTTATGTGATCCATACAACTTTTACCAGTCAATATCTTATGCATAGGAATCATTTTCCCGTCAGTTGTTGTTACTATTCTTCGATATGCTCTATTACCATTTTGTATAACCCAATAATATCTTGAAACTAAATCAAAATCTTCTAAATCAAAAATAAATGTTTCGCCATTTTCAAAATATCCAACACCATATTCGTCTGATAAATCATATTTATTTTCTTTACGTTTTTTACATCGAATAGCTTTTCCCATATTTTGATTATGAACTATTGTTAGTTCCCTTCTTAAACAACCACAAGAATTAGTTGTTCCTGCGCATAAATTTGCACTAGATACTATCGTCTCATTTCCACAATCACACTTGCACAGCCAATGAGGACGCTTATATTCTTTATCTGTTGCCCTCTTAATAACTGTTAATCTGCCATATCTATTGCCCGTTAAATCAAGTAATTTCATAATTATTTTATCTCTCCATGCTTAAATCTCGCTTGCGCAACTTCCCTAAAGATACAATGGTCGCCGTCGTAACGTAATAGATATCCAATTCCATTATCGCTTGAATTAGCACCACTACGACATTTCTCTATAAATATTGCTCTCCAAACCGCATTCGGATCTGGTTTATATTCCTCTTCTATCCATTTATCATTAACCCTTTTAAGTCTAAATGGACGACAATAATATTTACTCTTCTCATCTAATTCTTCTGCATATACAGTCCTCATTAAGAATAAATTCTCTAATATCTCTTTGATCTGCTTAGAATTGCTCAATGCTGAAGCGTCTAAGAATAACTTACCCTTCATGTATTCAGCTAACTGAACGGAGGCAAGCATTATAAGATTATATTTTTTTGCAAGTTTATCTAACTCACGACTATCTCTTACAAGTGCCATATCTTGTCTTGTTGTTGAAAAGTCACCTTCTTGGATTTTAAATGTGTCATATAATACCGTGTCATATCCATATCTTAAAACATTCTCACGAATTTTTTTCTTAATAACTCTCATATCAGCATCATTAATAGAAATAAATTTGACTCTTCCTTTATAATTATCTCTCCAAAATTTCTGAACATCAGATAATTGTTCTCTACTCTCAGTATTGATATCACCAGCAGCCATTTTTTTCTTAGTAAGTTTAAAATATCTATTACGCTTACCCAATAACCAAACCATGAATTTAATCTTAAATTTCTTTATGCTCTCTTCATTGGATATAATAAGAATCTTTCTGTCATAATGCAGAAGTGCCATAAGAACTGTAATCCACCATGTAGATTTACCCGCACTAGAGAAACCACCCATCATAGTAAGTGTCCCTTCAAGTAACCCCATTATCTGTCGTGATAGAAAAGGAAAACAATTCATTTCCTCCCCATTTTTATCATATCCTGCTATATCAAATGGAACACCATTCTCTTCACCATCTTTACAAGATTCAATAAATTCATCATCAAAATCTATTTCTTCCTCTTCAAGAATCTTGCTACTATATCCTGTACCATAACTGGATATACGAGCTTCATACCAATCTGTGACTTCTTCAGCAGTCATTTTTCTAAATAGTTTTAATGGGATTACCTTTTTATCTCCTACAGTTATTTCTTGCAGAAGATTAAAACCATCTTTATACATGTTCATCATAATATTCTCTCTGTAAAGAATATCTATGTATGTGTCAAAATTCTGAGTATTGATAATATCAATTTGGTGCTGAATTGCTTCCCAACCACCTTTATCCTCAAATTTTTCAATAACTTCTTGATTCGTATTAGACAGAATGGTAATTTCATCAAGAGAGTAAAAGCCTTTCTTTCGTAAATTTTTCAATAACGAAAAATAAAAAAGACCATCTGCTGTAACAAAATCTTTCTGCTCAAATGTTGTATCATCAAGTAGAAGCATATCTTTGAAAAAACAACTAATGACATTACCCTCTATTTCAATCCTACCTTTTAATAATTGAGCAGGATACTTTTCTTTCACGCCTGTAATAAATTCACTTATGTCAATCACCTACACTTTCTTCAATTTCAGATAAACTTCTACGTTTATTTCTTCTCTTATAATTCATAGTTGACATATCTACACCCACCTCTTTAGGCTTTTTAGGTTCTTTCATTTTAAAATCAGCAATATTATTTTTTAGTATTGCACCGAAGTATCGAATCTTTGCATATTCACTTACAAAATCTTTTTCAAGAACCTTTGCTATATACTCTTTATTCTCTGTTAGATATGCCAAAATATGTTCATAAGAATACACATCTAATAAAAGATTTATCTCTTTGAACAAAGCGGAATTCAAAACTTTATATCCAAATATCTGATTAATGCACTCATATGTATTATCTTTTACTTCTCTCTCGTGCAATACTTTTTGATATTCAGCTTCGTTGCAATAGTAGGTGTTTTTACCACCTACTACTACCTTGAATGCTTCATTTCTATCTACCTTAGTACCGCACAGCCTGCATTTTACTAGCATGTGCTATACCTCACTAATTCATCATATCGTAGATTCTTTTTAATCCATCCTCATCAACATCATTGAGTTTACCATACTCAGCAATTACATTCTTGACTGATGCCTTGAGTTCTGCATCATTGCATTCCTTATACATCTTACGAATAACAGCATCTAAATCGTCTGGATATGTAGGTATTTCAACCACTTCCTCTGTTGTCTCTTCGATTGGTGTATCAATGTCGTCAATATCATCCTCAATTAGATCTGGCTCTACTGGCTTTTCTTTCTTAATTGGGACTGTCTTCTTAGGAGTATTCCCAGCCTTCTTCTTAGAATTCTTAATAGCATCCTTTAATGCTCTAAGAAGTTCATCAGCATCAAGTGGAATCTCTGGCTCGATTGCTGCTAAACGAGACTTACTATCAATGCTGTAGTTATCATCTCTAAATACAATTTTTCTTTTCTCTTCCTTAACCTTACTAACAGTAACATCTTTCTTTGTAACAATATTCTTTCTACCAGTTGACTCAATATCAATAGTTCTGTCGATACAAGCAATACCGATTACATGGAATTTTGTCTTAAATCCCTCGAAAATTCTCTGAGAAATATCTGTTGAGAGAACTGAATACTCTTCCTGTGTAAGTGGATCTACTTTATTTCTCATCTTAACATGTCCAGTAAACCATGTATTTACACCAACCTTCTTGAGCTCCCATACTCTATTAAGTGCTAACTCAACAAGCTTATCATCAGCCTTACCAAAACCAGACCACGCAGCATTCATGGTTTTGGCTGGCTCAAAATTCTTTTTACCCATATTCTCTGTATTCCAAAGCTTAATGACATATGGTGTCATAATCTCTACAAACTGATCGAGAGTATCAATAACAATAACTTTTAAATCTGGATAATCAGCGTCTTTGTTTTTAATAATATCCTTAGTTACGTCATCAAATTTCTTCCAATCTTCGCAAGTCTCATATGAATAACCTTCAAGAGCTTCCATACCTTGTTCTTTACCCATATCAAGAATCATGTAACCGTCAGCACCAAACTCTTTTTCACAAGCCTCGGCAATTGTTGATGTTTTACCAATACCTGCCTCTCCAAGTAAACAAATTGTAAAATCATTTAACTTCTCACTAATCGAACTTCTTTTTCCGTATTTTGCCATTTATAATTCCTCCATATTATTATTTAATTTTGAGAGAGGGCAAATGCCCTCATCTCTTTTAAAGCTCGTCATCATCATCTTCAAATAAATCTTCTGTACCATCTGGAAGTTCCTCTTCGAGTGGGTTGATAATCATGTCATCTGCTGAATACACCGTATCAACACGCCCACGAGTAAATCCTCTTGCTGGTTTCAAGAACTGATACTCTCTAATTCTTTCACCATATACACTTTCACCAAGCTCTGCACGAATATCATCCATAGTAATTAATCCGCACTCTAAATCATCTCTCTGTTCGTCAGTGAGCATGTCCTCTGTAATCTCTGTTTTCTGTGCCCCATTCAACATATTAACAACAGCCCCATATTCCTTGAATGTGTCATCATCAACCATAAATTTATGCTTAATTGATTCTACTCTCTTCTTGGCTTTTTCATCTGTATCATCTGAAGGAATTGGAATTGTAATTGTAACTGGTACAGGAATATTCTCCTTACGATTATTGTCATACTCCATCATGTAACCATTTACATAATTTTTCCCCTTCTCCTCAACACTCATATCATCTAAGCTCTCAGAATTAAATAAAATATTGATTGTTGCTGTAGATGACTCTTCTGAATCATCTGCCGCAAGATAAATACGATTAGGTACATAAGACTCATATACTCTCTCATTTTTATCTGAATACTGATATTCTCCATTTCCACGAATAAAGAATTTCTTATCCTTGTACTTGTCGCTATTGATAACCTTCTTGATCATATCAATAAAATCCCACTCAGAAATAAACTCGTGTCTTCTCTTATTACTCTTATCAAGTTCTGAATTTACATCAGCTTCATTCTCAACACCAATCTCTTTTAACTCTTCATCTGTAAGACTTGTACCTTCCTTAACCTTTTCAGCAGCTTTCTCAAGCTTATATCTACGACCAGGTTTCTCAAGGTCAACAATAAACTTCTTAAATTCTGCAATCTCTGCTAACTTTGGTGAAGTAAGTCTCTCCTTGAACGGAATCTTAATTGATTCACCCTTAACCTTGTTGCCATTTTCGTCTACACTACCCTTAGTGAAGCTGTAGATGTCACCATGACAATCCTTAAAAGCACCTGCTGTTACCGTGAGTATATGTCTGTTATCACCACAAGCAACATTAAACATTAACTGCTTGCGAGTCCAACCTGAGTCATAAGTTTTCTCAGTATCAGGATGAAACTTCTCTGTCTCCTTTGGAATACTTAACTTTCCTGTCATTTCAAAATTCATTAAATGAATCCTCCTTATATGTAATAATATTTTTTATAACTTATATATAAACGCCCAACTTGGACGGAACACAGAAAATAAATTTATATAAAACATCTATCTTCAACAGTGATTTTTGGGTATACAAACCCAAGGGTATGCTGTTCTTCCACCCATATTTATATTCTCTATTCAGCTTTGATTTCATTGGAATTTTCGACTCGAACAAGTCAAGATTAATTGTTTAAGAAATTTCTAATATCATTCATCATCTGTTCTGATTCATTGATTAGATATCTATAAGTATCTTCACCATCATAATATTCAAAATATGGTATTGGTTGTTCATTCTTATCATACATCCAACCTAATTCTGAATATGCATCAAAATATACAGATACATATTTTCCATTATAGCTAATTACAAAACGGATAATTGCGCCCGCAAATGGTGGAACAATCAGTACATCCCATTCTTTATCAAAGTGAAAAGCAGGAAGTTTTCTCGCCCAACCTCTGTAATCACATATCTGCTCTATTTGAGCCAACATTAGCGACTTATTTACTTGTTTCATAATGTCATTTTCCCCTCCAGTTTTATATTCTCTTTACTTTAACAAACCTGTATGGTTGATGAGTATTTGGATACGTCTTTTTATTTACTTTACTAGCAAACATATCATATGGTCTAATCCACACTTCTCGATCTTTTAAACTCTTATATACAACCATGTCCTCTTCTGTTTCTGTATTAGTTCCAATAGCAACAATCGTATACAAACCACCTTTAAAATGCTTAACTACATCTCCTGGCTGAAAATTTCTATCATATGCGAAGAAATCATTAACTCCGTTTAATTCTACATGTCCTAAAAGTTCAACTTTCATGTTTTCATCGGACTTACAATTTGGATTTCCAGTTATACTTTCTATACCTTCTTCATTGTCATAAATATCGCTTAATCTAATACTCTCTTTGTTTCGCAACCTACTTATTAACTCTTTATCTTTTGACATTATCATTTTTCCTCCTGTGTTTATTTAACATAAATAAACTTTTATAAATTATTTGTCAAAGTCTTTAATATCATTACTTTTAATTTCTACTATATGTATTCTCTGTTTAATATTGTCGTTATTATTAATTCCCAGTCCATCACAATTAAGTATAGGTTGAACATATCGTAATATAGATTCATTAATTATTTTTCTATCAATTTCACTTTCAATTATTACACCGTTAAACCTAAGTCCTCTTATAGGAATAAAATCATTCGCACACCAAACCTGAATCATACTTCCATTGTTCCAGCAAATATCTGCATAATATTGATATTGTCTAACTTGTATATCATTTAGAATATATGATAAATTTGCAATACACTGCATGACGATACGTCCTTGTTTTGGACTTTTTACAAATATACCACACCTATATATATTTAATTCTTTGCACAAATGTATTTGTTCTTTAAGAGCCTGTACTAAATTCATTAACTTACTCCTATTCCTTTATATAATAAGACATTCTGATACTCCAACGGCTAAAGCACGTTGGGTTCTTATATACATTCACTTCCAAATATACTCGAAAGCATATAAGACTAATGAATTTCTATAAGACTTTCACTACCAATCATTCCTTTGAATAAATTAACGATAGTATAAGGCTCGTGTCAAAACCTATTTATATATTCTCTGTTTCAGATTCTTCTAAAACTGCAATACTTAAAGTTCCTGTATCGCAATTTCTACCCATTCTTGTCTTAAATCCAAGTTCATTCAATTCTTTATCTAATTCATATAAGTCGTTTTCATCCGCACTGTAAATCTTACTACCTTTACAAATCTCGACAGCTCTTACATATTTTTTATCTTGTTGAGTTGAACTAACATATAACCATTGGTCTGTACCTACTTTAGATATTTTATTTCGTGGAACTACTGTGAATGGTTTAAGAACTTCTTCGATTTCATCTTTATGTTCTATGTAATTATCTACTGGATCTCGTATCAAATTAAGACACACTCTACGACCTCTTTTATATTCCATAATAATATTCTCCAATCTGCACCAAGAAATGTCAGTCTCCTTCGACTCTATTTCTTCACTGTTACATTGAAAACTGACCTTAAAATACAGATAATCAACCAAATACCAGTTGCAATAGACCACTTAAATGTTAATCCAAAACACATTGTAATAAGCTTAATAATTCCACATGTAACAATCCAACTAAGTCCATAACAACATGCTAGAATAAAGATAGCTACAATTGCTATTACCCCTCCTCTTGTTAAATTTTCTTTTAAATTATTCATTTAATTATTCTCCTGTTCAATTTTAATTTTTTGTATATCAACAATGTTATAAGCATGTGGAGTTTCACCAATTTCTTTTATGTAATCTTCTACAAGTTGCAAAAACTTTTCATTGTATTTTTTATAAATTGGTATTCTATAAGCATAATTGCCAAAAGTAGAAGAAATATCCCTTCCAGCTAACATTACAGCATCTTCTTCATCTATATATTGTTCCATCTTCATAAGAACATTTCTAAAATCAAAACCACAAAAACCCACATCTTGGCATTTCCCAATATAAATTACATCTTCAGAAACTACTTCATACATCGCTTTTGCATCTTCTATGCATTCTTCGATAGTATCTCTTGTCTCATTATTCCATCCTTTTTCCCTTACATCTGTCGTCCATGTATACATCTAATCTCTCCTTTAAATTCCAAATGAAAACCAAGTTTCATCGTCTTGCTACATACTTCTATATCTCTTTAACATCTTGGCATAAACTTCGTCCTTAGAAGCATAATATTCGTCATCCAATATCTTCTGAATTTCCTGTTTACGCTTGTTCATTTCTTTCTTTAACTTTTCTTTTTCTTTGCGTTGTTCAATTCGTTTTTCGAATGCTGAAATATCAATTTTACCTATAACTTCTGCTGTGATATTCTTTTTGCATCTTTCGGCTGCTTCTTCTACCCTAATAATCTCAGAAATCTTTTCTGGAATAGAACTACCACTCAATATAACATAATCTCCAACATTATAGTCATTACCATCTTCATAGATCGCAAAATGATATGAATTGCAACCATACTTAATAACAGCTACCTTTTTAAAACCTTCTAATTTTGCCATAATAATCCTCCTTATTCTGCATCAACAACTAAATTTCCATCACCGTCTACAAAAATATTTGCTTTTGACAACTTCGTAGACACTGAACCATTATTTGTTTCAATAATAATTTCTCTATCTGGATATATATTTCCAATTTCTGTCAACATATTTTCCACCATATCCATTGAAGACATTTTACCTTTGCTAACAACCCAATTTGTAAACTCCTTAAAATCTTTTTCGGTCATAACAATATCAGAGTAATAAAAATCTTTATTTGCAATAATCGCCCAAATTTTCTGAAGCTTTTTAATAAATGAGCTACCTTGTTCTCTATAGAAGTTGCCATTAGTAAAAGTGATAAAAGCACGATCTGTTTCGTCTTCTTCTTTATTAATTTTTATATGTATACCATCATTACAACCACACTTGCAACTTACAATTAATTCATCGTTTTTAAAATTTTTTAATACTGCCATTTTAATTTCTCCTTTATATACATTATTTATTGCATTACTTTAAATAACGTTTTAGCGCTTTCAACAATTATTCCAACAAATGTAACACTTAATCCAATAAGCATTCCATATATAATGGAACTGCCGATAATATGCTTTATATCAAATAATTTTAGACACATATTTCTCAATTCTTTAAATCCAAAAAGAACCAACAAATATCCTACTACGCCGACTACAAAACCAATCAAACCAGCTTTACATGCCATAATTCCAAACATTAGTTTTCACCGCCTAATAGTTCCAAAGCTACTTTATAATATTTGGTTCTCCCTTTATATTCAGAAGAACTAACTTTGCTTAACTCAAGTTTTATCTTACCAATGGTATATTGATGAGTGATAGCATCTTCCATAACCTGAATGAATCTTATACACTGCTTTAATTTCTTATGCTTGTCTCTTATGTCATCGAGCAGGTAGCCGACTTTTGCCATTCTATGAGCTTGTGGCTTTTTACCACCTCTATTTTCTCTGTAAGTTTGTAATGCGTGCTCAATGTCAGATTCAGCACTATCACATCTACTTAGTTCTGCTATAAGCAGATTCTTATATGTATTAAGCTGTTCCATATCCCAGCCTGCTAATCCTAGAAGATTATTTGTTTCGTTTATTATCTTATCAAGCATTGAATAATCAAAATTACTTTCATCCATATAAACTCCATCATTACCCTTATAGTAAAGAGATAATTCTGATTCTTCGTTTTTATCTACATCAACAAGCTGATAGTTTCTTAGCCATGACAACCTTTTACCGCCTCTCTGGACTAATGACCTTGCTTGTTTATATGTAAATTGTTTTGCTTTTAATGGCGAAGTGGTTGCTAAATACTCACCTATCTTCATAGGATTTTCCATTACATAATTTTTACCATTAGTTAAAATAAACACTTTCTTATTCTCCTTTCTTACTGTAAATAACAGGGCTAATCGGATTCGAACCGATGAATGCAGAGATCAAAACCCTGTGCCTTACCACTTGGCGATAGCCCTATATTTTGTGACAAGATTAACTCATCACAATTATTTTCACTTTTTGTTGCCTAATTTAATAAATCTTTCGACTAAATTAAAAGATATTGTTGCTAGAGCTGCTATAATAATACCTGGAATAGAACTAAAAAAATGAACTAACTTTAGACAAATTCCAAATATATTCTTTTCAGTAAAATCAAGATATCTCTCAAAGATATTTCCAAAAATAACATATAAACAAAATTCGATTATTGTTGATTCGCTATATCTATTATATGATTCACTCATCATCATCCCTAAAACTAAGAATTCCATCAAATTTACAAACATTAAATATATAACTAAAACAATTTCTAAAAAACCTATCAACATTCATATCACATCCAATCTTCAAAACATCAAATCTTCAAAGTCAACTATCTTTTTGAAACTTCGATTATTATATAGTTCACTCTTTTTTCTTCGTACTATTCTGTTTGCATGCTTCTTAGCATATTTAAATAAACTCCAATTAGAGCGAACATAAGATTTAGAGATTATATCAACTGGAGGTGGATAATGACCAAAGCTATGTATTTTTTGCAAATGCTTCTTATATTTATATTCGCTTTTTCTTCTCTTGCGATGTTGTTTCTTTTTATAATCTGTTGCCGTAAGAGTAACATCATATTCTTTCACATTATCCACTCCCTTTAACATTATTTATACAGTTTCATCATATACTCTAATAGACTTTACTGCTCCTTTTAGACCACCAGACGAAACATAAGACATGTCTCCCATTTTCTTACAAGTCTTATCTAACGATTTAGTATCAACAATGAATTCTACGATACAACCATTTTTACCAAGTCTGTTACTTGAATCGGTATGTTTATTATCTTTACCGTCTGCAAGAACACATTTAACTATTGTTCCATTCTCCATAATAATATCTAGTTTTGTACCAATTGTTGTACAGTAATAGCTACCTACAGCAATACAGTATCTGCCATCAATAGTTCGAATACCATACTTGCCAGTAGTTGCTCTTTTCTGTAGTTTATATTGGTAAGAAGTTCTGTCCGTTATAGATTTATAACTCATATAAGTCTTCTTACTTGCTCCTACAGGAACTGCCTTTGTTGTATAACTAGCTCCATATGTATTTAAGCAACTAACGACTATTGCCGTTATAGCTATCATGCTCTTAATAAATTTCTTTATACTCATATATTCATCCTTTCGTACTCACTATCCAACCACGTTATACAGGCATTGATAGCATCTTCTTTTCTGATGAATGTTTCGCCATTGGGAATAGAAAATTTAAACCCGTCTAAATCGACTCTTGTCATACTAACTAACAATGGCGCAATCTCTTCCAATGACATATTCCTTAATCTATCAATCTGTCTCATATGTATATTCCCTTTTTAATATCACTTCTTATCTGTTACTACAGTTGATGTACCATTAATTGTTACCCAACCATGCTTAACTCTAGCTTCAGCTTCTTTCATTCTGATAAGTTCATCGGTAATAGAAGAACTTAACTGTTTATTTGCTTCTGCTTGAGCCTTTGCTTCGATTAATTCGGCGTCTGCTTTAGCCTGTGCTTCTGTTCTTGTCTTTTCAGCATCGGCTTTTGCTTTTTTAATAGCAGTCTGATTATTAATTTCCTGTGTTTCTGCTGCCTGCTGTGCCGTAATCTTTGCGTTAATGGCTTCCTGAGTCTTTTCGTCAACAGTAATATTAATAAGTGAAACATTACTTATTGTTATGCCGTAAGGTTCAAACTTCTTATTAAGATAATTTGTGAGTGCAGTATTAACATTTGCTCTTTCTGAGCCAAGAATATCTGATACCTTATAATTTGCTACTACCTCTTTAGTCCAAGAGATAATGTTTGGCTTAATGAAACTATCTCTTACTTCTTTACCAGCCTGACCACGAAATCTTGTGAATAAGTCAGAAACCTTGTCAGCATTATATTGATATGTAAATGTAAGGTCTATCTGCAAAGCCTTGCCTTCTGATGAACTAGCCGAAAAACTATCATTCTCACTAGAATCACCATTCTTACCAGCTGTCAAATAAGACTGCTCGAGACTTGTTGAATATAAAGTAGTCTTTACCATAGGTGATTTGAAATGCCAACCTTGAGTTAAAACCTTGTCTTTAATGCCACCATTCATGCTATACTGTATTGCCACATAACCAGCAGGTACTCTTACTGTTGATTTTACTAATAAAATTACTACTATAAGCAATACTATACCTGATATAATTCCACCAATTGTCTTTTTCATTTTTTAATTCTCCTTTTCTTCGTCTTCATTTATAAAACTATTCACCATATCCATTACCCACGAACCAATCTTTGTGAACAATGGTGACATCAAAAGCCATAGGACTATTAATACAATGCATAATAGAATTGAAAATACCGACATATATAACTTCCCTCCTTTCTAACAAAATTCTCCTTCTATAAACACATAACCATCTTCATCCCTATAATAATTAGAAATATCATCAAAGGGATTTAATTTGACATATTCAATATGGTCATAAGGAATGGTAATATCATAATCATCCTTCGTTCCTTCAATAAAATACTTAGTTCCACCAAACAATTCATCAGGAACGCCTTTTGGAACATATTTCATATATCTAATTTCCTGATGTTCTTTCCAATCAATAAGTTCCTCTTGTAATTCCTTAATTGAAATCTCAGTACCATATTCATCATAAATACCTATAACATCGTGATATCTGGATAAAAATTCTATCATTTCTTTCACCGACTTATATGCTTTGTTATGTCTTTCAAATATAGGACACCAACCATAGCTTCTTTTACCTATATGTATTTCATATCCCCAATATGGTTTATCCACAATTCGATATTCATCTGGAAAATACTTTTCTACAAGATTTTTATCTGTTATTATCATGTAATAATTTGTACTCATCTTTATTCTCCGTCATATAATTTAACTGTTCCGTCTGAATTATAGATAGGTGTGATACCATTTTGGCATTCATAATACATTACTTTGGTATTTTTATCATATCTTATTGTCGCTCCAATATCACTTGAAGGTATTGCAACCAAATCCATATATTTAGGTCTTAAATCTGATGCTCCTATTGAAAAGACAGCTGCGTCTTTACCTCCCACCACACAAAAAAACAACATTAAACCCAATATAATTAATAAAAATTTTCTCATTGTTTTATTCTCCTACTAAAATCCATATTTTTCTCTTCTTGCTGATCTTCAATTCGTTGATGAAGTCTACTTTATCCAAATTGACAACAAGATTTGGCTTATTTCTTCGGATTTCGCTTATTGACGGATAAATACCTAACTCAACAAGAATTTTTGGCAAGTATCTTTCTTCTGTATAATAGGTTTTTTCCTGCTCAAAGTTTTTCCAGTCAGTTTCATCTAAAGCAAAAATATCTTTAGGAGAAACTAAAGGCTTTCCTATTACTATATTCTCTATGTATTTCAACCTAATCACCTGCTTTAAAATACCGATTTCATTAATTATCAGATTGCTCATCTTCATCGTTTACAAAGAGTTCATGTCCTCTACGCCAATAAGTACAACAACCCAAAACACAACTATTTGCTACTTGACGTGCTATCCTTGATGCCATTTTTAACGACTCTCTAATAACTGTTCCACTCCTGCCGTTTCCTTTACCATTCTCAACCTTTTGTGCTTCGGCTTTTGCTATCTCAAGAGATTTAATAGCATAATCTATCTTCTCTAATTGTGTCATTTTATTTCCTCCAAGTCTCTGAGTTCACAAGAGATATAATTGTAACTATTCAATATATCTCTAAGCCTTTTAATCTGACTATTTATATATTCTCTATTTGCCTTTTTATTTTTCCACGCATTCTGTTTCTGGCGCTCTAGTTTTCTAAGCTTGTCTAAAAGTCTTTCGTATTTAAAAGTGATGTCTACTTCTTTAACAACTTCTACTTCTATTTTCTCTCCACAATAAGGGCAATAATGAATAGTAGAGTTATAATTTACTTTCTGTAAACTATCCCAATTCTGTAATAACTCTTGTTTACACAGTTTAAACTTAGGAAAATTATTGCTGTAATCAATCTTATCTAAACACTTACACTTCTTACACTCATCATCTGGGTAAGTATCTCTATTGTCACAGCCAGAGCAAAATAATTCAGGTGTTTCAATGTTATTTGTCAACTGAATCATAGGGTTGCGTTCTAATTTCTGACAGCAATAGTGAAACTGTCTATATTTATATGTAGTTCTATCACCAATAATATATTTAATTAACTCTACTTTCACGCTGACACCCCATTAAGTTGATTTTTAATTCTAATAACTTCATCTAAAGCACTTGTTAGAGAAGCTTCGTGCTTTTCTCTATACAACTCAACTGCTTTAACATAATTACCAACTCTGATACATTCTTCTACTGTTGGTTCAAGAATTTCTCTCTTTATACCTCTACAAGAAGCTGCGTATTGTCTTAGCGCAGCTAAATCATCACATGGAATACCCTTTTTATGGTTTACATTTGAAATCAAACTTAACTCATAATTGGTAATAATGCCTCCATTTACCAGTTCAAAATACAAAATCTTATTCATAACTCTCATCCTTTCTATATATTTACATTGCAATAAAGTTATCTACATCATTCTTCATCACTAAGTAATTCTCTTTTTGGTCTTTGATGTATGTATTGTTTTTATTAAAGTAATCGACGAACCAATCTTTTAACTCAATTTCTTTTTCAAAACTGTAAGCTACAAGAGATAATAAAGATAGTCTATTTTCTTTTTCTAATAGTTTTGAGCTGTTGTCTACTTCGACAGTATAATCGTCTAGCATTGAACTAAACAATTCCATTCTATCTTCATCTACTTCGACAGAAGTAACGTCTGTTACAAACTGTTCTATTTCTTCATTTGTATATTCTCTACTTGGTTTTGGAATTTCCTCTTGAAAGTATTCTTTCATTAACTTTTCAAGCATATCTAATTTTGCAAAGACAACCTTTTTATCTTTGCTATTCTTATCCTTATCGTATGTATTAAAAGTTTTATCCTCATATTCTGAGAATGTTTTGTTATGTAAGTTATTCTTAAATTCTAAAAGGAAGTCATTAAATCTCGCAGCTTCTATTTTATAATCCAAGAATTTATGGAACAAACTAAAGAAAAGGAAACTATTCTTTACATTGAATAATTTACCTGTTTCTTCATCAACAATATTTGCCAACATGTCTAATTCGTTGTTCAATGTATCAAACTCTTCTTTACTTGCATTTTCATTTAAGTGTTTGAATAAAGATTTCCCTCTTGTATATTCTTCAGCATGAAACATTATTGTTATAGCTTCATAGACAACTCTATTAAGCTTTCCGTTTTTCAATGCTGCTTCTCCATAATCTCCACAGTTTTTAAAGAAATTATTATTAATTGTATCTTTTATATATGTAGCAATATTTGACATTGGAAGAATACTCTTTTCTTCTGCGTTCATACTTGTTTGTCTATTGTATCTTGCCATATGATATGCTATTTCTTCGTCTGTACAATCTAAATGTTTAACTACATTGATTGGATAACTGTCGAAAGCATCCTGCAATTCTTCGGGTAAATCTTTAAACCATTTACCTCTTAAATCGTATTCAACTACTTTCATTTCTCCGTTTATACACTGTTGATAATACACAAATGGCATTTCTAAGCTCTTACTTATTCTAAAAGCACCATTTCTGTACTCTTCAAGTGCAGTCAATCTCTGCAGTCCATCAATTAGCCACAAAATAAAATCTGTTTTATTTAAGATTTGCTCACAAATTTTAAGTGAATCTAAATCTTCTCCCTTTATAATAGTAGAGACTAGACCACTTTTTGCAGTATTTTGCCAACGGTCAGCATGTCTCTGTAAAGGATGATTTTTATTTAACTGTCCTCTCTTAAACATTTTTAATAAAACTTTAACCATGTACGTATCTGTTTTTGTCTTGTCTCTACCAAGCATTTTTCATTTCTCCTTTTATCTTTATTTAATATTTTAACTTTAACAAAATTTTGTTTATGTAAATAAAATAGAAATATTTCTATAAGCTTTTAATCCTTCAATTGAATCTAAAAGTTCTTTTCTATCTATCTTTAATATTCTCTCAATTTCACTGTATGTATAACCTCGTAACAGCAATACTGCCACCTTCTTTTGTTTGTCAGACAAATGTTCTAAATATTCATCCAGCTTTTCGCTTGCTTTTCCAAAGCACTGTTTGTGGACATCGAAGTCAGATTTAAGTCCACTGAGATAATTCTGAACCTTCTTAGTAGGATTCTCCAAAGATATGTTCTTAACAAAAACATCATTGCCTTCATCATCTTTCATAACTACACTTCTCTTTTTTCTGTTTCTATCTCTTATGTATGTAGAATATAATCTCTTCTTTAATGAAGAAACTAGGAATGGATGAAACTGACATATCTTTTCGTTATAATTTAAAAGACTATCTAAGAATACAACTTGTGCCAAGCTATACAAGTCATCATAATCCTTTTGGCTTATTCCACCAATCTTAATGATGATTGGATAACAAGTTTGTTTTAGCTTCTGCATATTATTGTCACAATACTGGTGCACAATTTTCATTTGCTCACCAGTTAAGTTAGAATATTTTTTACTTTCCATTAAATCAAAACCTCCTTTACTTATCACTATTCGCTTTTTGTTCACTCAACATTATTGTTCTTTATCCATTCCCAAAGAATTTGAGAGACTAAAGCATTTCGTGTATTTTTCATCTACAACTTAACCATATTTTAATAAAATATCCTCTTTTATGAACAATATATCCTCAATACTCTATATAATATATCATTTTCTATATTATATGTCAATATGTTTTATATATATTTCTATATATTTTGTGTTGACTAATATATTTTATATGTTACAATATAAATATGGAGGTGACATTATGTTTTCATACAAACCATTGTTAAAATTACTCATAGAAAGGGATATGACCAAAACTCAACTTCGTGAAGCCACTGGAATGAGTATGAATACCCTTGCTAAAATAAGCAAAAACGAATATATTTCAATGGCTACCCTTGATAACATCTGTTCTTATTTACATTGTAATATTGAAGATGTAATTGAATTTATTGAATAATTTGTATCATGTCACATAAGTGACATTCACTATCAAAAGAGGTGACATTATGGCAACAAATAAACGAGCTTTTACAATGAGAATGCAAGCAGAGAACTTTGAAAAAATAAAAATCATCGCCGAATGTAACAAGTGCTCAATTGCAATGCAAATAGAATATTTAATTGAGAATTGCATTGAGCAATATGAAAAAGAGCATGGTGAAATTAAATTTTTCCAAGACCTTTCTGAGTAACCCATATTAACATTGCGTTAAAACTAATTCCACTTTTATCTGCCTACCTGTTGTATCTGATTCTTTAATTCAACAGGTAGGCGAATTGTTAATTGTTGTTTCTCCATTTAATCACATCCTTGCCCAATCTTGTTTGTCATTTACATTCTGAAAATGTGCAGCAGAAATACATCTCTGTTTCCAGTCCAAATAACCAGCACATCCATCATGACAACCAACATATCTGATAAGACATTTATAACATGGTGAAATTTCTTTTAAAGGATTAATTTTAATACTCTTTCCTTTATTGTTCATAATATATTCTCCTTTTTACCTAACAAAATGACATTTCTTTTATATATTCTCCAAAATTTGTGTATTATATAAGGAATACCCCATACAGGCATTCCTTATACAGTGAATTATTCTATTTTCTCTTCTTCATTGTTCCGTGGTACAAGTAGAAAAGTGCTAACCTTCCCTTCTCTTTGTATCTTTTTAATATTTTGTTTAGTAGAGTAAGCATCGATTGTTTGAACCAATTCGTCACATCGTCTTGCCACTGTCTCTGCCTGTTTAATCATATCTATACAAGTCTCTTTGAATATGGGTAAGAAACTTTCTACACAGTTTTCTTCTAAGTTGCAAATAGAAACAGGAATTTTATTACCCTTAGATTCTTTTATTAACTTTGTAGCTTCTTCTTCTGTTATTTCGATTATTGCAGCTTTAAAGCACATTTATTCACTCACTCCTTCTATGTTGCATATATAAGCATTATAAATTTGTTGCTTATATTTTTTATCTGTTATTTTTCCTCTATAATCTAAAATTCTACTCTTATCTACTTGACGAACAGCTTCGCCTAAAACAATACTATCTTCTGTTAAAGCAGATATAAATTCGCTTTTAAGGAGGACATGTGTTGGTTGTTTTAAACTTTTCTTTTGAGAAGTCAATGGCAATACGATTGTTGTCGGACTATAATAATTTCCAATATTATTCTGAATAACCACAGCAGGTCGAATGCCTCCTTGTTCACTTCCAATTGGGACATCGCCAAAATCAACAGTAACAATATCATATGCCTTAATTTTTATTTCTCGTTTACATTTATGTTCTTTTTTACTCTCAACCATTTATTATTCGTCCTCCTTTCTTTAGTTTTTTATGTACTATTTTGTGTCTTTCTTACTCTCTAACAATATATTAATAATATTACCAACAACTTCTCTTTGAGAATAAGACAATAGGTATAACTTATGAGTAATTTCTTCTTCCGTCATAGCGTCACCTTCTTCTATATTTTTATTAAATGTATTTTTAACTACATTCATTTGTATTTGTAGCTACATAATAACACATAATTGTTGTAGTGTCAAGTACATTTTTAGCAAAAAATGACTATATTTTGTATTTTTAACTACATTGGTTTGACATCAATAATAAACGATGATATAATCAAAAAACATAAGGAGGCGAATTTATGCTGATTAGCGAAAAATTTGAGCTTATTAGAAAAGCGAACAATTTAACAAAAATGAAGTTCTGTGACAAAGTAGGAATGTCTCGATCTCATTACGACAGTTTACTTGCTGAAAAAAACAGCGATAAAATTATCAATAAGACTACCAATATATCTATAATCAATAGCATATGTTATTTATTTAATGTGGATAAACAATGGTTGACTAATGATGAAAGCAATATTGATTTTTTTGATAAAAAATTTAATCAACAAATTGTTGATAATTATATGTTGCTGTCAGAAGCAAGCAAAAATATTGTTGATAATCTTATTGATGGTTTATTGGAATTAAATAACAATCAACCGTCAACTACTCAACAGCCAGTAATCAGATTAGCTGTATATGACCAACCAGTATGTGCTGGTAATGGTAACTTCATTACGGACGCAACAAAAACATTTAAGGATTTCCCTAATGCCCCGTCTGATGCTGATTTCGCAGTTAGAGTTCAAGGCGATTCCATGACACCTGCTTACAACGATGGTGATTTAGTGTTTGTTAAATCTACCGACACATTGAATAACGGAGATGACGGTATTTTTATCGTAGATGGCGATATAACGCTAAAAAGATTTATGGGTAATGAATTAATCCCATTAAATCCAAAATACTCTAAAATAAGCCAAAAAGCTATAATTCAAGGCAAAGTGGTTGGCATCGCAGAACATCACTCTGATTTAGAGGCTGAAGTTTTAGATATTGTAAACCAAGACAAGCCGCAAAACTTAAAAAAATCTATTTAACAAAAAAGGCAAGAAAAGAACTTTAAGCTCTCTCTTGCCTTTTCTCTTACTTAACCGAAGTATAAGTAATAAATATTGCTTGATCTATCAGCTTGTAAGTTTATCAATAACAATTGTTCTTTGCACTTGTAAACTCCCTTAATATGCTTTCCAATCAAGCTTTTAACATAATGTACCTGCATACCGCTTGCCTCCCTTTCCATCATATTCCCTAAGACAATGGACTGTTTAGCACCAGAAAAGAGGTACGGAAAAATATTAACATAAAATGACATAGTTCAACAAGAAGCAACATTTTCCATTTTTTGTCCTATACATGTTATAGGATTTATGTTATAATACAAACAAAAATATTAAATTAGGAGCGATAAGATGACACAGATGCAAAAAGATATTATTAGGTTATATTTACAGCTAGATGCCAAAGACGAGAAAGAGTTTCTCATGTGGCTATTTAGTTTAAGTAAATAATAACCAATATTCTGTATATAATAGCCTTATGTATTTTACAAAGGCTATTTTTATTTTATTGATTCTCTTAACTCATTCGCTTTCTCTTTGTCAATAACACTATAGTTCAACAAAGTGTTTATTGCCAAATTCGCTTGTCTAGTGATTTTCGCTTTTATGTCATATTTTGCTCCAGTAAGCAATGTGTCCTGAATAATTTCCACATCAGTTGGCTTTTCTTCTCTGAGAGCTTCTGTATATACTCGCTTTATAATCTCTAATTCTTTTTCAAGTTCTTTTTCACCAACCAAATATTCAACTGTAACTTTAATCATATAATCATCCTTTCCTTGTCTTTATTACTTTCGCCCATACATATCTGCATTTACTTCAGCTTGCCAATAGTTATGGCTAGTAGTATAAGAATTAAACAACATAGCAATCAAATAGGCTTTAATGTTTTGAATTCTAGTTGGATTTTCCTTTAACGCCACTATCACATACTCTATATGGTCGTATTTCAACTTCCAGAATCTTTGTTGCACAATTGTACTTGGATATTTCACTCCAGAAATCATATAAGTTGTGCTATCAACAGTTACAACTTCTGTCATGAGTTCAACTATCTCATCAATGATTTCTTTGTCGTTAGGGTAAGAGATTATTAAATCGCTATAACCTATATTTTGTTTTATGATTTGACATAAACGAATATAATCTTGTGCCGCATACTTTGGTTGTCTTTCTCTATCTATCAATCCACCTCTTATGTTATTAATATTATTATAGTTAGGTTGATAGATTGATTGTTTAATACTTAATTGTTTAGTATTTAATTCTTTAGTATTTAATTGTATGCGGTTTTCCATATCAGGAAATCCCCTATCTTGGTTATCCATATCTGGGAAATCAGGATATGGATGAGATACCAGTAAATCTGCACCTTTCAAAGGACAACTTTCTTTTTCGCTTATGTAATCTTCAATCGAAATATTGTCAGCCACATTTAAATTTTTAGTATCATCATAATGTATATCATTTGTATTAAAATCACCATCTTTTTCTTCGATTTGTTTAACATTAGTATTATTATTTTTAACACTATTATTAACATTATCTTCATTAGTATTTTCGGAATTAGTCTTATTATCATTACAATTAGTAGCCTTTTGAGGTTCGTCATAAAGTGTATAATCCACATCTAAAATTTTGCCTTTATCATCTCTAATTGTAGTTCTAATTAAATAACCCAATTCTTCTAATTTTTTTAATCCACTTGTAATGGTTGTTCTACCATCTGGTAAAATTTGATTTAATCCATTAATAGAAAAATCCCACTCAGATGGCAAACTTAACATTGTTATAAGCAAACCTCTTGATTTAATATCTAAATTCATATCTCTTAATATTGAGTTGTTAACAATTGTGAAATTATTTTTTAGTTCTTTCTTTAGTATGCCCATAACAAACATTTCCTTTCATATTTTATAATTTTTATACTATCCTGAGTTTATTCGCCATATTTATAGCTGTTTGATACTTATCTACATCATCAGTAAGATACCTAATAATTTTTCCTAAATCATCAGATTTTAAGGAGATAACAGGCATATTCTTGACTATTTCATCACCTTTACCAGCCAATACATTGTGGATAAACTCACCATGGTCATCAATCAACTGTCTATTTTTCTCTTCTGTTAAACCGATGTAATTCATAGTGATTTGCAAATCTGTATGATTAAACAGTTTCTGCAATGATAACAAACAATCGGGGTCAAATGGATGTGTCTTATGAATCCAGTAACCAAAACTCTTACGAAGAGAGTGAGTGCTTACAGCGTATTGTATATTCGCTGCTTTAACTGCTTTGTTTAACTTCTTTCTGTAAACCTCTGTCTGCTGTTTTACAACATCGTTATATTCGACTACATAATAAAGATAATCTCCAAGAGATAAGTATCTTTGCTGTTTATTAAAGTCTTTGATTATTTTCTCTTTTCTATCTTCTGATATAGTCTTATTTAACGCTTTACACCAAAGTTCTATATCGTTTTTACTGTATATATCCAAGCCTTTTCTCTTTATCCAGTTCGTTTTAGGAATATACTCGAAGATATATTCGTTGTAATGTTTCTTTATATCAACATCTACATTCTCCAAGTATTTATCTAAGGCTTCAAATACAGTATTACTTATAGGGAGATTAGTAACTTTTCCTGTTTTTTGTTCTTCAATTGTATTTATTTCTCTTTTTCTGCTTCCGTTTTCGTAGTATATATCAGACCATTTCATCATTACTGTATCTCCAATTCTTCTACCAAGCAGGAGTTCTAACATTGTAATGAGATAACCATCCCATTCATGGTTATTTTCAAACCATTCAACTACATTTCTAATGTCTTCCATTTTCCAAAACGGATATACTTCAGTTTTCTCTTTTCTTTTTGTCATATTTATTAACCTTCTTTCGAAATTTTTTGCAATAAAAAAGAAGTAGAAATTAATCTACTTCTTTTACAATTCTCTCTTTTAATATTAAATTAACACAATTATCTTTCCCATAATTTATCTAAAACATCAAAATCACTAGGTAAATTAGAATAAGTTGCACCCACAATATCCAATTTTTTATATTCTTCTTCGGTTATAATAATTCCTTCATCTCCTGTTGCAGTTTTATTATAATCCAAACTACTTGGATTTGGATTATTAAAATAAAATTTTCTATACTCTGTTGTTCCATCGTTTAATATAGTTTTAAACAAACAAGCTATAACTTTTCCCGTACTTATTTCTGTTGTTACAAGGTTGTCAAATCTTGGGTCATATTTGTTATAAGCAAGTTTCCCACGTTTTAATGCCGTCTCTCTATTTCCTCCTTCAAGTTTACGCATTTCTGCAACTCTTCTGTCAAATGAATCTACATAAATCTTTTTACTATTTACTCCTATAGTATATGTATGTCTATTTCCATATCTATCATATCTTGTATGCTGATAAGTTTTTTCACCATCATAAAGTTCATTTCCAACTCTATCATAGCAAACTCTATTACCATTCTCGTCTATTCTCATAGTTTCATTTTTTGACTGTTCATTCTCAATCGCACACTTTGTACCACTAATACCTAAAGCTCCTAAAAAACCTAAAAAACCTAATAATCCTAACATAATATTACATCCTTTCTTAAATATATTCTCTGATTATATTTTATTGTAAATTCATTATTTTTTCAATATAAATTTTCTATTCTCACATTATCATCATACAATTCATTATGTTTCTCTACTGCCATTTCCATAATATCAGGAAAATAATCATTTTCTCGAACTTCCATTGTCTTTACATCACCGCACTTTATACAAACAGAATCTTTAATATGACCATATTCTCTTTGGGAAGAACCTCTTTGAATTCCATTTATTGCTACCGTATCTGTATGTAAGCAACTCAAGCAAATAAATCTACTTAACTGCATATAGTTATTTTTTCTATTTCTATGTCTACACATTTTACCACCTCGTTTTTTGTATTAAAAAAGAAGCAGGAATTCCCGCTTCTCACATTAGTTTATTTCCGTTGAAATGATTATTTCTTTGTCTTAAAAATAACCTCTTATTAATCCACAACTTTACTTAATTCTTCCCAGTCTTCTCGATTTCCTGTTCTGCTCAAATGGTAATGCCCACCGTCAATTGCTACAGCTCCACATTTACAAATTACAAATTGATGTTGAGTCTTACTTTCGATAACATCTCCGCATCTCTTACATCTAATCTTATTTACTAAAATCTTTTTCAATACTAATCACCTCCATTTGTCAAACACCCATATAATCACTTTATAAACTCAGATTGTATCTTGTAGTTTTCCTTTCGTTTAATACTTAATAATTATTGAGCAAATAATCTCTTGCATACTCATCGCCAAACTTTCTATACATCCATTTCCTATAATCTAATGTACAATACCCCGAATGTTGATAAACTTTTACATTATAATCCGTAATTGTATAATCATCAGAAACAGTAAGAGTTTCATTTGAGTCTTCTTCAAGAATTTCTATGTAGCCTTCAAGGTCGATAGAATGTTCATTTCTTATGATATTTAATTCATTAACTTTATCCGAATCGGCAAGTAAACTATAAATTTCTCTTAATTCTTCATCTGTTAATCTATTTGCATATTTCACAGTATCACCTCTTTAATAAATTGAATAACACATTGCCATCTTGTCACCCATTGGGGTAATCACAACATAAAAAATATTTCTATTATTCCACGTGTATTTAAAAACATCCTTCGTGTTTGATGGTTGACCTACTGTACATACTGTGTCACCAATATTAACCTTCTTAGTTTCAGGAATGCCTAAAGCTTCTCTTATATCTTTCCCAAGTCTACTACCTTTTGCAATTTTATTGTATTGATCATCACTTAATGTTGTCACTTTATCCATTATTATTTCCATAATTATATTCTCCTTTCGCTTCCGTTTGAAAACTTGGTTTCATTTATTTATATTTAGTCTCTTTTGTTCTTACATCTATTCCTATGACTTCTTTCTCTCTCTCGTTAAATATAAATTTTAAAACAGGTGTGCCGAATTCCGGATCAATAGTAGCCCATCCTCTAGCTCTTTCATCATCAACTAATTCTACAGACTTGTATCCCTCTTTCTTTTTCTCTTTAAGAAAGGTTATTACACTATCAATATCTGAACTAATTCGCAATATTATACACCTCTTTCAATAAATTCTTTGTCAAATTCTCTATCAGTATCAACAAATTCACCTACTGAACCAATAATAGCCGATTCAATATCATCATCTTCTTCAATGTATTCGTCTTCTTCATCATCCCAATTTTCTTCAAATTTAAAAAAACCATCGCATTCATAAATACTACCAGCCTTTTTAATTTCGTTCTGCTGTAATAAATATTCTTCATCAAGAAGGGTATCTGCAATTTCTTTTAATAAATCTTCATAATCACTACCACATTCGCAATTTGAAATTCTATGTAAAATTTCACTTCCTTTATCTGTATTTTGATCTAACCAATTTGCATAACTTGATATATCATTACGCCAACCGTCAACATAATGTTTGTTGTCAAATACATCACCATCGTTGTACCATTTATATATTAACTTACAAACTGCTGTTACAATCTGTGTTGCTTTTGTATTCCCTTCTCCCCAAACGGTTAAATATAAATCGTTTACATTTTTAAATTTTTTAAAATAAATTCCTTTTACTGACATAAAAATTACCTCGCTTTTTTCATATTTTATATTATCTTATTATAACACAACATCATTTTTTGATACAGTATGCCAATCATCAAAATAGTATACATATACCAACAGTATATCTGGATGTATAGCATATTCAACATACTTATTTACTTTTAGCATACCAAATCTTTTAAGCAAGTATTTAGTCATATCAACTCTTTTCTTCAATACCTAAAACTCGATTGATTTGAGTAATTCTAGCAAGTAGCTTTTCTTTTTCTGCTATTAATTCTGATATTTCTTCCATATCTTCTCTAATTTCTAAAATCTCAATTTTATATGGAAGATTATCTTTCTCTTTTTCAAATATATTTTTATTAACTTTTGATAAATAAAAAACAGACCCAGCAGATACTTCTGAACGCCAATATTTTGCACTGCCTCCACTTTTAATCTTACCAGAAATAAGGACTACGTCCCTACCGACTCTTGCACCACTATCTCTATTATAAGCACTAGAAATATCTTTTCCAAACACTCTTATAGACTCTTTGCAAGCAAAAGAATCTTCTAAAAATTTTATTTTAACATCAATTGTTTCATTTCTATCTATGTCAGAATAACCAAAAACATCTACCATAATATTTCTTACATTATCAATATATTCTTTTGGAACTGTCCAACATTTATTTGATGAATTCCATCTTGCAGAACCTATGTTTTTAATTTTAATAACAAATTCCTTATTGTACGGTGTATAAATATTTATTGAACTACTTCCTAGTACGATCTTAATGTCCATATCTTTATCCTCCTTGTATAATTTCTCTAATTTGTTTATATAAATATAACCTCAAAAATAATTTTTGAGGTTATATTTCTTACATTAATGCCATTGTAAATGTTTGTAGAACACAGTAAAAAGTCCCATTTTTAGGATAATCTTTATCTTTTTCATCCCAATCAAGAAGTAAAATATCAAGGAACTCTGAACTAATATCTGTCAATAAGTTTAATTGAAGAATGGTATTAAAACAGCCATCTCTATCATGATATTCCATGTAATATACTAATTGTGTCCTTAGTCCTTTTAGTTTATCACCAGCCACTTTTTTCATTTCTTTTCCAGAATTATATGCTTTTTGTACATAGTTATCTCTAACTATATGATTAAGTTTTTCAGTTATTAACTGTTCTGCATAATCAGTTGGTTTCTTATCTGCACTTATCCAATTTTCTAATGTTTCAATTTTAACTTTTAATGCTTCTGCTAATTCAGGAACTGTCTTAACTCCTAAATAATCCTTATATTTTTCCCAATTTTTAATAGTTATTTCTAACATAACATTCACTCCTTTTTTAATTATGTTTTATTTTTTTAATTTAGCTCTTGACATATAATTAGTTTATTACACATTGTGTAGTATGTCAAGTGCTTAGTATGCTTTATCTAATTCTCCTAAGATTTCCAATACATCTCTTTCGTCAACCTTCATATGCTTATTGTCTCGAGTCTAAAAAGGAACATAATCTTCATATTTTTCATACAACTTCTCTAAGTAAGTATCACAGTCTTCTACTATTTTATCTATTACATCACAAAATTCAGAAAACGATTCTTCTTCATATTCCCACATATCTCTACCTGTACATCTAAATACGTAATGTTTCCCTAGTTCATCGTCATTTTTATTTTCTTCTTCTGCTTTTCTTTCCCACTCTTCTTTTTCCTCGTCTGGTAAATAATCATAATCAATCGCTAAAGGAATCCAACGACTCTCAATCAAGAACTCTGGAACTGGAAGATTTTCTTTTCCGCAGAAATCTCTGAAATTATAGTCTGAATCGCTCAAGAAAAAATCTAACGATTCAGCATGGCTACTATCGGGGAAATATATATCATGACGATATTTAGACAGTATTCTTTTGTGACGTTTTAAAGTATCAATTAAACTTGTTTGACTTTCTGTTAACATTGTTTTGTTTTCCATATTTATTACCTCCTTAAAACAAACAATTTTATTAATTTTTTAAAAATGCCCTTGACAAAATGAAAAGTGATTTCTACTATCGTAGATGAAGAGTAGGAAAATCCTACAATATTGCAAGACGAGGTTTATACCTCGTCTTTTTTTATTCATAATCATAACAAAATTTTGTCAGGGTGTGAACCACACCCTATTATCAAGCTAAGCAATTAACTATTGAATAATATTCTTTTCTTTCTACCATCATTATTACAACTTTTGCATTTTTATCATCATACCATTCCTCAAAATCGGCAAACCCATCATTAGCCATTATAGAGAAGGAATAATCTTTTTCATCCATAATTTGATAATTTGCGACTTCTAAATTATTAAATAATTGTTTTGGGATGTCATCTTCGGTTATTTCTTTAATTTTGTCTTGATGTATGTCATACACAGAATAATGTTCATCTTTTGGTATATATATCTTAAAATCAACAATGGTTTCATTTTTATTTTTCTCTAATATTTTATTATAAAGTTCTAAAATTTTCATATTTCTACCTCCGCCCTCATTAACAAAAATAATATTCCTAAAAACTTAAATAAACTTCTGAGTCATCTTCATCGTATTGGTTCATAGCGTCTACAGCATCAGCCATATTATCGTAAGTTCCTAAAGTCTTATAAGACGGTGTTTCTATAAGACTAATATAAATCTTTGAATAATCAGAGATTTCTCCTCCAGAAACCCACTCACCATCTTCATCATATTCATTTTCTTCCAGATAATATTCATCTACGAGATAATATGTTCCTTTTGCACCAGATAATTCAGATATACTCGTTTTGTGTTCATTTAATCTTTTTTTAGCTCTATCTTCCTCATTTTCATTGAAACTTTCAATTAATTCTGAAACTTGATCATCATTTAAAAGAGTGACACCCTCTTTTATTTCTTTTCTATCTCTATATGGGATTTCTATACTTGCTTTTCTAAGTTCTATTTTTTTCATATCACTTACCTCCTCAAAAATAAAAAACTTTCTTGACAAATTAAATATTATGTAATATAATATGCAATGTAATTTCTACTATAGTAGATAAAAAACATATTACAACAGGTTAGAGAGACGGGATTTTGCATCCGTCTCTCTTTTATTTGCTCTAATTTTAAGCCCAAACATCAGTTACTTTATACCCAATTAAAAATCCATTGTTGTTATATAATTTTTCGACCTGTACAGATATTACTGTAGCATCCTTACTATTTACATAGCATTGCCACACCTGTCCATCTTCACCAATAATTACTTCTCCGTTAGAGGATGAGTCGGTTTCGAAGTCTTCAAAACCACAAATAATCTCCTCTGCAAGCTCTTGTTCCTCGTATTCCTTACCTACTAACTTTCTCAAATTTTCCATAACTTGTTCTAAAGTAGTCATATTACTTGCCTCCTCAAATCTAATAATTTTTCTCTCTTTCTAAGTATATTTTGAAAAATTTTATACTTGACAAACTAAATATATTATGTATAATAAATATTGTAACACAACTTGTGTTGCTGATTTCTACTTAGCGTAGATGAAATGCCCACATAGTGTATTGGTAGTAAATGTTGGGCGACAGAGGGCGTAGTATCCAGATTGGCTACGCCCATTTTTATTGTTTTACTCTATTGCGTCTCTAAGAATTTGAATAAAATTCTCGATGTTTTTTACATTTTCTTTATCCATTTTTTTACCCCATTCTTCGACCTTTGGAAGACGTATCCAGTCTTCATAATCATAGTCATCAGGAGAAACTGGGCAATCGAAAATTTCGCATAAATATTTTCCATCATACCCAAGGTTGTGTTCCATATTAGAATATATATGAGGATAAATGTCTATAACGTCTACTGAGTTTGGAACTATAAAATCATAGTCTCCTACACAATATTCATCTAAGATACTGCCTATTTCTTCATATATCTCATTCTCATAATGTGTTGACAAAAAATCTATATAGCTAACAGATGAACTTAATTCTATAATGTCTTTTTCGATTTTATCAATTTGTGTTAAACTTAAATTATATTTATTTTTCATAATTTTACCTCCGATTAATCTATAATTTTATTTGTGATAACTTCATAAAACTCATTACCCTTCGCCATAGTAATCCAATTACCTTTTTTAGCCCTGACAATGCTTTTTCACCGTAGCAAGAAATCATTGAACCAACACCATAACATTCTATAGCAGCAACCTCTCCTTGAGAACATACTCTTGTGTTATTAGCATATATATTCACTTTTATATTACGACAGTTTCCACTACTATTAATGTTTACTTTACTGTTATTTCCGAATATATTAATTGTCGCACCATCTGAGTCTATGTTCACTACAGTGTTACCGTAAATATTAATTGTGTCATTAAGACCGTTAAATATAATTAATAATTTTCTCTTTTCCTGAATTCTTCTTCTAAATCCCTACTTCTTTGTTCAGATGCTTTTCTATCTAACAATGATGGAATACCAAATACTACAAACAAAGCGATAGCACAACTAATTAAATCTACGAACATAATAATCTCTCCTTTTTATTTTTATAATAACATAATTAACGATTAAAAACAATACTCTTAGTAAAAACATTTTTTAAACAATTCATCTTCTAATAATTTCTTTGCGTAATCATTAGTCGATAAATGTTCACATTTGTCTTTTTCTTTATACCTCAATAATCTATCTGCGTCCACAGAAGACAAAGTGAAATTTAAGTTTATTACCATATATCTCTTCCTTTCTTGTATAATATCATTTGTGTAGTACCATAATTGGTACTAAAAAAGAGATTAGAAAATTTTCTAATCTCTTTATGAAATATGAGTTTCATTAAACATATTATCCCTCTAAATATTTATCAATTTTCTCATATAACTGGTCACACAAATTCAAAATACCACCAGTTCCGTTTTCTTTGCTGTCATCGTAAATTTCTTCAGAAGATTGATAACATAAGTCTGAAATTCTTTTTAATAAATCCTTTTCTTTATTATCCATAACCATCACCATTTTAACCTTTCGTTTTAGATTTTTATATACAACTCTGTTTTATTCAAACTCCTTATTAACCCAATGACCAAATCCTGAAGAACCGATTGTATATTCTTCAACTAAATTTACCTTTTCTAACCATGCACACTCACCATTTTCACACTTGATTGGCAACCATGCAAATACAGTAGAACGCCTTAACTCTCCGTAATAAGGCTCAATTTTTATTTGCTTTTTCCATCTCATAATTTCCCTCTTTTTCAAAATAAAATTATTCAAGTTTTCTTGCAATCGCTTTTATTCCTTTGATTATTACTTCATATTTCCCTTCCTCATTAAATGACACTATATAAGGAAACGGAAATGTTTTACAATAACCACGTACAGATTCACGTTTTGTGTGTCCATTCCCTAATTCGCAATCAATCCTAATATTTTTATTATTATCTTCAAAAGAAGTATCTTTTTCTCTTTTAATATAAGCTAATATCCCTGATTGTCCAGGGAATTCTTCTATACACCATATTACTTTATCAACTATATAACTCTTTCCTTTAACATGAATTGTATCTCCAATTGTAGGCTTTACGCCTACTTCTAAATTAACAACCAAATTATCTTCTTCACATTTGAGCTGTACTAACAACATATTTATTCCTCCTTTGTATACATTATTTCTTATTGCATTTATGATCCAAATGTGGTTTATAAAATAATCCACATTTATCACATTTACATACTGTGGTCTGAGAATTAATATTATTTCTAAACCACTTTTTTGTATTTTTATCATATATGTTTGACACGACTACTCCTCTTTTCTAAAACAGATAAAACTTTAATTGTTTTTAAATTTAATTTCCCTATCTTCTAACCAATCAATTAATGGAGCAAAATATGCTTGTGGCATTTTTATTTTTAATTAATAAAAAATTTTTCCAATATCTTCAATTAAATTCCCTGTATCTTTTGCCAACTTGTATAAATATAAACCATCTTCTTCGGGAACATATTCTTCTAAGAAATTTTCAATATTATCTTCCTTACTATAATTAGGACATTCTTTCCAATGTAATAATAAGAATTCTTCAGTAATAACAAAGTTTGTTTCTCCAACATTTTCTCCAATATCATCTGTAACCCACTTTCTATTGAGTTCATATTCTTTTCGTATAGTCATATAATCAACCTTTCTATTTAAAACACTAATTTATTCTGTTATTTCAACCTTAATTTCTGTATTTCTCCAATTTCCTTGTAAATATTTTTTAGATACGGACGTTCCAGATTTGTAACTATCAATAAATTCTGTTAAGGACTCCATAACTTTATAAAATATTTCAAGCAACCAATAATGAGTATATGATATATGTATACCATCGCATAAAAACTCCCACAGAAAATCTTTTGCATCATCTTTACAAATCCAGTCTTCTTTGTCTATAAATTCTACTGAACCGATATAATCATAATAACTACGGCTAGGTATTGCTATTCCCTTATCAAAATCAATAAAATCATAATATTCATCATCATCTATTATTACTTCTTTATCCGTACAGCCAAATTTATCAGCATTTCGCAACCAGTAATCGCCATCAGTATATAATTTATAAGTAATAGTTATTTTCATTTACTTCACCTCTTTAAATAAAAAGTTATCTAAATCATCGTTTCATCGGATTATACACACCAATATTCTTCTCCATCCATTGCTCTTTTAACTTCATCAATAGACAAATCATATAAATCAGCAACAAAATCTATTGCACTATCAATAGATTGCAACGAAGCAAATTTTCTTCTGTCTCTAAGACAACTAATAGCTTGCCGCAAATTTCTCTCCTTGTGTAATAATTCCTGCTGTTTAACTACTGCGTATTTTTCATAATTGCTTTGACTCATAATTTCACCTTCCTTTTGAAATCCTCATTTCAAAGTAATTTATTTAACTTTTCCATAATTTCATTTTTGAAACCAATCACATTAAGAGCTTGAATAATACCCTCTGCGTATCCTCTGTGATTCTGTGCCTTTGTTTCCAAAATATGTCGTTCTGTTGTATCATAACATCGTGCCGCTTCTTCAAATTCTTTTTTAGAATTATTTGCATTTTGTATAGCTTCTTCCGCTAATTTTTCACACTTAATAATTTCTAATCGTGTCATAAAACCCTCCATTCTTCCAAAGAAACTCTTGATTCAATCTAATAATCCAATACTTCCAACACATCTGGATGATCTTCAAACCATGAATTTTCATCCAATTTCCATATTTCAATCCAATCTGTTTTAGCATTAAATTCATTAGAATGTGCATTGTATGCAGTTTTTACTTTTTCTCTTGCTTCTTCCACACTATCAGCAATAACAATTCCTGTTGCTAAATCCTTTACGGAATAACCATATAATCTTTTAACATTCATAATTACCACTCCCTTAACTCTTCATTTGCCTTATCAATCAAACTAACTGGAATTGCTTTAAAGTCTGTCACATAATCTTCCATTGCATTGATATGTTCTTCAATATATTCTTCCAGTTCCTTTTTGAAATCATCATCAGATACATTTGTTAAGTCGTCATTCCATGAAAAACTTGCGACATCACAATAATCATACGGATATTTATCAGCCCCATATCCATATCCTGTATCAACACCACCAACGTACAAGTCAAACCATAAGTGATTTCCCCAATCAATAATATCAAAGCAAAGATTCCCAACTCTTACGTTCCCAATATACTCTCCACTTCCTTCTTCATTTATATATACATGTTGTTCTGCCTTATATCTCTGAAACTCTGGCTGCAAATTCCATTTAAACTTCATATCTCATCACTCCTTCCACAATTCTTTATATGCTTTTTTAGCAGCTTCTTTTAGTTTGACTGTCCAATATTCATCCGAAAAGTCTATCTCATATGGGTAACAATCTTTCAATTTATCGTGTTCCCAAAGACCTTTTTCGTTTTTAAATATTCGATAGAAAGCACTATTGTACTCTGTGTTTTCTGCACTATTGTCAATGCAGAGATTGTAGTCAACAGCTTTCTCTTCATTTCCATACTCAGCGTCTCCCCAACTATCATAGTTTTCGTGTTTTTCAATACAGTTTAAAATTTCAAACTTACATATGCGAAGAGAAAATATATTCGGCGAAGCTATTTCTTCTATTTTATCGAAGAATAAAAGAATTTCGTCTGCCCTATCCTCACCAAAACGATTCTCAGCATCTTCAGAAGGTACTTTATAGTATTTTTTATCAGATTTATCAGATGTAACTATAATTACAAAATTATCCTCATAGTCAGCAATTTCTGCATCAAATAATTCAAGAAATTCATACAAATCTTCGTCATCATAAACAATGTTATCCTCGCATTCTACAGGGATTTCAAATTGATATAAGTCATTGTATTTATTTACAACATCTTGAAATGTCATTGTTTTAAGGTCGTTTAAAATTTGTTCAAAATTTCCCTTTTCTAACTCAAACCCCTCATGACAAAATCCAACTTTATCAGACAACCAATCTGAAATTTCTTCTTGATATGGGTCATCTGGGTTGTAATTAACTTCTAAATCGTAAGGGATTACCATTTCCTTTGGTAAATCCTGTAATGTTTCCTTATTATCTGTGTCCCATTTAATATTTATTGCTTTTAACATAATTCATCACTCCATTTCTGTAAATCCATTTCTCTTTAAATACTCTATGTAATCTTCAATATCCGATTTCTTTTTAACCTCAATATCTTCTGGATGATAATATCCATAAAAAGCATTCGTATATACCTTATATGTTTTATTTTCCATATCAACAATGAGATGATAATTATTTGCACAATCACCACGTTTCTTCCAATTCTTATCAAGCCAAAATAGATGCAATCTCATATAATCAACTATCCTTTCTATAATTCAAATTCCACGATTCTTCCAGAACTTAACACTACATATTCATCTCCGTTTTCTGCAATATGATTTCCAAGTTCTGTATAATCAAGAACCGCTTCAATATGATGATCTAATTCTCCAATCACGTTATCAATATAATTACTTGCCAAGTCATAAGCGGAATCGAATATTGCTATAATATGTAAATCATCTTCTGTTACATTGTCGTTAAAATTTCCAAGAAGTTCATCAATTTCCCTTTCCCATATATCCTGATCTAATAAGTATGCTCTTAATTCTTCCATTGTTTTATCCTCCAATCTTAAAATGAAATTGCTATTTCTTATGTTTTAAGGTTCTTCGTCATTTGCGTTTAACCAGTCCATATATAATGCGGTTGCATCATATTCGTCCTCTGTTAAATAACTGTAACTTTCCAAAAATTCTTCTTTTGTAAGGATTTTAAAATCTGCCATTTTAGGAATATCTGTTATAAATGTCTTGTTCATATCAAAATCAATGTCAAAACTAGCTCGACATTCAGAATGATATGTATAAAATCCTTCGAGGTTATTTTCATCATGTTTTAATGTATATAAATCAAATTCTTTTCCGCAATTAGGACACTTTATTTTCATTCCAATCACTCCAATCTATATTTCATAATCAAATTCGCTTAATCCACCACTTGCAAATATATATTCTGCTACATCTGGAACAAATATCATAAGATTATCAGGATATTTTTCATCCTTAATTGTAAAATATCCTCTTTCTCTTACATCATCATCTTCAAAGTAATAACCAAAAATCATTTCTATTAAATTTCTTATTGATGTTTTTGGCTCGTATTTCTGTTCTCTGATCCATACAGCCATGTAGTCGTAATCACACCATTTTTCCCTTGGGTATTTACTATAATCTTTTTCCTCTGTCCATTGATTTACCATATTAATCACTCCAATCTTCTAATAACTCATACACTTCATCTCTATGGTCATATACATATTGAGCAAATGCTTCATAATCTCCATCCTTTTCAGGAAAATCTTCAATAAAGCTTGCATACATTGCATCAGAGACAATATGTTCATTGAATATTTTTCCGTTGTATTCGAGGTCTGAATCAGCCCACGAATTATAATAAATAAATCCAATATCTGGTATTCCACACCAGTTAGGATATTCTTTCATAGGGAAAGTTGCTAAACCATTTTTTACTATAAAATCTCTTTCTATTGTGCTTGTCATCTTAATCACTCTCCCTTCAAATTAGGACACAAGCCAAGACCACCATCAATCTCAGGTAATCTTCTATATGCTCCTCTGTGTGGACATTCTTCTTTTTTACATTTAGTACAATCGCATTTTTGATATTCCTCATAACTCATTTTCCAGTTTGTCTCTGAAAATCTTTCTCTTGTCATCATAATTTTTTACCTCGCTTTCTTTCCAAGAAACAGTTCTTTCAACTGGTTTTATTTTATAAAAATATACATTCAATCACTTCTGTTCCATTTTCTTTAGCCTGATCGTATAATCTTTCTTGTTCTTCTGCCTTTTGCTTTTCAAAATCTGTAATGTATCCATATTTTTCATTAAATAATTTTGATTTAATATTTCGAAAAATATACATTGTGCCATCTGAAACAATACAATCTCTTATACTAATTTTTCCGTGTAATCCCATATCACGGATTTTTCTATAATAATCCATTTGTTTATTTGCCTGTAAATCATAAAGGCTCACAATGTTTCGTACTACTCCACAAGTTTTTCCTTCATCGTTTTTGATTGTAATACTTCCTTTACTTATTTTTACCTTTTTGTTTATGCAATCTTTAATTTCTGCCATATTAACCAACCTCTCTTTTATAAGCCATAAGCACTAATGTCAATTCTATTCAACTTAAAATTCAAATTCCTACTCCAATTTAACTCTCCTGATTTTACTGGCAAATCATTATCGTCATAATATCCGTAGATATTTGCCTTATATACATTCCATCTTGCACCATCTACATGCAATACTGAATAAATCAATTTGTCGTTTTTGTAGAAGTCATAGCAGCTACAATCAATATCAAGATAATATTTATATCCGTTTTCATCCTCTGCATTGATTATAAAATCTTCTCTGTTCATTCTTGATATTCTTGATTTACCTATTAGTTCTGCTTTGATTGTGTTTGGAATATCTTCAATATTGTCTAACAAGCTTGAATCAATGAACACAGGTTTCTTTTCTTTCCGTTCATACAAATTCGAAAACTTCTTTCTAAACTGTGCTGCTGTTCCACAAATATATTCATATTTGTTCATTTCACATTCTCCTTCCAATAAATAAGACAGATACATTCCTGCATCTGCCTTATTATTCTCTGTATTAAACTTCCTTAACTTCTAACATTTCATACTCAACATCACCATTATCAAGTCCGTAAATTCGCTTACATTCTTCAATAGATGATACTATACAGCTTTGTGTTCTCCATTCCCAATTACTCATTACATCTTTATATTTGAATGTTATATTAAGCATCTGCATTTTCCTCCTTTGGTGTAATAAGCTTTGTGATATTCTCTCTGAAAAATTCACAATATCCGTTAATACTTCCGTCATTGTAAACCCAGAACCAATCCTCGTCATAATTCCAAAAAATCATTACTTCATGACCTGCTGTAACACCGTCAAATACGTACTTGTCTCTCTTTCCATCTTTTGAAGTAAAACATTCCTTTACACTATCTTCACTTGCTCCATTTTTACTCATTTTTAGATATAAATATCTTCTAAGATTTTCTAAATCCCTTTCTGTCTGTACATCAAAGATTTCAACCATATCATCATATGACAAATCATCGTTAATATCGTTCTGAGAAACACAATCTTTTTCTGTTAATCTCTTTAGCTCTTTACTAATTGCAAACAGTGCTGATTCTTCATATTTTTTACATTCTTCTTCGTTACTAAATACAGTTCCATCCTCTGCAATATACTCTGTTCTTACAAGTTTCTCAATTGTTTCTGTTTTTCTTACTTCATTTACTTTCATATTTTTAATCTCCTTTTTCTTATACTATATATTGTAGTTATTCGTTTTATGTACCACTATATCTTGTAATTATTTTACCAAGAATTTACAAATATATTACTACTTCTTCATTTATCCAACTAACTTCATACCCATCTGCTTCTAATTGTTTTTGTGCAGCGTTTAGGCATCCATTACTATCCCATTCACTTTCATTTTCATTTTTATAATTGTTAATTGCATTTTTTACTCTACTAACAATTCCAGCTGTAATAGTATAACCATAAACTTTTGCAGTAATGTTTATGTCAGTTCCACAACCTGACATATCTTTATCAATAAATGTAATAAATTGTTCTTTCATATAGCCACCTCTTTTACATTTCTTCATTATTAGGTGTAAAATAATATCCTTTATGTCCTTCTTCTGGCGAATCTTCTGTAGTGTCTTTCCATTTTGTGATAATCACCATCTCATATTTCTTATTTCCATCATATTTTACACCAACTAATTCTGCTGTGTATAATTTGTATTTGCTCATAGTATTTATTCCTCCGTTTCTGTTTCGTGCCACTCTAAACCTCTTGCCTTATACAATGGAATCCAATGTTCAGCATAGAAATCATAACCAGCTCCATCAATTCCGAAGAAGTAACCAAACTCTTCGTTTTCATAAATTCTGAATCCGCACTGAGACATCAATTCAATTCCGTTATCTTCTTCTAACCACCAATCATCACAACTATCTCCGAAACTCCACATTGTTCCCCACATTGGAAGATAATCATCGTAATCAACTTCAAAATCGCCATTTTCACATTTGATTTCTTCTCCATTGTCAAGTGAGATAATATATTCTTCCGTTTCTTCGTCAATGTCTGTGATTTCTCCATAGTCTCCATTATCGAATACATATACTCTGCCATATTTACTTGGCTTTGTAACTTCTGTCCAATCATCTGGATGATCCTGAAATAACTGTGAAATCATTCCCTGTGGAATTGCATTCATTTCATGTACCCATGCTTCAGTTGCTTCTTTAATTGTTTTAAATCTACTCATAATCATTTCCTCGCTTTCTTGTAATAAAATAGGCAGCTAGATATTTATTCTCCTAACTGCCTTTGGGTTTTACATTATTTTGTTTAGTTACTAAGCTTTGAAATCTTAGTTTCTTTGTTAAAATAAATCATTCTTTTTTATTTCTTTAAGAACAACATCTCTGTTCTTCAAAGTAATTGTATATGGTATGCCTCCTCTATATCCAAATATTTTACCAGATTCACGCATTTTTCTGTTGTCTTCTGCTGTAAACCTCCTTCCACTACTAACAACAGATCCAATTTTGAATAATTCAGAATTAAGTTTCTCCTTTGCATTTGCTTCATTATCAGCTTCTATATTCCTTGTATATGTTTTAATCTCTTCTTCCTTAGTTGAGCTATCAACATAAGTTTCTGAAATTTCAAATACATATACATTATCATAGGCAGGAATACCTAGTTCCCAACATACAATTTCTTTTGCTTCTGCTTCTGAAATTCCTTGTAGGGCTACTCGAAAAGAAATTCTTTCATCCTTTGAAAGCTGTTCATACTTTTCCATTCTTTCTATTTCAAATGGAAATTCATAATCAACCACTCTGCCACTATCATAAAGAGCATCAACAGTTGCGTCATCACAAGTAAAAAATGAACCATCAGAGCAAACAAACCAATTTATCTTTCCCTTTCCCTCTACATCTTTTACAGTTGCGAAATCTTGATACATTTCTGTTGGACAATCAATCTCTCCAATGTATCTATACTGCAAATCTTCTTTCAGATTTGCAACCCGTCTCTGTGAATCTTCCTCTATAGCAGAAAATAAATTCTGCCAATCTTTATTACTTAACGCCTCTAACTGTGCCATAATATTTGCCATAATATCATCCTCCATTCAAATTTAGTTTGTCATCATCAGTATGCAAGTTACTATCTTGCATAGACCGCCTGTAATAAGGCGGTTTCGACTTAATTCTTTGTAATGAAATGCGAATTTAGTCTGCTATAAATATTCAACCAAATCTCTTGCAAGTTCCATATCATTTTTACCTTGTGTGATTCCGACACATGCAGCTTTAAACATATTTAAACTTGCCTGTTCACTTTCTCTATATCTGTCTATAATAGATTGATGATACTCCTTTTCAACCTCCCTCAATCTGGTATTCTCCTGCCTTAAATATCTATTTTCCATCACAATATCAGCAAGTCCCAACACCAATTCTTCTATATCATATCTTTCCATATTTGCCTTCCTTTCTTCTAAATGAAACACGTATTTAATCTGCATAATACAACCCCCATTTTACTTCGACAACTTCCCAAGTCCATTCATATTCTCCATCGTAGGATGAAAGATATGCTGTACCGTCATCACTAATTGTTAAATCAATTAAATCTTTATCTCCGTCATCTGCATTATTCACTTCTTCTTCATAAGTGTTTTGTGCATCCTTTTCGAGAAATGCATAAGCATCATCCTCATTATCGAATATATCATGGCTTGCAATTTCCTTTTCGTGAACCGCATAACAGATTACTAAATATTTTTTCATATTATCACCTTTGCCTTTCTAAATACTCATACAATTCTTTATTGTTCGGGTAAACATTCAAATTTAACAACTTCTTCAACAGGTTCTCCCAATCTAAGAAGTTCATTAATACAAGATACAATTTCTCCTGCTTGTACCTGTATTGTTCTACAATCTGAGAACATTATTTCCCAAGTTGATGGTGCTGTTACATACGATGTGTCTTTAATTACATCTAATGCAAAATTTAAACCATTTAAATATGCCTTATATTCAGCATCGGTTTTATATAATTTTATTTCTTTCTGCATTTCCTGTTTAATTTTGTTTATTATTATTTCCATATTCAAACTTCCTTTCTTTGAAATGTTGTTTTCATCAGGCTGTAACATCTTCAAACATATGAAAAATGTAACCAGCTCCAATTCCAATCTCACCATTTTGTTCATCTACAATTTCACTTAACAAGTCAATCATTTCATTTTGACTTTTAGTTGCATACAAGATATTTTTTACAACTACCCACACAATGAAATATTTACAGTCCCAATAACTATCGTCACCATTGTCAAATACAGGTGGGTCTGTAGTAAAATATACTTCATCGTTTAGATTGTTAATTAGTTGCTTTAATTCTCTTTTTATTTTCATATTATTACCTCCAGATTTTATTTTTATAAGTTATTGTATATGTAATTACACATTTCAATAATCTTTTCTCTGTTTGCAGCTTCTCTTTTGCGTTGCATCGCTTCAAAGTGTTTTTGACTGTGTACAATAGATTTATATACATCTATTGCAATCTTTACAGCACTTAATATTAATAGTGCTATTATCATAAATGTTATTCTTGTGCCAACGCCATAAGGCAATAAAAAAGCAACCATAAAAATGATTGCTAAAATTAATTTCTCTTTTTTATTTATGTATAAATGTTTCATTGTCGTTACCTCCTCTATTCTTCTACACCAAATTCGTTGTTATAAGCATCTACTTCGTCCATTTCTGCTAAAAGTTCCTTTACCTGCTGTACTTCTAATGGAATAATTTTTTCTTCCCAAGTATAACCACAAGCATAAACAAAACCATATTCATACAAGAAGTATTCGCCAGTTCTCTTTTTGTATACTTCTTTACAATAATAGCCAAAGTCTGAATGGTTTGTTGTTGTTTCATTTTTAGCTATTAATTTAGCTGTTTCTGTATTATACATTTTTCCATTAATTATTCTTTTCATAGTATTTTCCTCCTTAATTTTAATTTCGTTTTTTAGTTCCAATAGTACCAATCAATAATATTATTGTTATTGTCTAATACAAGTTCTACAATTACTTCATCCCAGTTATCAGCTGTAAGGTAGAATGAGTCGTTGTAAATATACTCATTTCCCTTGCTATCTACAAAATGAATAGCTGGTTTATTGTTTATACACGCAATTGATTTAATTTTTGCGTGTTCGTAATGAATAGCTGTTTCCGTTGTAATTGTAGGCGTTGCGTCTGTAGGTGTTAATGATACACCTAGTACAGTTGTTAATGTTAAAATTGCAGTTGTTAAAAGTTTTTTCGCTTTCATAAAGCATACCTCCGTTTCGCTTTTTTTGCATAAAAATAACAGCCACCGTTTGATGACTGTTATTAGTTACTGTTTCTCTTATTTATGATAAGCTTTATAAATTTCTTCAGCTGTAGCCTTATTTTCCAATAGCTTTTTAATATTTTCCATTTGTTCTGGATTGTTCCAATTCAGGTATATTATTTCCACAACATCAGATAAATCATAACCAGTACCTATCCATTCGCATTCAGAATGGCAGGCGTAATTTGGGTGATATTCTTTCGCCCATACATAAGAGCAATATTTGTAAATGAAATTTAATTCTTCTATGGATATCATTCTATCAAATTTGCTTTCATCTTCATCTAATATCCAATCGGATATAAAAGTCCCGATTGCCATTTTCTGAGACAAATTTAACGATGAATTGCCTATTGATAATAATATATTATCTGGAATAATGTTAATTGTTTCATCTTCCTCCATATAAAAATAAAGATCAAATAAAAAACAATAAAGTCCAGGATTATCATCCTTATATTTAGCTATTAATTCTTTTGGGGTTGTAGATAACATATAATCCCTCCTCCTATTATTTTTGTAAGTATTTTTGAACAAACTTTGGAAGTTCATAATAATAGTAATCATATTCATCCTCAATCTGTTCAGCCTGAATTTCTCCATAGCTAGACCATTCATCTATGGTAATTCCATATTCTTCGTCTAACCATTCAGCAAATGATAGTTTGCCTTCCTTATTAGGAGTTGGAATGTTTTCAATATCAAAGTTCGTCTCTTCAATATTGTACCAATCCATTTCCCATTTTCCGTCTTGAAGTTCATAGATACTGACGCATCCATTGCACTCCCAAGTGCTTGTGGCGATGGGATTACCTGTTTCAGTATTGACACCGTACCAAAAGCCCTCTTTGAGGGTAAAACCGTAATATTTGGCAGTTTCAAAGTCTGTCATTTCCTTTAATTTAAGCATAATTGCCTCCTTATGTGAGAGTCCTCACCCCAAATATTTTTATACGCATTTGGGTTGCGTTTATTATGTATGGATATTAGTTTCCCTTTATGTAAAGGTACTTACGGCGAGAACCACGAGAAGGTTTCCAACACTCCCACCATAAGGCAAAAATTAATTTGCCTTTTCATCATCTTCATCTTCTGTGTGACGGCGTAATGATACGCCTTTTTTGTTGATGATTACATCGTATTCACCATCACAAAAGTCCTTCATTAGACCTTCTGTAATGATAGATAGAGGTAAACCATAACTGTTTTTACAACAGTCTTTGAATTCTTCAAAAAGCGTTTCTTCTAGGCTTATGTTTACATTTTTTGTTGCCAATTAGACCACATCCTTTCAATATGTTTTTCTATTATTTTAACACAGTTTTAAAATAGTGTCAAAATGTAAATTAAAAGTCTGTAATCCAATCTCCTGTTTCCCAGGCTTCCCAAACTTTCAACAGTTCTTTTCTGTTCGACTCTTTTATTTGTTGAATAAAGTTGTTAAAATATTCTATTGGTAGTCTAGGAATAATTGGGTGTTTTTCGTGTTCTGTTGGAATCCATTCTTCATCATCTACAGAACGCAAAGCTATATCTATCCTCCCTTCGCCCACTATTAACTGGTCGGCAAAAATAGATACAGTGCAATTTTTGCATTGATATTTTAAATTTATACCATCACCTTTAGAAGCTCTCTGAAGTATTATTGTTATTCCTTCAGCATTTAAATCGTTTAAAGATATTTTATTCATTGGTATCCTCCTAGTATTCGTTTTTTTATGACGCAAACCCTCTTACATTATTACACCTTTTTCTTCTAAGCATAACAATAAAAAAGAAAGTGTATTCAAGTTATGGTTTTTCATAGTTGTATACACTTCATAAATGGCATCATAATCAGCCTTAAAAGCTTTTTTGATACCATTTAAAAGCATTTCATCTATATTGTTGTTATCAATGTCACAATAAATTATGACAAATTTTTTAATTGACATAATAGCCTCCTTATAGGTAATTCTACCCCTTGCATATTTTTATACGCTTGCAAGTAGCGTTATTTTTTGGCTTGTCATCATCAGTAAACAAGTAGCCAACTTGTATAGACTAGGCTTTATGCCTAGTTTCGACTATTCGTCATCTTCTAACGGTGTTTCTTTATCAGGTACAATCATACCATCACTATTGATTTTTGCTGTACCTACTTCTAGCACAAGATTATTTTTCGCGTATTCAAGTGCTAGTTCGTGCGTTTCAAAAATAATGATGTGCTTTTCAGCTGGCATCATATCTAATACGCACTTTTCAATCTTTATATAGCCGTACACTTCTAGCCCACCTCCTTTCATTGGACTTTATATAAAAATGTGCACTATAGTTGTATAAATAAATAATACATATAGTGCGTAAATTATAACAAAATTAATTCAATTCAACCATTTTTACATCGTGATGGGTACTTGTACCAGCCGTAAAGACGCAACCAATTTTTCCGTTTGAAATACGCCCAACCCATTCTAGGTGTATTAACGGTTTGCCGTTGACTTCGAAGAAAATATCTTCAGGTAATAACTTATGCAAGCCATATTTTATGGCGTGTTTTGCACACGCTAGTAATAGGCTGTCTGGTGTAGTATCTGATGTTATAACGGTTACTGGTAATCCTAAGCAAGTTACCATTTAAAGCACCTCCAATTTTTTAAATAATTAACTAATAGGTAATAAAAAAGGACTACTAAAAAGTAGTCCATAGGTGTTATAGTTTTAAATTATAAAGCCCTCATCGATGGTTTTGTGGTTAGGTGTGATTGATTTAACCTTTTTACGCCTTGTAAGGGTATCGTTTGATTGCATAGTGCTATATTCACTGTGTGAATATTTTACTATGCAACGACCCTTTAGGTCATTTTTATTAATTAGTGGCTTGATGAAATAGTTGTAGTAACCAGCCACACACTTATTGTGTAGGTTGAGTGTTACCCATTTATTACCAATAAGCACTTTGATATTATTAGTTGTGTAATCATCAATCAACCAAACGCTAGCTTGATTGATGTTATTATGCACCAGGTTAAATGCACCATAGCAAGCATTTTGTGCAAATGTATGGTTATACAAATTGAATTGTTTCTTTACAATATTAAATTTTTTCATATCCAAATACCTCTATTAGTTAAAATATTATTAATACTATTAGTTACAATTTATTGCACTAAAAAAGGGACTATAAATAGTCCCTTACTTAATAGATTAGATTTCATAAAGGTTGCTATCAACTTTTTGTACTCTATCCTTTTTAGAGTAGCCGACGCGTTCGCCGATTGTTGACAAAATAATCTGACGAACTAATTTATTTTTACTATTCAACACTTGCTTATTAGTAAGTGTTTCATAATTTCTGACACCTTTGGCGTTAAATGTGCCGCTTTTTATAAATGCTACATTTAAGATATAATCAAGGGTGCTAGTGCCGATGTTTGTTAATCTAAAGTTAGAATCGTCTCCTAACCTTTCATTAACAAACGCCATTATGTCATTCTTGATGTTTTTAGTTTCTTCAATTGTTTTGTTGTTATTGCTATAATAGCTATAGCAACTTTGGACTAACTCAGTAGCCCCCTTGAAGCTGACAGCCTTTAAAGGCTTGTAGCTCCAAGCTAACATTTTAGTTACGCCGTCAGCGTTTTGGAAGTTTTTATAACTTCCAATATATTTATCTTGAAGTTCTTCAAGAAGTTTTAAGTCCTCCTCAAACTCTTGCAACCTTTCCTTGTCAGTGCCGTTCTTGCTTTTTTCATTAGTAATGTTATTTTTAACATCGCTGATTTTTAAAGCAAGTTCAAGAGCAAATAAGCCCTCAACGGCTGTTTTGAACTCAGCTTCGTATTGATTTTTAAGATTGTTTAAACCAACCTTTTTTTCGCCGATTTCAAATAACTTAAAATCAAGAGTTGTAAGTATTGTTGTTTTTTCAGTTGTAGTTTTTGTAGTTGTTTTTGTTTCAGTCATACATATACCACCTTTTTTTATTTTTTAAAATTTTTTTAATAACTAGATACAATTCGACCTTGAAAAAATGCAAAAACATTGTGCAACACAAGTACAATACTTGTATTGTCTTTTTTTTGTTTATACAATATTGTCACACAATGTTTATTCGTTAGTTCTCCTATACAGAAGAACCCATTTTTTGTTGTTTAGATTTTTTCTCTACAGAATACTTTCCAAACAGAATAAACAAAATATGCACTTATTTTCAAAGTTCGCTAGTTTTTCAAGAAAAACTAGAAAAAACAAAATATGTAATTTGTAAAAAGAAAAATTTTGAATTGTATAAGTCTGACATTTTAAGATAAACAACGCACTTGACAAAAATATAAAAAAATGATATACTACTAGCCGTAGTTAGCTAGTGCGTCAGTCTAGCTTTTTACAATATTCAATTTTTGAGTGTTCGCGAAGATTTAGAGTGTCTAGCGAACACTTTTCTTATTTACATTAACTATTATAACAGATATTTTCCAATCTGTCAACAACTTTTTAAGAAAAAATCTTAAAAAGTTTTTTTATTTTGGTCTTATATCTTTAAGACAGTTATTATTATACAATATCTTTTTTATTTTGTCAACTACTTTTTAATATTTTTTATTAAAAATTCGATAAAAATATTTTTACCTTATTTACCAGTAATAACCATAGAAAAATTACTGGTTATTTTTTAATTCCTTTATATCATATCAACTTGCTAGGATATAATGTAAAATATTGTTTTACAGTCATTCTGGGGAAATAAAGGGGGTGGCAAAAACTAGAATTTTAGTATCAAAATCACTTCTAGGTATAAGCTATTTCATCCACACACCAACTCAAAAATTTACCAATTTTCCTCTACAAAAATAACCTCTCAAATCCCCTATTTTACTAGCAAAATTCGCACTTTTTACTTTCAAACCATTTATCGTACACCTTATCGTTCAAGCCCTTGAAAATCAGTCTTTTCAATACTAAAAATTCATAAAAATAAATAATTACCAATTCAAAATTAATACACTAAATCATCAAATAATAAAATAAAATAGTAATCAGAACGATAACACTTTTATGTCAAAACCACTTCAAAAAAATTTTAGAAGAAAGCATCAAATAATTTTCTTTGATATATCCAATTATATCCAGTTATTTCCACATTAAATACTGTTAATTATAATAAATTCAATACTTTTATTACATATTGCTATACTAAAACCTATATATTTTTTAAAATATTTTAAAGAAATTTAAAGAAATTTTCTTAATATTTTTAAAGAAAAATAAATTAATCTCAATTAATAACTATAGATTTTTTCTTAGATTTTAATATTACATTTCTATACTCTTCTATTTCCTATTAAATAAATCTCTATAAAAAATAGTCCCTTTGATAAGGGACGGTCTTTCTGAAATTATGAGCAAAGCGAATAATAAAAGAAAGAATTTTGGGATAGACAAAACTTCTTATATAAACCAATTATAAATAGAGAATATATAAGTGTAATAAAATTATTTTATATTAAAGGAGAGAGTATAATGAATGCTTATTTAGTACCTATATCAACCAATAAATCTAAAAATTTTAATTATCTTAGACTTTGTTTTGCATCTAGTGAGAAAGAAGCTTACATTCGGACAAGTAAAGAATTTCCCCTTAATGAAATTCAATCATACAAAGAAATTCCTTATAACATTTTTGATATTAATTTTTTTAGTATAAAAGAATCTATCATCTTTAATAAATCAAAAAAATATGATATAATAAAGAAAATATATACTAAGGAGAGGATTAATATGGATATTTATGATTATATGGATTGGGGAGACTATAATGCAAAAATCAAAGAACTTGCTGGAAAAGCCCTACCCGAAAAATGGAGTTTTGATAATAATGAAGATAATTATATTTTAAAGAATTATTTAAAATACACTTTTAACAAGCTTCAAGATGAAGGTAAAGTTATAGAAACAGAAGATTATTGTGTTTTTGATACTGGATTATTTTCTTGCTATTATGAACCAATTTATGCTTATGGTGAACTAAATAAAAATAATGATGAAAATGCTGAAAAATGGTTCTTTAAAGGATTCAAGGATAAATATGAATTAGGAGCATTAGATGTAATTAAGGATTTTCCACAAAGAGCAGATTTCTTTTCTGACCCTTCAAGATTAGTGTTTAATTGGCATTTAGAAGTAAATAAAAATTATAAACACATTCTTGATGACTTAAATACATCCCAAAGATTGCCTGATTCTATTAAAAATAGCGAAAGACCTTTAGATGTATTAAAAGGAGTTATAGATACTGCTATCCAAAAAGTAATAGCAAATTATAAATTAGCAGTTCCTCATTATTATCAAAATAAAATACAATTATTAGTTCCTTTATGTTTTGGGAGAGATGATAAACCTGATGTGGCATTAGTATTGGATTTGAAGAAAAATGGATACTATCAGGCTACAACATGTTTATCTATGGAAATGGCTTATATGGATGCAAGATTAATAGCAAAGCCAGAATCTAATTGGTTAATAGCTGAAAATATAAAAGAAGATTAAAATATAAAACAAAATAAGATTAATTAAGTAAAAGACAGTTGATTTTTCACTGTCTTTTTTTTATTGCCTATATTACAAGCTTCGGTATAAAAGAAGAAATATTTATCCAGTATAGATTAACAATAGTGAAAGTAAATAGAGAATATACACTATAGATAAAATAATTTACTATAAAACACCATTATAAACATAGAACTTCAATATAGCCAATATAAAAAAGAGAATGTATATATGATTTACTCTAAGAAAATAAAAACAAAATTATATATAACATCTTTCTCAAAGAGAGAAATAAAGATTATAGACATAGAATCATTGATATTTAACCACTACAAAATCAAATGTATAAATAAATTCAATGTATAAAAAGAGAAATATATTTTATCAAGATAGCTGTAATTTATTAGTTGTACTGTCAAACATGAGATTAATGATTAATAAAGAAGTTAAATATAGTTGTAATAGAAATGAAGATATAAACAGAGAATAAAGCATAGAGAATACAATAATTTTATTGCCAGTGGCACTATTGGTCATTCATTGCACGCAATGAACGCCCTTGTGTCCTGCTAAAGCAGTCCACAAATATATTTATATTATTCTTACAACTTTTTATATAGTTCTCTTTAAGCAAAATCTCTTAAAACCCTTTATTTATAAGGCTTTTATTTTAATTTTAACTCTTTTTGATGTATAAATGATTTTACCCTATTTTATAACTAATCATTATTTTTTCCTTATTTTATAGGTAAAATATGTAAACACTTTTTTTAGAAAAAAGGAGTTAAAATTTTTATTTAAACCAAACATCAATTGATTGAATATTACAACCTTTAATAGAGAATATATAAATAACAGCTAAATTATTAACAAAACTAATGAACGAAAGGAAGAAACGAAAATATGAAATTTGATTGTAAAGTTAATATTGTTGATGCAATTATGGGTGCTGGTAAAACAAGTGCCATAATCAATCATATTAATAGTTCAGATGAAGATGAAAAATTCTTAGTAATCACACCATTTCTTGATGAAATAACAAGATATAGAAAATATTGTAATAAGAAGAATTTTAAAACTCCAACATTTTTAAAAGACAACGGAAAGGCTAGTAAATTAAACGACTTAAAGAGATTAATAGATAAAGGTGATAACATTGTATCAACTCATGCTTTGTTTCAAAGATTTGATAATGAATTAATAGATTTATGTAGAGCAAAAAATTACACACTTATTATGGATGAAGTAGCAAATGTAATTGAAGAATACAATTTAAGTAAACAAGACTTTGAAATTTTAAAAAATACATATGTAGATATAAATCCTGAAACAAAACAACTTATATGGAAAGAAGACTACTCTGATTATCAAGGTAAATTTGATAATGAGAAAAGATTATGTGAATTAGGAAGTCTAGTTTGTTATGGAGACAACCTAATGGTGTGGTTATTTCCAGTAGAGACGTTTAACTCATTTAGAAATATTTATATTCTAACATATTGCTTTAATATGCAAATGCAGAAATATTATTATGACTATTATGGAATTCAATATACTTATTGGTCTGTACAAGGTCAATCTTTAGAAGCATATCGCCTAATCCCTTATGATAGTGAGATAAAGTATAATTCTTACGATTACAATAAGTTAATTCACATTTGTGAAGTTGAAAAATTAAATATGATTGGAGATAGAGAAACTGACCTTTCCTATTCTTGGTATAACAGGAATAAAAATAACGCCTCTATGAAAGTTCTAAAAAATAATTTGTACAACTATTTCCATAACATAAGAGAGAATAAAGCAGAGGACAATATCTGGACAACGTTTAAAGAGTATAAAGAGATACTTAAAGGAAAAGGATATACAAAAGGATTTCTTTCGTGTAATGCAAGAGCAACGAATGAATATAGAAACAGAACTTCAGTTGCATATACAATTAACAGATATTTAAACCCATTCATTAAAAGTTTTTTTAAAGTGAATAATATATCAGTTGACGAAAACGGCTATGCACTCTCAGAAATGCTTCAGTTTATATGGCGTTCAGCTATTCGTGATGGGAAAGAAATATGGGTTTATATTCCAAGTATAAGAATGAGAGAACTTTTAAAACAATGGATTAAAGATAATTCTAAATAAGTTTATTACTTAAACATAAAAAGAGAATAACTACATATACAACCAAATAAACTTTGACAACTTGCCAATACAAAAGCACGCAATTGTTAAAGATTAGATGGAGAATATAATAATGAAGCACTTAATATGTGTCTTCATCTTAAATTATTAAAGAAAGGAAAGACCTAAAATGAGTAAAGAAATAACTAATGTATCTATTGATGTATTAAAAATACATCCACGTAACACTGAATTTTTTGATGATATATCTGGTAAACAGTATGAGGAATTTAAGAACTCTATTAAAGAAGAAGGTATTATATCAGAAATTATTGTAGCACCAGATATGACCATTATATCAGGTCATCAACGTTATAAAGCTGCGAAAGAACTTGGAATTAAGATGATTCCTATTAGAATCAGAGAAGATTTAATTGATGAGAATAAGAAATTAAAAGTTCTTCTTGCTGCTAATTTTGGTAGAAGTAAGAATGATGAATCAAAACAGCGAAAGGTTGCAGTTGAATATGTAAAGCTATGTGGATATAAGAACGGAGAAATGGGCAATGGTAGAAAGAAGAGTTCTAAGCTTACACTAGACCAAATAGCTAAACAGCTGGGTATGTCAAAATCTAATTTAAAGCGTGTTTTATCTATAGAACGTAATCTTCCAGAGCCAATAAAACAACTTCTTGATAGTGGTATAATTTCAAAAACAATTGCATCTGACTTAATTGCTTCATTATCTAATGATGAGCAAGAAGAATTAATCAAATCAATGGATACTACGCAAAAAATAACACAGAAACAAGTTCAGCAATACATAGATAGGATTAAACAGTTGGAAAATGATAATCCAAAAGTAAAGGAATTACAGACACAGCTTTCTGAATTAAAAACAGAGAAGAATATATTGGAGCGAAAAGTTAAACTCAATCAAGAGGAAGCTGATAAGTACAATAAATTGAAGTCTAAGATTGAATTTCTTACAAAGCAGAAAAATGATTTAGGTCGTCAAATTGATTCTGCCACTGAATTAGCTGGTTTAACTGTAAGATTGCAGGAATTGTTAGAAACAGAACTTGCACCAATTAAATTCAAGCGTTGTATAGAAGAACTTGGTTCTAGTGATGTGTGTGTAGAGAATTTAATGGATGTCATTGATAAGATTGATAATTGGTCTGATGAAATGAAGAAGCTTTTAAGTTATAACATTAATATCAACAAAAAGCGTGATGAAAAGATTAAGATTATGGAGCAAGAACAAGAGAAAACATTAACAAAGGTTGAAAAATTAGAGAAGAACACAAATGTTATCTGCTCGCCTTTTCATTCAAAGAGAAAGAAGAACTTTAAGAAGATATGTAAATCAAGAGTTTGGAATCTTTTCAATAATGAGTCTACTAACTATGAATATGTTTTGTTTAGTTCATTCTTGTTCAAGAAGATTTATGCAGATATTGCTTCTAAATTTGAATTGGACAGTTGGTTTGATTTAAGCATGGAGAATTATGAACAGGATAATAGCATGTATTCTCAAGCGAAAGATTTTGTAACCTACTGGATTCCTACCGCTTGGTATATTAAATATTGTTTGAATAGCTTAATTGAGAAAAGAGATAACGGCTTGCTTAGTTCTGAAAAATGTCGTGCATTGACACAGTATTTAAAAGCAACTAACAATGGCGAAATCAATCCATTCGACATTTGTTGATGTAAAAGGATAATAAAATCAGATAATAAACGATACTTCTTGCTTTATTCTATAAAGTGAGAAGTGTTATAAAAGGAGAATAAAAGTATGAAGAACGAAAAATATAAAGATTTAGGAAGCGCAATATCAGTAAACATTTCAGGCAACTTCCAAATTGTATGTATGTACAAGCATTATAAAGATGTACCAGATGACGAATACTATAAATTATATCTGTACATAAGGAAAGAAGATATTGAGATTATGGATATTATATGGGATTATGCTGGTTATCGACTTAAACTTCCAAATGGTGTTCCAAGTAAAATTGGGATTAGTAAATACATTCGAAATTTAGATGAGAATGGTAGTTTAGATACTTGCAAACAAAATTATAATTCATTAATTGATTATATAGATATTGGTATAGATGTAACAGAGAATAATTAAAAAGAGAATGTAAGTATAGGCGACTAACCTATAATAGCTAGTCGCCTACAAAGAAAAAAGATTATAAAACAATAATATAAAGAGAATTAAAAGAGCAACAAATAAAGAACAGAATAAAAAAGCATTTAAACTTCCATCATAAAAGATGAAAAGCCTTAAACTTTACTGTTAGGCTCAAAATATCTCTTTTTTATGGGGTGATGACTTCCCCTATTATATTATTGTTTTAGCATAAAATTTATGCCAATTTTATTATATTATATTTGCTTTGATTTTTCAACACTTATATTAAAAACATATAAAGAATATAAAAAGTCACATTATTTCGGAAAGGATGATGCGATATAAGAAAATTATTTAAAAAGGAGAAAGAAAACATTGAGAGAAAAATATAAGAGAGTTTATTTAACACAGGAAGAAGATTACAATTGTAGATTTGGTGGATGTATTTCTGAAGATGATTTTACTACTAATTATAACAGAATGCGTAATTCTACATCAATAGCAGATAGGATTATGGCAGATATTAACTTTAATCAAAGATTACAGGCTGTCACAAAAATCAAGAAAGAAAGAAGGAATAAAAGTGATAAGTAATAAGTTTTATATTCCTTCTATAGATGCAAAAGATATATATTTGGCATCACATTGTAACTACAGCGAATTAAAAGAATATAGTTTAAAGCTAAAAAACGGAGATTACAATCTACGAAAGTTCATTAATTCTTATGATGATAGCCTAGATTTAATAGAGTTGTTAGATATTTATACAAAGAAGTATAGAAGAAATGATATTATTTTTAAAGTTAAAAAGAATAGATATTCTGTTCATATAATCAATCTTACTTTTAAATATTCTGTTAAAGAATGGAATCAAATGAACAAAAATACTTTTGTTAAATTTGGATATAATTACAGAGATTTGTTATTTGAAGATTGTGTTGCAAAAAATGAAAACGGAGAAATAGTTGGAGTTCAGATAAATGAAAAAGTAAATAACATAGAGACTTTACCAAAACCGTTTTGTAATAAAGAAATTCAAATAAAAGACAAGAAAGATAAAACCATTGTTAAAGAAGTTCAAATGCAATACTCAAAAAAAGGTGATTTTAAGATTATAAAAAACAATTCTCAGCTTAGAAAGGAATTGTACGAAAACGGATTTTATTGTGATGGTATTAAATATTGCCGTCTTAAAAGGTCTACTGGTTCAGCAAGAGTGGGAAAATGTTGGTTTATCAATGAGGATTTATTTGAACCACTTTTGAAGTTTAGTTCTGGAAAGATTATTCCAGAGTTAGGACAAGAGATAGATTTGGCAGCATATGAAGGATATATAGCCCTTCCCTCTAGCAGTATTATTGATATATTACCTATTAAGCCAGAAAACATTTTGTTAATTGATGATTATACAAGCATGTTTCAGGAAGATGTAATTGAGACACACGATGAAGATGGGTACTTAAAAACCACAGAAAAAAGATGTGATATTGAAAATGTTATTTGGGATGGGCAATCTCTTTTAGATATATCTTTGTTTGGAGATTATAAAAATTATGGAATGCTTCTATTGAGAAATCTAATGTTTAAGTCTTGTTGTTTTAATTGTAATATACAACAATGGTTTAAAGATAATAACATAACAAGCATATCTCAGCTTAATGGAAAGACGATAGCGACAAAAATTGAAGATATAAAATTAATTACAACGCCAAGTAGTATTAAATATTTAAAGTTTGGAACATGGGAAGAATGGTTAGAAAATTTATATCCTAATTTTGGGGTTGTAAAACATGACAAGAAAACTCATTTCTTTGGTGGACGATTGGTACAGACTCACTATCAATTGATCAATACTCTTCAAATGTCGAAAGATGAAGTAAGAGAGTTTTTAGAAGATTCACTTGCTTTTGCTCAAATGTTAAGAGATAGACCAGAAGTTGTTCGTCATTATATTAAATATCCTGATATTGACGAAATGAATCCTTTGAATTCACCAATGAGTAGAAAAAATGATGTAGTATATAATTTGATGTGTATAAATGATAATTTTACAAAAACAAAGTATTATCAAGAATTTCTTATTGATTTACTTCGTTCTTATTATAAGAATCTCAAAAACGGGCATGTTTATGTAAACGGTAACTATTCTACATTATTAGGCAATCCAATAGAAATGCTCAAACAATCTATTGGTAAATTTGATGGGAATAGTCAAATAGGAGCAGGAAATATACATAGTACACGCTTTGAGTATAATAAAACCCTCTTAGCAAGTAGGTCTCCTCATGTTACGATGGGTAATGTTTGGTTACCATATAATACAGAAAACAAATTGATAGACTGTTATTTTAATCTTACTAATGAAATTGTATGTATTAATTCCATTGGAGAAAATGTATTGCAAAGATTAAGTGGTGCAGATTTTGATTCAGATACGGTAATGCTTACAGACAATGAAACGCTTATTCGTGCTGCCAAAAGGAATTATCACTTATTTAAAACCCCAACCTCTTTTGTTAGTTCTACAAAGGTAAAAAGATATTATACGCCTGAACAGCAAGCCGACCTTGATATTAAAACTGCTGATAACAAAATTGGTGAAATCATAAATTTATCTCAAGAGTTGAACTCATTATTGTGGGAAAGAATGTATTATGGGGCTACATATGATGATATTAAAGAATTATACTATGATATTTGTCAATTAGATGTAATGAGCGGTATCGAAATAGACAAGGCAAAGAAAGAGTTTGTAATCAATAACAGTAAGGAACTTGATAGGCTTCGCCAGAAATATGATAAAGTTTTATGTGAATATGAAGATACGGAAGACGGAAAATCAGTTAAAGGAAAGAAAAGAATGCCACATTTCTTTTCTCATATCGCTAAACAAAAAGGCTATTACAATCCAATTAAAAAGGATTATGTTAAATATCATACTTCAATGGACTACTTGCAAACTATAGTTAATGGATTTAAAATTAAAAATCCTTATAAAAAAGATTGGTTGCCATTTGTATCTATATTGGATAACTCATTATTTAGAACATCTGGTGTAAATCAAAAGCAGATAAATAAAATTTATAGTATATTGAAGAAATTTATAAATGAACGTAAAAGTATTTATGGTTCTGAAAATGATAGTAAAGAAGATAAAAATGAAAGAGCAAATAAGCTAAGAGAAGACCTTATTTCGGAAATTGAGAGTGAAACTATTGGGTTTTCTACTTTATATAGACTTCTTTCTTCTTTGGAAGACAAAGAAAATTCTCAAGTAAAGAATATCCTATTGGAAGTATTATATTTATGTGGGAATAAGAGTTTTAATAAAGCAATTATAGAATCTGCTCAAGAAATTCTTCAATTAGAAGAAGATGGAGATGATATTAAGTTGTTTAATATTGGTTATAAGATCAAAAATAAGATGATTTATTATAAAGAATAATTATCATCTTCATTAATTTTTTGCATTTTTAATGTAAAATTCGGCGTTTGAGGCTTAATTACACCACCTACTGTGGCGCTATTTTTAAGTTACATAGGAAGGGGTAAGTTATCTATCTATTATTTAAAAACACACATTGCCGTTCAGCGGTATGAAAAAGACATAAGTATATTTATTATCTATTTTAATTTAAGATGACTACCCTATTCCATTTTCGTATTGTTTAATTTATGTTAATTATATCAAAGGAGTGACTATAATACAAGAGAAAAAATATTATAATCAAAAAGATGTTATAGAAGAAATAAATTTAAGAACAGGTTGTTCACTAAAGGATATTTGTAAAATCATAAATACTTTAGGAGATGTGGTAAAGGATAAATTTAGTGATAGTGATAATTTTGTAGAGTTAAAATTATTTCCTGGACTAAAAGTAACTTCAAGGTATATACCATCCGAACAATCCGTTACAAATAGATTAAATACGAATTCAGATTACTCTATATTTATGTCATCAGTGTTTACAGATGATTTTAGAAAAAAAGTCAGATATTTGCATAATTGTGAAAAAAATAAATGACTTAAAAGTTCATAATGTTACCTCATATATTCTCTTATTTGAAGAGTAGGTATCCCCTACTCTTTTTTGCGTTATTGGTTTAATGGTAGAACATCAGTCTTCCAAACTGAGGGTACGGGTTCGATTCCCATATAGCGCTTAATGTCATTTAAGTGACATAATAAAAACGAAAGAAGGAATTTTTATAATTAATATTAGCAAAGAAGAAGCAAAGTATCTTAGAGACAAGGGTTTTGGTTATTTTATTAACCATACTTATACTAGATATAAGCATTATTTCTTAGTTGAAGACAAGAAGGCAATGAAAGCTCTTAATAAGTACAGAGAAAATATTATTAGCTATTCAAAATTTGCATAATTACAAATGGAATGAAAGGAAGATTTAAATGGCAAAGTTAAGTAAAAGCACTACATTTAAGAACGCTACGATAGACTTAAATGACATGACGATTACAGAATACAATAAGGACGATTGTAAGACTTACAATTTAAGACAGTTACTTGAAGACTGGGATAAAGTTGAAGGTATTTCTCTTACAATTAAACAGGACGATGAAATTCCTGCCACTAATGATTAAGGGAGTGTTATTAACTGTTTAATATTGAAGAAGAATTAAAAAAGTATGAATTAACTACAGACAGGTATGAGCAATTGTTACAAGATTGTTCAAATAAGGTACAGCATATTTCTGACGATGACTGGTCGGAAATTTGCGCCAGATATGGTCTTGAATTTAATCCTGATACGATTCGTAAAGGTTCACAGCCACCTCTTGTAGGTTCTGTATTTGTGTCAGAATATTATAAGTGGAAAGAAAGTCAGAATGATTCATCTCACGATGACAAATATCTTAAAGAACTTGAAAATCAGAAGCGTGAATTACAGAAAGAACGAGTGAAAGTTCGTGATGAAAGAAATGAATTAAATCGTGTAATTCGAGAAGAAGCTAGAAAAGAAAGTTATAAAGAGCAGGTAATTAGAAATATTTTAGAATATCAGAGTTCCCCTCTTTTATATGACGAATCAAAACAATTTACTGGCGTTTTAAAAACAGACAATGATTTAATTATCTCATGTACAGATATTCACGCTGGAATTGAAATTGATAATTATTTTAATAAATTTGACGAAAATGTATTAAAAGATAGATTTAATCAGTATCTTGACAAGATTTTTGAGGTTCAATCAAGACATGGTTCAGAAAATGTCTATGTAATTTTATCTGAATTAGTTTCAGGGATTATTCATAATGAATTAAGAATTGAGAATAATCAAAATTTAATCGAACAGTTTTTGAGTGTTACGAATTATATTTCTCAATTCTTAGCTGAATTAAGCTATCATTTTAATACAGTAAATGTATATATCTGTCCAGGCAACCATTCTCGTATTTCTCCTAAAAAAGAAGATTCTTTAAAAGGAGAAAACATCGACCATCTTGCTATTCCATTTTTGGAGGCAAAATTACAGAATTTTGACAATATTAAATTTTATAAAAACGAAATAGAGGAATCTATCGCTATGTTCACTGTAAGAAATAATATTGTTATGAGTTCACATGGAGATAAAGATTCTCCTAATAATGTTGTACAAAAATTTACACTCCTTTTTGGGATTCGCCCATCTTTAGTATACCTCGGTCATAGACATAAAAATGGATTAACGACCGTATACAATACTAAAGTAATAGAAAGTGGAACACTATCAGGAACAGATAATTATGCATTAGATTTACGATTACATACTAAGCCATCCCAAACCATTTCTGTTGTTACAAAGGATGGATTAGATTGTCTGTATGATGTGAAATTTAACTAGACCAGAACTCGACTGGCGTTAATAAACGAAAATAACTTATGTTACTTATATTGGTTCACGATTAACCGTGTTTTAGAACAAAAAATTGTAAAAGTTATGAGAGAGTTGACCGATTGGCAGCTACTCTCTATTTTTGTAAACAAAAAAATAAAAATTATTAAGAATGAAAGGAATTAAAAAATTATGACAAAACTAGAATTAATAAGGGAATACACAGAAAGAGTAAACGATGTTTTTGCAGGTTTAGAAATTAATAAGAAGTTCAATCAGAAGGAAACAGAAGCTTTTCTCTCTACATTTGAAACAATGATTGTAGAAAATCTTATAGCTAATAAGGAAGAAAAGATTCCGTTTGGTAGACTTGGTGCGTTTTCTGTAAAGAATGTTCCAGAAAAGAGTGGTGTTTCTAAGCTTGGTGGAGTTGAAAAGCCATGGCATACAGAAGCTCACTCAGAAATCACATTCAAGATGAATAAGAGTGCTAAGAATATCTAATTTAGGAGAGTGAGTTATTTGGAAACATTAAAATTCTCATGTGTAGAAGATTTTTGTGAATATATTGTAGATACAATACATGACATTGCAAAAGAAGACCCATTAAATGATGTAACAGTTATTGCAAAATATGACGAAATGAGAGAAATCTTTGCAGAGTTAATCAGATATGGTTATGAATGTATGTCCATTGATACATTCCATCCTGTAGATTTTGACGGCTACAATGGTGAATATGTATTAATGATTTATGACAACGAACTCTGGTTGAGTTTAGCTAGAAATAAAGAAGGTATCTATTATGATAACTGTGGTGCTTCTAAGGTCTTTATTTTAGATAATTGTAGCTCAAAGGTAATTCAGACTGTTGACACAGATGATGCTTATGAGGTAAATATTGAAGAAGAAGACGATGATGCTTGTTGTGGTTGTTGCGATTGTTGTGAAGCACATAATCAAGCGGCAGAAATCTTAAAAGACGAAGATGGCAATATTTGTGGCTTTGCAATAACAAAACATACAGATAATGGACATTCTTCTTATTCTTATTACAATAGCAATGGTTTAGATGTTGAAGATTTAATCGAAAAGTTAAGATTTGATTTTTAAATATGGGAGTGCGTGGTAAATACTGCGCACTCTTTTATTATGGCTTAATAGCTTAATGGTAAAGCATTCAAGGTAAAACCGCAGACACCAGTGTGAAAGCCACTGACGAAAAAGATACAAGTTCGAGTCTTGTTTGAGTCGTTAATTTCGATGTTCAAATGTGAAATAAACAGAGAATATAAAAATGAAAACAATTGGGATAGCTTAGAAAATATTCTCGGCAAAAGGGTTCCCAAGAATCATACTGCTTTAGCAGTGTGAGATTCAATATATTGAAAGAAGGTTTAAAAAATTCTTGAGATTAAGGGTGAAATCTGGAAAGACATTGCAGGATATGAAGGTAGATATCAGATTAGTAATTATGGACGAGTAAAAAGTTTTGCAAGAGGTGAAAATATTTTATCTCTTAAATTTAACAAGCACACAAAATATCTTACGGCTAATTTATATGACCATGGTAAGAGGAAGACTGTAGATGTCCATCGATTAGTTGCAATGGCTTTCATAGAAAATGTAGAGAATAAGAAATGTGTAAACCATATAGATGGGAATAAAACTAATAATTATGTTCACAATCTGGAATGGTGTACATATAGTGAAAATCTTATTCACGCATACAAAACTGGTTTAAGACAAAAGAAAAGCGCATCAGTAGTGTAATGGTAACACAAAATTGTTTGAATTTGATTTTTGGTTCGATTCCAAACTGATGTAATAATGTTCAATGTTTATAGCGAAATAAACAGAGAATGTATAAATGAGGTCGGATGGATAATCCGATAAAGAGTTCATAGGATGGTTAATACTCTCCTATCTCTACCTTCGTTAGTGAGACGCATGTATAGGGTATACTCCTATCGCACTAATTAGCGGAGAGACTTGCAGGATAATTACCTGCCCTCTCCTTTTACTAGAAGATATTTTTTAGAAAAGGAGAAATTTAAAATGAAAAAAGAAAACAAAATTTTAAAGAAATTTGAAGTAACTGATGTAACTATTGAGATTATTGATGGAGTTCCAATGTTTGAACTTTATTCAACTGGCATGGCACTTGGATATGTAAAAACTGCTAAAGGAAAGCAGTATGCAAGAACAGAAAGAATTGATAAAACTGTCAAGAATGCTGTAATTACGCCAGTTGTCCACGATGGACAACCATTTTTAACAGAGAATCAGTTATATGATTTTATGTTTGAAGCACATACAGAAAAGTGCAAACCATTTAGAAAATGGGTTGTAAATGAAGTTCTTCCAATGGTTAACAAAACAGGTGGTTATGTAGAAACAGATAGAGAAGAAGAATTTGTAAATAATTATCTTCCTGATTTAAGCGAAGAGACAAAAATTCTTGTTATTCGTGAGTTGCATGATAATAATGAAAAATTAAAAGCTGAAAATACTGAGTTAAAAGAATTTTATGACACGCTTATGAGTACAGAAGGTCTTCTACCAATGAACACTGTTGCTAAAGAACTTGATATTGGATTAAAGAGACTATATTTATTTCTCAGAAACAACGATGTGATGTTTTACAAGGGAAATATAAATATTCCATATCAGAGATTTATGGAACAGGGATTATTTAAAGTAAAAGAAACTCCTTGTACCGATGGTAATTATAGACCTGTTAGTTATGCCACTCGTAAAGGATTGGAATATATTAGAAAGTTGCTTGTAAAGAAAAATCAGATTAATATTGAATAAATGACAAAGAAGTGATTTAGTGTTTATTGCTATTTCACTTCTTTTTATATTGGAAGGAAGTGATTGTATTGGGAAGAAAGGTACAACATAACAATATCGTAACAGATGAATTATTAGCACAGTGCAATAAAAAGAATATTGAATTAGGCAATGATTTCTTAGATTATCTTCGTTCTGTAGATAGATCTCCTAATACAATTAATGCCTATGCAAACGATTTGAAAATATTTTGGGTATATCTTTTACAGCATTGTGATAACAAATTCTTTATAGATTTATCAAAAAGAGATATTTCTAAATATCAGAGCTATTGTCTTACAGAATATAAATGGAGTCCTGCAAGAATGCGTAGAGTAAAATCTACTCTTTCATCGCTCTCCAATTATGTTGAGAATATGTTAGATGATGAATTTGAAAATTTTAGACCGATTATAAGAAAAATTGAGAATCCTGTAAACGAAAAGGTATTTACAAAAACGGTTCTTGAAGATGAACAATTGGAGGAATTACTTAATATTCTTGTGGATAAAAAGAAATATGACAAGGCTTGTATGCTTTCCCTCGCAATGAATAGTGGCAGACGTAAGAGCGAGTTACCTAGGTTTAAAGTATCTTATTTTGATGATGAGAATATTATTTATGGTTCATTATATAAAACTCCTGAACAAGTGCGAACAAAAGGCAGAGGGAGTCGTGGAAAAATGCTTACATTATATGTGCTTTCCAAGCCTTTTAAACCATATTTAGACTTGTGGATAAATTATCGAAAGGAAAACGGAATTGAGTCTGAATGGTTATTTCCTAAGAAAGTTAATGGAGAATATATAGATGAACCAATAGAAGCCAAAACTCTTGATAGTTGGGCTGATACATTTGGAAACATTCTTGGTGTAGACTTTTATTTTCATAGCTTGCGTCATTTCTTTACCACAGCATGTTCTCGTAGTGGTTTACCAGATGATGTAATTCAGATGCTTATCGGATGGTCTTCACTTGACATGGTATCTGTTTACAAAGATATAGATGCAGATGAACAATTTGAGAAATATTTTGCCGATGGCGGAATCAAGAAAGTTGAACAGAAGTCATTATCTGAACTTTAAAAATTTGCTTGTCAAATGTTCCTAAATGTGATAATATAATATATAGAAAAGGCATACTTCACACAAATTTTATAGGGGGTGTTAATATGAGAGAAGAATATAAAAAACTCAACAAATTAAAACTTAACAATAGACCACACAGAACAATCTCTACAGAAGAAGCTTTATCTCAAGTAACTCCTATGCAATTTATTGAAGATGTTTACAATGGAACAGCAAAAGTACAAATAGATAAAAAGGGAATAAATTATGTGTCAACTAGGTGATATTATTGTTATAAATGAATTCAAACATGAAAATAAAGAAATTTTACGACATTCATTCGTTGTTATTGATGATGAAAATGGTGTAATTCAGGGCATTCCTTATGATTTTGTTGCAAATATGTTATCTTCCTTTAAAGGAGAAACTCAGAAAAATAGGAAATTATCATATTCTGGCAATTTCCCTATTTCTAGCAATGATACATATACAAATCCTCATAATGAGAAAGATGGATTTGTGAAGGCAGACCAGTTGTATTATTTTTCAAAAGATAAAATTGATTATAATATAATCGGAGCAATGAAGCCTGATAAGTTTAATGAACTAATATCTTTTATTGAAGAATCAGATTTTGAACTATTGGATATCGTGGATAATCTTTAAATTTGATACAATATATCTTAACTATTTGAATAATTAAAATAAAAATGATCGCTATTTTATAGCGGTCTTTTTGTTTGAGTGAAATTTTGTTGTGGAAAATAGCAGCAACGTAAAATAAAGGCTATTTTGACTGCTTATCAAGAAGATAGGTGACTAGCATTCAAGACGAATGTTCCTTCCGACTTAGGTGATATCGGTATCTGGCTAGGAGAGAATTAGTTGAGAGCTTCGAAAAGTGACCTAGTACACGACTCAGCGAGTGAAGTTGAAACACTTCGACCATCCATAAATAAGGTAATAGTGAGATGGAAATATTATGCAACGAACCTGAAGCCAAAGTCTATTTGCGGGATGCATACCGCTCTTAGATGTGCAAGTTCATCACTTGCCGTTGCCCTATTCTATTTGTTAAAAAGAAAGGAATAAAATTATGACTTATAAATTATTAATTAAAAATACAGATGTAAAATTAAAGAATCTTTGGGAAGTATACGGAACTACTTCTGTAACTGGCTCTACTGTAACATTCACAGAATTCGAAACAGAAGATGTTAACGAGCTACAGGATAAAATTGCGGAATTAGATAAAACAATTGGCTTTGAGAATATTAGGGTTATTTCTGATGTATCTTATACTATTGGCGTAACTGTGGATAAAGCCGTTGACAATGAGGAATAATACTCTATAATTATACATATATTTAAATGGAGAGGTGAATATAATGGAAAAGAAAAAATATATGAAAAAGCCAGTAATAATAGAAGCATATAAAACTGATAAAGAAATGATAATTCATACATTAGAAGGCGATTTAAAAGCTTCTCCTGGTGATTATATTATAACAGGAACTCGTGGAGAACAATATCCTTGTAAACCAGATATTTTTGAGGAAATATATGAAGAAATAAAAGAACAGTAAAACTACTGTTCTTTTTTATGTATATGGGGCAACTGTGACCAAATTTTAAACTCTTTCGTCATGTATTCTTCACACAATGAAATCAGAAGATTTAGTCGTGCATAATCATTTAAAGATTGAAATTCGTCTGTTTTCGTAAAATATTTATACAATGTACTTTTTAATATTTCACATGCAGAACGGTATTCTACCCATAATTTATGATATTCACATAAATTAATAATAGATAATAAGATAGAAGATAAAGCGCTTAATGTTGAGATTATAATTATTGCAATCGTCCCGTATTTGTATTTAGAAAATATTGATACAATAGGAATAATCCCAGATAAAACAATTGAGATAATTGATAGCTGTTTATATCTTTTTTGCTTTTTAATTGCACTCTCATCATACCATATAATTTGTTCAATTAATCTTTTTTCTATATAATCTTTTTCATATGAAGCAGAGTTTTTCAAAAAAGGTTCAAATATCTTTCGAATATAATGTTCTTTTGTATCATTTATATCATTTTCTTTCAATATGGCTACTCCTTAATCTGGATATACTTTAACTTTGTTTGCAATTGAAGAATTTCGTTTTTGAAATGCTTTTTCTATGTATGTTTCTGGAGATTTACAAAAGTCATCCCATCGAACTAAGACACAATATCTTTCATCTTCTGTCCAGTGACAAGTGTTGTTTAGTTTTGGAATATAATAATTATAATTAAACTCACGTATTACGGTGTCGTTATTAATTACAATGGCATTATGACTTTCTCCACATGTGGGACAAGTATACTTTCCTTTATAAATAGAGTCAATCATTTCAGGCAAAACTACTCCGAGAATACCATTTCTTGTATTGTTTGCTCCATTGTACAGAGATGCTTGTAATTCACGCTTTATATAAGTTTGGTTCTCATTTGGGTCGTTTTCTGCACTATGTTTTCCAATTAAGCAGATTGTTACTGTTGAATCAGAAAGATAATCCTCACGGATTTTTCTCATAATATAATCTTCATCATCTGAATTAATAGGTTCATTTAATGATTTATCAATCATGTCAACGTTAAGGTTATATTGTATGTAGTTTTTATAAGATGTATTTTCAGTTTTAAAAGAAATAAAACACTTATGTTTTGTATCAGACATAAATCTGCCCCCCCTTTTTTCTAACTTTAATAAAAATTATATTAATGTTTTAATATGCCCGTTTTAAAAATTATTAAACCAATCTTTTAATTTAATAAAACGGGAATGGTTTTTATCACAAATGTAAAATCCACTTCTTATTCCGTAGCTTGTGTGATCCACATATTCTAAATACGGATATAGTCCAAGGTATTCTTGTCCTTCGAAATCGGTTGCATAGTCCATGACTGGGAGTATACAACATTTAGAATTTTTTAATCCATCAAAATAACCAAGTTCCCAAGGACACCATTTAGAATTAGCTATGTTTTGTGTTGTTAAATATGCCAAACATTTTGACGATTTCATTCTTTTTCTCAGTAAATCAGCAGTTTGTTCATCGACATTACTTCTATCTAATTGCCCGTCTGTTAACCAATCAACATATACAGAAAATCCTTCTCTATTAAACAGATGAACCAATGCTAATACTTGTACTTTATCTAAATATCTATGAGACAAAAATATATCATAATTTTGATCTTCATTTAATGCCCTATTTTCATATAAAATTCTATTTTGATTTGCCTCATTGAGGATATGATTGTCTATTGCAACACTATTTAAAAAACTTTTAGAAATTATCATAGATGTCCCTCTTTTCTTTTTTATTACTTATGTTTTTGTATTTGCATATGTCATTATATCACTATATATAGTGTTTTGCAAACATTTTCCCAAATATTTAGTAAATGGTTTTATTTTATTGGGTAATTATGTATTAATTTAATTATATTTATAGACATTCTTAGTTCAGCGGGAGAACGGCGGTCTCCAAACCCGAAGACAAAGGTTCGAATCCTTTAGAGTGCGTTCACATTGAAAAATAAAAAGAGAACAATAATATGTCCTCTTTTCAACATCAATCATTAACCTCTACTAAGTAATTCTCGTCTACAAAAAATGGCTCGGTTTTCTTATTACATTCGTAACAAAGTGGAACTATATACCATTTGTTATCTCCATGTGTTTTTCTAACATGTGCTCCTACTTTTGCACGATTATAGCATTCCTCACATTGACAATATGTTGGGAATGGGAGTAAAGATTTATTTTCCCAATATGTTATCCAAGAGGAGCAACCTTTAGGATTTGAATATCTATCTTTTGATGTTCCGTTGATGTTTTTAACTTCAACCATTATATCATCTCCTTTTATAAGTTTGACATATTTTATCGCAATCTGTCGAATTAGTCAAGTGTAAATTGTGTAAAAGAGAATAAATATATAGCCAACTATGAGAGGATTGTTACTGTTTCGATTGCAGGTAGTTGGATTATGGATGGAAGACACGTTGAGTAGCTACTTCGTGTTATGTGGTAATCACTCACACCACTCTTCCATCTTGTTAATAAAAGTGGGTGAGAAAGTGAGTGAAATAATTATGGCAAAAAAGAAAACACAGGAACAATTTGAAAAAGAAGTACATGAAAAATATCCACAAATACAGATTCGTGGAAAATATATTAATACATCAACAAAAATAGATTGTGAATGTACAATTGATAAATATTGTTGGTCTGCTACTCCATCAAACATATTAAGGTATGGATGTTCTGTATGCAATGGACATTATATGAATGACTATACATTTAAAAAGAAAATGAAAGAAATCAATAAAAATGTTGAAGTAATCGGCACATATACAGATAGAGAAACACCTGTTGAATGCAGATGTTTAATATGTGGCAATATATTTATGGGTAACGTTGGCAGTTTGTTAAATGGAAGTACACATAAGGATTGTAGATCAACTTTAGTGTCATTGAAGAAGACAAAAGATACCGAGTGGTTTATAAAACAGTTAAATTTAAAATATCCAAACGAATATGATGTTTTAGGTGAATATATAAAAAAGAAATTTCCTATAAAAATAAGACATAAAGCTTGTGGGTATGAATGGGAAACTACACCAGACAATTTATTAAATTCAAGAAAAACTCATGCAACATGTCCAAAATGTTCAAAGCTTTGTCGAATATCAGATGATAAATATAAACAGATTCTAAAAGTGCAAAATCCAAATGTAATTCCGTTAGAAAAATATATAAATAGCGACACAAAAATATTACACAAATGTCTTGTTTGTAATTATGAGTGGAAAGCAGAACCAGGCTCTATTATACATGCAAATAGAGGATGTCCTATATGTAACGGTGGAACAGATACTATTGTTCGTGGAATTAATGATATGTGGACAACTAATCCTGAACTGGCAAGCTTGTTAGCCGATCCAGAAGATGGGTATAGATATACACAAGGGACAAGTAAGAAAGTATGTTTTAAATGTAATAATTGTGGTTCAATTTCAAAACCATTATCCATACACAAAGTAAAAACAAGAGGCTTTAATTGTAAATGCTGTTCAGAAAATAGAAGTTTTCCAAATAAAATAATGTATAATTTGTTGTCCTATTTAAACATACCATTTGAAGATGAAAAGAAATTTGACTGGTGTAAATTTAAAGTAAAAGGGAAAAACAAATATGGTATTTACGATTTTTATATAAAGGACAAGAACATTATTATTGAAATGGATGGACGATTTCACTATGAATATAATAATTTGAGTAATCAAACTCTAAAGATTTCACAGATTATTGATTACGAAAAAGATAAGCTGGCATATGAGCACAATATAAAAGTTATTAGAATTGATTGTTATGTATCAGATATTAATTATATTAAAGAACACATTTTACAAAGTGAACTTAACGGATATTTTGATTTAAGTGATATTGATTGGAATTATTGTTTTTATCATACAATTCCAAACTACATAAAAGAAATTTGGAATGAATATAACAATAAAATTAGTATTATGGATTTAGCAAGAAAATACAAAAAAGATTATGGAACAATAAGCAAATATTTAAAAATGGGAAATAGTCTTGGTTTATGCAATTATACTGTTGTCGGATATCATACAGAAGTCATTTGTTTAGATACTTTAAAGGTCTATGACAAAATTGCTGATGCAATTCGTGAAACAGGTGTAAATAATATATCAAATGCTTGTAGAAGCAAAACACATATTGCAGGAAAATCCTCAAATGGTCAACTATTGCATTGGATGTATTATGAAGAATATAAGGAAAATTATGGAGAAGTGAGTTAAATTTTTTGCTTACTTCTCTTTTTATGTTGGAATAAAAGGAGGTGGCTGTTAATTGGCTACAAGAAAAAACACTACGCAGCCAGTTAAATTAACGGCTGCTGAAGCTAGAGAAAAAGTTGAAGAATTACAGTATAAACTTGATAAATATGCAGGTACTGCTCACTGTCCTATGTGTAATAAGCATAAGGATATAGAAACAAAATTTTATTATGATACAGATCCTTTACTTGGTGGGAAAAGTTTTTCAAGAATTTGCCGTGATTGTGCTCGTAAAATTGCTTTACGAGTTGACGAACGAGGTGAGGAACATGAACCAACAAAAGAGAGTATACAGAAAACATTATATTATCTTAACAAACCTTTTCTCGAAACTGTATGGAATGCAAGTATTCAAGAATCTGAAAATATGGTTACAGGCAAAGGTAAGGAAAACGTCTGGACTTCATACATTAAAAATATTAGTATGAAAAATTATGTTGGTATGGGATACATGGATTCCGACATGTTCAAGGAGAAAATAGTTTATAAAGATGAAGAAGTTACACAAGAGAATAAAGAAGACGAATTATCTGAAGATGTTATTGAAATGTATAAAAAGAACAAACGAACAGTTCTAAGATTTTTAGGTTATGATCCTTTTGAGAATGAGCCAATTTCAGAACAACCTATTCTATATTCTAAACTTGTTGGATATTTTGATGAATCTGTAAAAGATGATGGATTGAAACTTGAAGCTGTAATTGAGATTGTCCAGAGTTTCAAAGATGTAAAAACAATCAATGATACTATTTCGCAATATAAGAAACAGCTTGGTAGTAATCCAGGTGTTATATCAACTATCAAGTCTCTAGCTGAGACAAAACAAAAGATGATATCCTCTGCCCTTGCATTAGCAAAGGATAACGGAATATCTGAGAATAATAACAATAGAAAAAGTAAAGGTGCTGGTACTCTTACTGGCATCATAAAAGAATTACAAGAAATGGATTTAGATGGTTCTGAGGTAAATACATTCGATTATGAAACTAATATGGCAATTGAAGATATTATGACAAGGAATCATCAGAACCAATTAAAACAGTTAAATCCCGATGAAAATGATTGGGAAAAAGAAGTTATTCATCAAAAAGGATTGTTATTTAATCTTCAAAAAGAAAGAGATAATGCAGTTGAATTTAGTAGGTTATTGAAAAAGGAAAATAAAGACCTTAAAGATTTCTTATTTGAAAAAGGTCTTATAGATGAGAAAGGGCAAGTAATCGAAGATGGCTGATGATAAAATTGCCCTAATGGGTGATTCTATAAAAGAATTTACTCCAAAGAATTTTACTTTTTTCAAAAAACCTACTTATTACGATATGTCTGAATTAAAATTAGAGGGTTTAAAAAAATTCTCTGAAATAATTCAGTGGGGACGCAGAAACCCAGTAAAATTCTGTGAAAGGTTCTTCGGAATCGAATTTCTTGACTATCAGAAATATGTATTTATGATGTCATGGATTACGCCAAATGTTGTTTGGTGTATGAGTCGTAATGCTGGTAAGACAACTCTAGGTAGTCCCTTCTTGATGGCTAAAACAATGTTACTGCCCAAATTTGAAGGATATATTTTATCAAGCACAGGCTCACAAAGTATAGGTATGATGAAGAAGATCGAATCTATCGCTAAGAAAGAAATCGCTTCTTTTACTGGCTTGACAGATGTGTTTCTAAACGAACTTGTTAAAAGTTCAAACAGTGAGGGCTTTCGGCACGATCCAGCATCTTACTCCTTTAAACTTTATTCAGGATCGAGCTTGGCTACGGTCAACTCAAATTTTGATGGATCTCGTGGTCGAAGAAGCCGACTTAATTTCTATGATGAGGCATCGTATGTATCTGAAGATATGTTCGCTGCTACTCTTCCATTCGTCACTCAGAACAGTGACTTCGCTCTTGGTGGTGATGTTGATGTAACATTACTTCCACCAAATTTCCCAAATCAAGTTGTATGTGCAAGTTCAGCAGGTTCGATGGATGATGTTTTCTATAAAAGATATAAAGAAGCTGCGATGCACTCTATGGCAGGTGATAAGAATTATTTCTGTGCAGATATAGATTGCGAAGTAATTCTTCATGCTACTTATAATGGAAAAGTTTACCCTGTTCCATTACTAACACAAGCAAAGATTGATTCAGAAATGAAAATGAATCCTACTAAAGCTACTCGTGAGTATATGAATAAATTTGACTCAGACCTTGGTGATGATATTGCGGTTAAGAAATCGCAGGTACTTAGAAATAGTGTCGTTAGACCACCAATGCTTATCAATGATGATAATTCTCTTATGGTCATCTGCTTTGATCCTGCCAAAAAAAGAGATAACAGCTTTGTACTTGTCGGTAAATTACATAGAGATGATAAACGTGGTTGGTTACTAGATGTTGTAAATGGCATCAACTTGATTGATAAAGAAACACAAAAACCACTTACTACCCCTGAACAGGTAACGATGCTTCAAGATATCATAGTTAGATATAACGGATATGGCGTTCCTGATTATAAAAACATTCATGGTGTATACATTGATGCTGGTTCTGGTGGTGGAGCCACGCAGATATGCGATTTACTTTTTGATAATTTCTATGAAGCAAAGCATAAAGGTGAAAAAGATTATGAACATCATGGATTGATTGATGCGAATTATGATTATGCTGTTCCATATGTAAAAAGATATCCAGACGCTATTGATATTATTCGTATGCGTGAACCATCTAAATATAAGGCAATTATGTATTCGCAGTTATGTGAAATGATTGATCAGGATTTGATTAGTTTTACTGCCGAGTATGATTATCATGGAAATCTTACTATGCTTGAAGAAGAAAATGGTGAAGTTGTCGAAAAGAATTATAAATTATCTCTTGAAGAAGAGATTGGTCTTAAACAGCTTGATGCTATGAAGGAAGAATTAACTCACATGTACAAGTATAAATCTTCTAATGGAAATATTAGATATGACCTTGCTCCTGGTTTTGAGAACATTCTTCATGATGATAGATCATACTGTCTCGCTTTAATGGGACACGCCTTATTTACATTAAGAAGTCAAGATCAAGTAAGACAGAGAAGACCTCATGAAAGTTCGCAATCTCTCATTAACCGTCTCCCAATTCGTCAACCATCTCACAATTCTTCATTTAGAAGAAAGTCAATCTAAATTCATCTAAAATCAAAATAATTCAAATCCAAATATAAATAAAAATCTTATAGAAAAGGAGGTGTTCACATCAAAAATGGCACGACCAAAGAAAGAGATGTCAGAAACATCTCCTAAAACGACAACTACATCTAAAAAACAGCCTACTGCCGCAGAGCGTAAACAGTTTATGGAAAAGTATGAACAGCAAAAGAAAAATTTTGCTGAAGCAAAACAAGCATTTAAACAGATTCGAGACGTAACGAAAACTGTTCGTCAGACTACTATCAGTTCTTATAATAAAGAAGATGTAATCAGATATTTACAGAACATTGATAGTTATGAAAGTGAACTTCGTGGATTATCTCGTTATCTCTTCTATCGTTCTCAAGTTTATTTCAGATTAATCATGTACAATGCGACAATGTTTGATTTGAATTCCAGATATGTAGTTCCAGCTTATGATCCAACTGGTGACAATGATAAAGAATCAATCCTTAAAGATTATTATGAAACATTGCAAGTATTAGACAGAATGGATTTGCAAAATAGTCTACTTCCTATGCTTATCAATAATTTCATCGAAGATGTCTATTATGGATGTTGTTGGATTGATGAGACAGGTATCTTTATTTTAAAAATTCCACCTGAATATTGTAGGATTTCAGGAAAATATTTTACTGGTGATTTTTCATTTAGTGTAGATATGAGTAACTATAAAAAGTTTGAAGATATACTTGAATTTCTTGGAGAACCACTAAGTTCAATGTATAAAGCTTATGGTGGAGATAGTAAAAACAAATGGCAACCTATGCCTGATGAGTATGCTTTATGTACCAAATCAAGAATGGAATCATGGGAAACAGTTGTTCCTATTTATTCAGGTTTATTTATTGATTTGATTGGATTACTCAATCTTGCTGATGTACAGGCTGTTGCAGATGAACAGCAGATATATAAGTTAATTACTGCTACTATTCCAACAATTTCAGGGGCAAAAGATCCTAATGAATGGTCTGTGGATGTTGATTTAGCAGTGGATTATTACAACAAAATGGTTGATAGTTTACCAGACTATGTTGGTGCTGCTATTACTCCTATCCCTCTTGATACTATTTCATTTTCTGACGATCAATCCACAGATACAACAAAAGTCCAGAAGGCAACCAAAGAAGTATTAAATACTTCTGGTGGGGCACAAATTCTAAACTCCTCTACAATTTCTGGTGCAGAAGCATTCCGTTCAGCAACTCGTGCTGATACAGAATTTGCAATTTCAGCGTTACTTGGTCAGATTCAAGGTTGGACAAATCGTATGCTTGGTTATCAAGTTTCTAATCCTGCTAAAGTGAAATTCTTTGAAGTATCAGCATATACCAAAGACGCTTTTAAGGAATCATTACAGAAAGATTTACAGTATGATGCAACAAAAATTCTTGCTATCAACGCACTTAATGGTATTAGCGAATTAGATACATTATCACTTGCATTCTTAGGTAATGACATTCTTGATTTACCAAACAGATTTAAGGTTCTTACTTCTGCTAATACAGTTTCAAATAGCTCTGATGGAACAAAACCAGAGGTTTCTGATACACAGATTTCAGATGAAGGAAGTGAAACTCGTGACCAGAATAAGAATGATAATTAGGAGATAAAAGGATGAAACAGAATTTTATAAAAACTACAGATACTTCTACTGCTGAGAAATTATCTTCTCTTGGTTTTCAGAAGATTGATGTTACTAATGGTATTTATACCTTTTTGAATTCTGGGAAAATTCAGTTTTCAAATGATGATATAGATAAAAGAAAAATTCAGTATAGCAATATGCTGAGTATTTAGCACTCTCCTATCTGAGTGCTTATTAATAATTCAGAAAGGAGGAAATAATGCAAAAGAAATATTTTACAATCGAAGATTTAATTAGTTTCTGCAAGCATAAGAAAATGTACAATTTTTCTTCAAAGGAATCTGGTAAACCACTTTATGTACAAGCAATTCAAGATTTTTCTTCTACTGATATAGAAAAAGCAGAAGATAATAAATTATATGCTAAAGTGCGTGTTTGCCATACATTACTTAATCGTAATGGTAGTTACATATCTGAAGATTCTATGAAGGCTGCAATGCCAAGTCTAAAATATTCTCCACTGCTTGCAAACATTCATCAATTGGATGACGGTTCTTGGGATTTCCATTCTCACGATTACCATATAGAAACAGACGAAAATGGTAATGAAATAACTGTATATGATGAAAAACAGGTTGGTACTTTTACATCAGATGAACCTTATCTCGAATATGACAAAGATATGGATAAAACATATGTCGTTGCTCGTGTAGCAATTCCAGAATCATATACTCGTTGTGCAGACATCATTCGTGAAAAAAATGGAACAAAGGTGAGCTGTGAGCTGATTGTATACGAGTGTTCATACAATGCAAAAGAAAAATATCTACAATTAGATGATTTTGAATTTGCAGGATGCACTTGCTTGGGAGCTGAGAAAGATGGAACACCTATTGGTGAGGGGATGCTTGGAAGCAAAATTACGCTCGAAGATTTCAGTGAAGAAAATAACAGTCTAATTAAATTTAACGAAAAAATGGTTGAATTACAAGCACGACTTGAAAAATTAGAGACTGCTTGTTTTGACAATAAAAATAATTCTAAGGAAGGAGGAAACAACGTCAATATGAATAAATTTGAAGAGTTATGTCAGAAGTATGGAAAGACAGTTGATGATATTACGTTCGATTATGAAAATATGTCAGACGAAGAATTAGTTGAAGCATTTGTAAAAGCATTTGATGATACTGATACTACTGATGGCACTACAGATAATACTTCAACGGAAGATACTCCTTCTACAGACGAGGGTGTAGAACCAACTAATGATGAATCAACTGAATCTACTAAAGATGATAGCAAGGAGGATTCAACTACAGATGAATCAACTACTACTCCATCAGATGATGATGAAGCCAAGAAGAAAGTAGATAATTCTGTATCTAATAATACTGTCGAATATTCATTTGTGAAAGATGGAGAAATTAAAAAGTTTGCTGTATCTTTACAGGATAAAATCTATGCTATTCAGGATTTAGTAAACGCTACATATGCAGAGGCAGATAATACATATTATGGTGTCACTGTTTATGATGATTATGTAATCATGTGTGATTGGTGGTCAGGAAGATATTATAAGCAGACTTATGATTCTAAGGAAGACAACTATTCTCTTACTGGTGACAGAGTTGAAGTATATGTTGAGTTTGTTACTGCTGATGAGCAGAAAGAACTTGATGATATGCGTTCAAATTATGCTGAATTAAAAGCATTTAAGGAAACTGTAGAGAAGAATGAGCTTCATGAAAAGCGTGAAAAAATTCTTGCAGACGAGAGATACGAATCTATTTCTACAAAAGATAAAGAAGGAAATTTTGTGAATAAAGATTTTGCTGAACTTTATAAGAATATGGATAACTATTCTCTTGCTGAACTTGAAACACAGGTTAAGGTAATCCATTCTGATTTTATTGCAGAACATTCAACTTTCTCTTCATCAACAGAGGAAAAGAAATCAACTTCTAAGAAGCAATTCGCTAATCCATCTAAAGTTGTTAAATCAAGTAGATATGGAAAATTATTCCAAAACAAATAAACAGAAAAATTAAATAATCATTTTTTGTTAGGTCGCTTTTATAAAGCGGTCTTTTTTATTTTTATCAAATTTTAAGGAGGAAAAAATAATGGCTTTACGTTATTCAATTGAACAGCATCATGTTTGTTTCCCTACTAAAGTCCTTTCTGAGCGTGTAGGTAGAACATTAAACATGGTAATTAAGACAGATACAGACAATGGTACTGTATGTGGAAAAGGTAAATATGTATCTTTTGATCAGTATGAGGTCGCTGATGCACCTACTACTTTTGAAGGGGAAATTCTTGAGCAGGCTGCTGATGGAAACTGGTATGTAGAAGTTAAGAAGATTGATCCTAATGCACCAGCAATTTTAATTTATGAAGTTCCTACTATTGCAGAAAATTATAATTCTAAGTTTACAGCTACTTCTAATTTCTTCAACGAAGCAAGTGCAAGTAGAACAAAGACTGTTAGAGGTTTTGTTCTCGGTGTAACAGATGTATACGAACTTAGTGCAGATGCATTTGATGGTACACCAGTAGCAGGTAAAAAGGTAACAATCGAAGCTGGTAGCCAGAAACACAAGGTCGCTATCGCATAAGAAAGGAGGATAAAATATAATGAGTAGAATGAATTTTAGCACACATGTAATGAATGTGTTTAATGATATGAATACATCTTATGATGAAATTAAGAACCTTATGTTTGATTTATATAAGGGAGAACTCGATGAGGGTATTTCTAAAAAGGATGCCGAGGACAAACTTCGTGAAATGTCTCTCAAGATCTTTGGTTTAACAAAGGATGCCAAGAAGAGAGAACGTATTCGTGCATATGAAGAATTCGGTAGACAGTTCTTCAATGTTATCGAGGAGGTAACAGATTGGACAGTATCTACAGGTCTTAAAGAGAATGAGTGGTTTAATGAGCTTGTAAACTATAGAAATCTTAATGATGGTGATGAGAACTTATTCAAGAATGAGCATGAGGAAGTAATTCTTTCTGTAGCAAGAATGGGTAAGAGACACCATGATACAATGCTCCAGAGATTACCAGAAGGTGAGACATACTCAGTTGAGACTGACCTTTATGGTGCTGCTGTTGGTGCTGATATTGATAAGTATTTAATTGGACAGGAAGATTGGACAAAACTTATTGATGCTATCACAAAGGCATTCGTTGTTATGGTTCAGGATCTTATCTTTGCAGAAGTTCTTAATGCTCCAAAGAAGCTTCCTGTACAGACAGGTTTCGTTGAAACTGGTGCTTTAAATACACAGAACAGAGGCAAGTTCAACAAGGTACTTCAGAATGTATCTGTTGCAAATGACAATGCAGAAGTTGTAATTATGGGTACTATGGTAGGTCTTCAGGAACTTGAAAATCTTGTAAATGTAAACTGGATTGCCGCTTCTCAGAAGGAAGCCGTTGCATCTATGGGTAGACTTGGTAACTATGGTCGCTATCGTCTTGTTGAGATTCCTCAGAGATTCGCAAGAAATGATGTAACAAAGACTATGTATGATGATAATACACTTTGGATTTTTGCTTCTGGTGATAACAAGATGGTTGATATGGTCGATGTTGGTGAGACAATCATTGATGAAATTACCGACAGAGGTGAAGCTAATAGCAACATCGCAGACCTTATGAAGTACGAAGTACAGAGAGAGCTTGGTGTTGCTACTCGTCTTGGTCGTTACTTTGGTCAGTGGAAGATTTCTCAGGACTAATATAATACAACACTTATATAGGAGAGTATAAAAATACTCTCCTATTTTATATGGAAAGAAAGGAAACAAATATGGCTTATACAAAGAAAACTGTTACTAAGACAGAAGAAACAGTTGAAACAAAAGCAACTGAAAAGCCAAAGAAAACTTTTACTGATTCTGACTTTATTTTATGTCGTTCAGTATGTTTTGGCGGTTTAAATATTACATGTCCATCTGGTAATACATATGAATTTAAGGATTATGGAAAGACTTGCGAAATTAACTACAGAGATTTAGTTACTTTGATTCGTAAGGGCTCTGACCATATTTTCTTGCCTAGATTCATTATTGAAGATGATGATTTGTTAGCTGATTTTCCTTCAGTTACAAAAGTATATGACAATATGTATACAGCAGAGGACTTATTAGAAATTTTAGATTTACCTAATAGCAGAATGAGAACGGAAATTGAAAAACTTCCTATCGGTGCAAAGGATGTACTTTGTCAGATGGTTGCAGGTGAAATCGCAAATGGACATCTTGATAGTATTTCAAAGGTAAGAACCTTAGGTGAGATTTTTGATTCTGATTTTGATTTGATTAGTAAATTATTCGTTAAGTAAAGGAGGCTCACAATGACGCTTCCATACGAAACAATTTTTTCACGAACAAGAGGACGAATTTCAGATTCGAAAGAACTCTCTCTTGACGAAAACGATTTGCTTGAAATTTATACAGAGCGATTAAACAATGTAATCTCTAATCCAAGGGTGCGTAGATTATTCTCTTCTCTCACACTCGATGATGAAATTCAACAGTTGGATTTTGAACTGAATAATTCAGTAGACAAAACTGCTGACATGAATTTTGTCGTAGGAATTCTTGTACTTGGAATGACGATTGAGTGGTTACAGCCGCAGGTTGATTCTATTATGCACACATCAGTAATGATAGGTGGCAAGGAAGAAAAGAAGCTACTCGACAATCATAAAAATATGATTGACCGTCTTGATTCCATGAAAACTGAATTGAATAAACGTATTCGTGATTACGGATATATGTATAATTCTTATATTAATACGGAGTCCTAATATGCAATACATATATGGTGACTTCACAGACAAGCAAATCAATGAAGCAGTTCGTGCAATGCATGGTGACATTCATAAGCTACTGCTCTATAAGGACAAGACAATTGAAGAGAAAATATTTGAAGATGATGAAGCATTTCTCGTCTTCTTTGAGAATGTTATGTTTAAATTAGGTGGCACAAAAACCTTATTTAATGATAACGGACTTATGGTAACTCTTATGGCAACTTTACAAGGTGCTATGGATAATTTTAAGAGTGACCATTTCAGTTACAAAAAATTTCGTAGAGCAATCTTAGATTCTCACGGATATATAAAGCAGATGTTTGAAGGAGGTGTCAGTGATGCCAAGTCTACAGACTGCAAGGCGTGTCGCTAACGCCAAAACAAATAATGCAAAAACAATTGGTCAGATTTATAAGGAACAGTCTGATTTTATAATGGAGGAAACTTTTTGGAACGACCCACAATCTAAAGTTGGTTATATCTATGATTATATGCACGATGACCAACCAGATATAAAAGACCATATGACTTACGAAAATACAATAAAAACTCGTATTGATGTAAAGTTGATTGTAAAATCATATTCTTCACTAGACCAAGACCAACCAGAGTTCTATTGTCAATTCAGACCTTCCCAAAAACTTGAGTTTGAGGAAGACGATGAACTGTATTATTTTGAAACAGAATACCGCAAAAGGTATGGGATTGAATTTCCGATTGGAATGATGCTGGATTTACCAGACGATAGAGGAGTTTATAGAAAGTGGTTAATCTGTGAACGAGAATTAGCAAATCAATTTCCAAAATATCTCATTTTGCCGCTTGATTATCAGTTTATGTGGATTGAAAAAGATGGTAATAATATCTATAAGCGAAAAATGTGGGGTGTAAATAGAAGCCAGAAATCGTAAAATGTATGCGCTTCATACTGGAAACAGTGTGTCGAAAGTTTTCTTATGCTGGAAGTTTACAATGCCAATTACACTACAACATAAGGATGAAATAAGCCTAAGTGTGAACGTTGTCGAAAGACAGAAAAAAGTAATTGGATGGCATATGCTGAAATAAAAACCAATATAACATTGGTGCTAAGTGCTATTAACAAATAATAATCAGCTGCGAAGCCTCGAATAGAGGAACGTTCAACGAGCAAAGACTCAAGTGAGTTAATGGAAACCACCTAAGTCATTCTTTGATGATATGGTGTTGATGTGCTCTGACCTTCTATGGAGACATAGAGAAAATAGAATTATAAATAGAAAAATAGTTAACTAGATGGGATAGTGGTTCACAAACCACTTCTCCTTATTATTAATAAGTAGATTGCCGTCTTTTATAATTTTATCTTTATTGACTTAACGAATCAATAAAGTAACACAACTGATACTATTGGCGTCTACAGTGACCACAATTTTACACGTCCAGATAATCAGTCAAAAGCATTCTTGCCACTTAATCCTATAACTGAAAATCTTTGGTATACCAAAGAAGATAACAAAAATATGAGAATGGTAATTTCAGCGAATACTAAACACCCAATAGTGTGGACATTAACTAAGCTTGAAAACGCATCTCCACTTGGAATTCAAACTCTTACTTTTTATCAGAATTATTGGAATGAACATACTGATTATATCGAAAAAGATTCTGATGGAAATATTGTTGGCATGTGGGCTGATTATTTCAGTTCTGAAATCATTCCGACTGACCCACCTACTCCGCCCCCTATTCTATCTTCTATTACAGCCAAAATCTCAACTTCAACTTCCACAATCAAAGTTGGTGGTAGTTATAAATCTCTCACTGTAAATTTATTCAATGATTCAAATGAAGATATTACAACTGAATATGTGGATGCGGAGTTTACATGGGTTTGCAGTATAGGTGATGAAGATTGGACAGATAAAGTGGCTTGGAGAAATGGTACAGAATTTAATCAGATGAAAGTAAAGTTTCCTAGTGACAGCTCTGTTCTCAATAAGATTTTATCTATTAAGTGTGTAATCACGATAGAGGATGAAGCTATTGAATCAGAAGTCTTGCAATTGGAACTAATTGAATAAGGAGATGTTTATATGGCTGAAAAATTAGTAACTAAAAATGATTTACTTAATAAACTTCGAGCATATAGAGCTACCCCTGACGATGATGTAATTCTATATAAACAAAAAATTAAGAATGCTTTGTTATCAAACCCATGTCTATTATACGCTCTCAATGATAAAAAATTAGAATCTGAATTATTTGATGAAGATGGAAATATTAATTGGGAATGGAATGAAGAGACAAAAGAATATGAACCTCTTGGAGAATGGGACAGGTATTTTGGTAGCAACTCTCTTATACGTCCATTTTTATTTATTCCAGATACACAAACAACAGTTAAGTGTTATGTATGTTATCAGGTAGGATTTAGAGATACAGTTAGATATCAGTCAGGATTAAAAGAAACACAGGTTACTTTTACAATCTTTTCGCACGGAGATGATCGTATGGATAAAAATACTGGTATTCCAAGACATGACCTTATTGCTTCCATATTAAGAGAACGATTTGCATGGTCGAATATATTTGGTATGCAAACACATCTTGTACAAAATTATGAATCCACAACAGATACTAATTATGTAACTCGTACCCTTGTGTTCCAACTTACAGATTTGAATAGTAAAGTTCAAACACCTTATGGAGGACAACCCCAGATGGTGAACTATCAGTTAAGGTGGTGATATCATAGCACAACAAAATACTGATATATTAGATGGGCTTCAAGCGGCGGTAATAGCTGAGGCACAAAAGAAACAAGAAGACAAACAAGAATATAATTTTGACCCACTTAAAATGTACTTTAAAGAAGATTATTTCGTTAAAGGGATTAGAATTACACAGCCGACTATAGGTGATATTCTTACAATGGGTGAATCAAAATTTTACATAGGTCTTTCTCCTTTTCTATACAATTCTACTACTATTCGTGTAAAACTATGGGATTTACCAAAGCGAGTAGATTGGTGCAAAGTCAAGGATATTGAAGTATTTAATATGCTTAAAAGTATCTTTGCTATTGATGACTCAGCAGTTCGATTATTATTTCCAGATTATAAAATTGAATATATGGAGCTGAAACCATATCAAGACGAAGGTTCAACAGAAATTAAGTTATGCTTATACGACCATGAGAACGATTTTTATTTAAGAGAATCCGAGTATATGGAAATAGCTGAGTATATTAGAACGTTGTTGAATTACCACCCAAAAGTAGAAAAAGCAAAAGGGAAAACTACAAAGCAATGGATGATAGATGAAGACAGAATGAATTTTGCGCAAAGAGAAGCTCAGAACACTTCTTCTCTTCTGCCTCTTATATCTGCTTGTATTAATCATCCTGGTTTTAAATACAAATTACAGGAACTTAGAGATGTTGGAATTTATGAATTTATGGATTCCGTACAAAGATTGCAAATATATGAATCAACTCGTGCTTTAATGGGAGGAATGTATTCAGGTATGTGTGATATGTCTAAAGTTCCACAAGAACAATTTAATTTCATGAGGGAAATTAAATAACTTTAGTAACTTGAGCGATTTGTAGTCGCTCTTTTTTAATACAAAAAATAACATTAAGGAGGAATTATTATGGCATTTAAATTAGGTGACGTAATTATTGACCGTTTACAGTTCGGTTATGGTGCTACACAGACAAAGGCTCTTTATGCACTTACACAGTTGACAAATGCAACTATTGATATTACTGCTGATTCTACAGATATCAAGGATAAGGATGGAAATTTAATCTACAGAAAGTATACAGGCAAGAATGGCGAGATTACAGCTACTAATGCATTTATGAATCTTTCTGTAATTGAAGCTATTTCTGCTACAGGCGCTGAAATTGCTTCTGATTCTAATGCAATTGTTATGCCTATCTTTAAGATTGTAAAAGCAGGTGAAACATTAGATATTACAGATGCAGTTGATGATTCATTCATTGTAAATGCTCTTTCAGCAAATGGCTCTCTCGGAAAGGCGTATACTAAGGGTTCAGCTGCTTCTGCTACAGAATTCAAGGTAGATACAGAAACTGACCACAAGTTAACACCACCAACAGACCCAGAGGAAACTCAGTATCTTATTAAGTTTAAGAAGAATGTTAAGAGTGGTGCTAAGATTACAATTTCTGGTGACAAGTATCCAAAGGCTCACGAATTATACTTCAAGGCTCTTGCAGCTGACAAGTGTGATGTCAATAGTTTCCGTGCTTGTATCGTCCATATTCCATCATTTATCCCAAGTCCAGAAGTAAGTCTTGCTCTTCAGGGTGGAGATTCACAGACTATGGATTATAAGGGTTCAATTCTTACTAATGCATGTGCTACAGCTCAGGATATGGTTGAAATCTACTTTATCGATGAGGAAGAAGAAGTTTAATATTCATAATAACTAAAACATATTTAGAGAATAAATATGTAGATATTTATTGTTTATGCATTTTTAATGGATAGATAAAGAAGTCATGAACTTTATTGATAAGAGCAGAAATCCGTATCTGCTCTTCCATTTGTTTAAGTTACGGAATATCTAACGGAGGATATAAATGAATCAACTAAAAGAAGGAATGTTATTCAAAAGCAGTATTGCCGCTGCAAAATTTCTTGGCTATAAAGATGTATCGCATTCAAATCAAAATTTAAGTAGATTATCGCATTATTGCAACTATGAAAGAGATGATAACAATAATATTATAATAAAAAAAGTTTTTGAAACTCCATTACCATTTAAGAATAGAGACTTTGTTTATAATATTGGAGAAATTATAAATACCAAAAATAGTTCAATTGAAATAATAAATAGGTTTAGAGATTATGATTCGCCAAACCACAAATGCAAATTTTATACATGTAAATGTTTGAAAGATGATTATATTTTTGACATAAGAGAAAGTAGGATTACTTCTATGAGTGTTGGCTGTCCTTTGTGTGGAGGTCGTAAATTAGTTAATGGTTACACTTCGTTGTACGATGAACATCCAGAATTATTAAAATATTTAAGCAACAAAGACATTGCGAAAAATGTTACTTCTGGTTCTAATAAGAAAATACTATGTCAATGCCCATTGTGTAATTCAAAAAAAGAAATGTCTGTTAATAATCTTGTAAAACATGGATTTTCGTGTTCAGTATGTAACGATGGTATATCTTATCCAAATAAATTTATAAGAAAAATGTTAATACAATTGAATATTGACTTTATTTCTGAAAAATCTTTTGAATGGAGCAACGGAAAAATATATGATATTTTTATACCATCGAAAAATTTAATTATAGAGAATCATGGAAAACAACATTACGAAGATGTAGATTATTTTCGAACAACAGCAAATGAACAAAAAGAAAATGATGATTTAAAATACAGCAACGCAATTGAAAATGGAATACAATATTACATCCAATTAGATTGTAGTAATTCTAATAAGGAATATATCAAAAATTCCATACTACACTCTATATTACCATCTATTCTTGGGTTTGCAGAAAGTGATATTGATTGGAATGAATGTGATCTATACGCAAGTAAATCTATTATAACTGAAATTTGTACAGAATGGCAAGTTAATAAAAACATTACAGATTTATCTAAAAAATTTGGATTGGCTTTAGGTACAATTAGAAAATATTTAAAAACTGGTGCAGAAAATGGATTGTGTGATTATCAAAATCGTATTTTTACATATAACAATCAGAAAAGAGGAAAGGATAAATTTAGTAAACCAATTTATTGTGAAACATCAAATGTTTATTTTTACTCAAGTCGTTATTGTGAAGAATATTTTAAAAATGACGATCCAAAATTTAATGGAAAATATTTGTATAACTATATAAACAACAATTCTTTTTATCATGGTAAAAAATTCATTTATATTTCCAAGAAACTATATAACAATATGAAGAAAAAATCTCTAATAGACTCTTCCATTAAAGTTATCGGAGATTTATATGAAGAAAAATATGTGAAGGAGGAATAATGAATAAAAATAATTTAAGAACGTGTTGCGTTTGCCGTAAAGAGTATTCATTTTGTCTTTGCAATCCAGAAGATAGAAATAAGCCTACTTTTTATTTTGCTTATTGCAGTGAAAATTGTAGAGATATTTATAGTGTTACTTCCGCATATGAAGATGGACTTATGAGTGATATTGAAGCAAAAAAGGAGTTAGAAAAGCTAAATTTAAGTAACAAGGATAATTTTGGTGAAAGCTATAAAAAGTCTATTGCTTCTATTATGAAGGCAAAATCACAGGTAATTAAGAAAGAAAAAATTAAGACAGATATTAAGTCTGTTAGTAAAAATATTATTACAAAAGGTGAAGAAAATACCGAGAGTAATGTTGAATAGTGATTTAATTAAGGGATTATAACATACCACTATTCAATGTTGTAATCCCTATTTTTTACCTATTAAATAGTGCAGAAAGCCCACTCCTTTAGGTGTGGGATGAACAGCACTGTGTATGTAAATATTGACAACATACACATAATGTAATATAATGTGTATATGGAAAATAATTATAGACATACAAACACAACAGTATCTTTGATAAATTATCATTTTGTATTTTGTCCAAGATACAGACGAAAAATTTTTCTGATATCAAATGTAGAAAGACGCTTTAAAGAACTGGTCGAAATAAAATGTAAGGAGTTAGAAATTGAAATCATCGTAATCGAATGCGATAAAGACCACACTCATATGTTCTTAAATTGTCTACCAACATTAAGTCCATCAGACATTATGAAACAAATAAAAGGATATACAAGCAAAATTCTTAGAGAAGAGTTTGTAGAACTATCAAAAATGCCTAGTTTATGGACAAGAAGTTATTTTGTCTCTACGGCAGGTAATGTATGTAGCGAAACAATTAAAAAGTATGTAGAAAATCAAAAGAAGAGATATTAAAAAAGAGAATATTATATTAGAAAGTGAGGTGAATATTATGGCAAACTTTATTGTTGAATTTCCTTTAAGAACAGAAAAATACCAAGAAGATATTTTAAATAAGCGTTTTGAAATTGGAAGAATGATTTATAATTCTTTAGTTAATGTGACTCAGAAACGTTATAAAGAAATGATTAAGGCAAGAAAATATAGAAAACTCATGTCATCGTTGACAGGAAATAAGAAATCAGATAAAGAAATTTGGAAACAAATAAATAATATTCGCAAACAATATGGTATGTCAGAATATTCATTTCACGAAGATGTAAAGAAAATACAAAAACATTTTAAAGAGAATATTGATTCTTTTACGGCACAGAAAATAGCAACGACACTATGGAAATCATACGACAAACTGTTCTTTGGAAATGGTAAAAGGGTTTATTTTAAACGCTATGGAGAATTAAATTCTCTCGAAGGAAAATCAAATAAGACAGGTATTCGTCTGATAAATGATACACTTATTTGGAATGGTTTAAAAATACCAGTTGTAATTGATTATGACAACTATTATGAGTATCAAGCTATGCAATGTAATATTTGTTATAACAGAATTGTTAGAAAATATGTAAGAAATAAATACAAATTCTATGTTCAAGTAGTCTTTAAAGGAAATCCGCCAGTAAAAGTAAACATTGAAACAGGTGAAATAAAGCATTGTGTCGGTGATGGCGATGTTGGTTTGGACATTGGAACTAGAACTATTGCTATCGCAAGTCAATCCGATGTAAAAATATTAGAACTTGCAGACAGAGTTCAGAATATTGAAAATAAGAAACAAAGACTTCTTAGGAAAATGGACAGATCAAGACGTTCTACTAATCCAGATAACTATAATGAAGATGGGACTGTTAAGAAGCAAGGTAATAAAAAGGTTATATGGAATAAATCGAATCATTATATTAAATGTCAAAATGAATTAAAAGAGTTATATAGAAAGCAAGCAGATATACGAAAATATCAACATGAGTGTTTAGCAAACTATATTGTATCTCTTGGAAACAAATTGTATGTTGAAAAAATGAATTTTGCAGGGCTTCAAAGACGTGCAAAGAGTACAGAGAAAAATGATAAAGGTAGGTTTAAGCGAAAAAAACGTTTTGGCAAGTCTTTAGCAAATAAAGCACCAAGTATGCTATTGGCTATTATAAATAGGAAATTAGGATATTTTGGTGAAAAACTTATTGAGATTGATACATTCAGTGCAAAAGCAAGTCAGTTTAATCATTTCGATGGAACATATACAAAGAAAACTCTATCACAAAGATGGAACGAATTTAATGGAATCAAAATTCAAAGAGATATTTATTCTGCTTTTCTAATAATGAATATAGCAAATGATTTAAAGAGTTTTGATACAAATAAATGTAATGAAAGATTTGAAAATTTTTATAGACTTCATAATTTAGAAGTTAATAGATTAACTGGACAAAAGAATTTAAGTAGTATTGCAATTTGAAACAGAGAATATATAAATAGGTTTTGACACGAGCCTTATACTATCGTTAATTTATTCAAAGGAATGATTGGTAGTGAAAGTCTTATAGAAATTCATTAGTCTTATATGCTTTCGAGTATATTTGGAAGTGAATGCATATAAGAACCCAACGTGCTTTAGCCGTTGGAGTGTCAGCTATTTAATTAAGGAGAAAAAGGAATGATAAAAACAAATTTAAAACCGAGAGATTATTCTATACATGAAGTTGTAAGAATAGTTAATCCAAAACAATACTTATTATATATAAAAAATGGCGTATATCCAACGGATATATATACCAGTATTGACGAAGATACAGACAATATTATTTTAGTTGCTGTATTCTTAAAGGAAGACACAACAGAAGTTTATAAAAAATGGTGTGATAGAAAATTAAGATGATAAATAAATAGAATAAATTATAGATATAAAGGATGAATAAATGAAGACAAGAACAAAATTTAATGTGGATAAAGATATTAGCAAACGAACTTATGATGGAATAACTTTTGATTCTATTTTAGAAATGAAATATTACAGAGATGTTCTTTGTCCTAAAGTGAAGAGTGGCGATGTGGTTAATTATGAATTACAAAAACCATATGAGTTACAACCAAAGTTCATACATGACGGTAAATCTGTTCAGCCAATTAAATATGTGGCTGATTTTTTTATTGTCTATAAAGACGGTCATGAAGAAGTTATTGATACCAAAGGGTGTCCTGATAGTGTTGCAATTTTAAAAAGAAAATTATTTTGGTATCACTATCCTACTGTTGATTATAAGTGGATTTGCTATTCAAAAATTGATGGAGGATGGCAAACTTATGAGTATGTTAAAAAAAAACGAGCAGAAAGAAAGCGAAATAAAAAATTATAAAGTGTATATGCATATTAATAAAATTAATAGCAAGAAATACATTGGTATAACCAAACAGAAACCAAAGGAACGTTGGCAAAATGGTTATGGTTATATTGGATGTACTGTATTTTATAATGCAATTAAAAAGTATGGGTGGGATAGTTTTGAACATAAAATTTTAATAGATAATTTATCAAAAGAAGAAGCCTGTGAAACAGAGATAAAATTAATAAAACAATATAAAACAACAGATAGGAATTTTGGATACAATATTTCTTTAGGGGGCGATGGTGTAAACATTCCAATTAGAAATACTGAATGGAAATCACGAATTAGTCAAAGCCATATGGGTGAATTAAACCCTTCGGCTAGAAAAATTGTTTTAATAAATAAAAAATATGAATTGATCAAAGTATATAATTGCATAAAATACGCAGCAGACGAACTTGGCTTACATATTACTAAGATTCAAGGTGTGTGTGATAAAAAAGCTAGTAATACAGGTGGATATATTTTTATGTATTATACAGAATATATGGAAAACAAAAAAGAATTACTGCAAAAAGAACCAATTCAATTAAAACCATATAAACGAAAAATTTTACAATATGATTTGGAACATAATTTTATTAAAGAATACGAAAGTATCCGTGAAGCCGCAAGACAAACAAATATTAGTAGATATTCAATTGGAGATAATCTTGTTGGAAAATTAAAAACTGGCGGCGGCTATTTATGGGAATATGCATCTTAAACTGTAGTCTTTTAAAAAAAAGCTATAGAAGGTCGAATTCAAAATGAAATACATAATGGAGAATGTGATAAATTCTCACCAATATTATAAGATAAAAAGGAGATTGAAAAATATGAAGATTAAGGAATTTGTAAATAGATATAATGCGCTTGAAACTATTGAAGCAAAAAATAATTTTATTCAGAATAATTTAACGGTCAAGGAATATCTTCCTTTTATTAATAAAATTACTTTAGCGGAGAATTTAATTGATAAGTCAGTGTATGAACATGAAAATTACATAGACAATGATGGAAACACTCAGAGTAGAAAGACTGGAAATATTAAGTTAGATTCTGTTGTGCAGTATTTGTTATTTAACAGAATAATTATTGAATACTATACAAATCTTGAAATTGAAACAAAAGGCTTCTACGAAGAATATGATATGTTATGTCAGAATGGCATCATGGAACAGATTGCCAGTTTAATTCCAAAGGAAGAAATTAATGAACTCAAAACAATTATAGATTTTAAGAGAAGTGATGCTGTTGCAAATGCTTATGAAACTCATAGCTTTATTAGTAATCAGGTTAGTAGGTTTGGAAATCTTATTGGAGTTACTTTAAAGCCATTTGCTGAAAAGATTGCAAACGAAATAGAAAATATGGACGAGTCTAAAATCGAAAAACTTGGTAAGAGTCTTGAGAAGGTATTTAAAAGAGTTAGATAATTTGTTCACAAAGGAGAAACAAAAATGATAACTGGTATTATATTTGGGTTGATTTCTGGAGTTATTCTTTCATGGTTTTCTGTGGATAAAATCTGTATAGAAGTATTACAACCTTTTGTCTCTGTTGAGTTAACAGAGGCTCATTACTACTTTATCTTTGGGGTTTTAGGATTAATGTCTTCTATCTTTAACGGTAATACTTTTTAAATTATACAACTTATTTATGGAGAGTGTGAAATAATCACTCTCCTATTTTATTGCAAAAATTGGGAGGTGATTAAAGTGGCAATTCGAGCAAGTGGTTTAAAAATAAATGATAAGGAATTAAAGAAGTTTGCAGATAGAGTAACTGAAAAATATGTTAAAAGATACATTTCTGCTGGAAATAAGGCTCAAAAAGAAATAAGGGAAAAGTACACCATAGATTGGTTTCTTAACAAGTCAACTACTATGGTGAATACATTGGATTATACACATAAATTAGTTCAAAAAGATGGTAAAGCTTATTTATACTTCACCTCTTATGTAAATATGGGAAAGTTTGAAATGGCAAATATATTTAATCGAGCTTCAATCTACGATTGGGCTAACAGATATAATGCTGGAATAAATCCATCACAATATTTATTAGATTTGCAATGGAATCAAGGTATACACGGCTTGCCAAGAGAATGGACTAGACCAAACTATCGTTTTGGACAATCATGGAATGATGGTGTTTCACATTGGTACAACCCTTATTACAACCAAGGAATGCCAATGAGTTCTTATGTGAAGTTAGGATTTCAAAAAGAATGGGAAACAACTGTTAAGAAATATTTAAAAAGATAAACAAAGGAGGTTTATATGCCAGATACAGGAATGGGTGCAGGTGTAGGTGCTGCCTTTACCGCTAGTATTGTAATTGACAAGAACGATTTAATTACACAGGCTTTAAAACAGCTTTCTACTGCACAGAAAGAATTAGAAAAGAATAAGTTAGAAATTTACTTCGACTTATCTAACAAAGATTTAGGCAAGAAGTTAAAAGAATATCAGAAACAGTTAGCTTCTGCTGATTATACAATAAAAATTAAGAATGATGGTATTGAAGAAACCTATAAAAGTTTAGATAAATTACTTGAAGTTGTTAAGCTTATTGCATCTCAGAAACCTTTTGGCACGGGGTTTGGAGATATTAACACAGAAAATGCCACTAAACAGATTAGTAAGTTAGAAACTGAAATATCTAAACTTACAAAGAAATATGAGATGCTAGAGAAGAAGTCCTCTTCTGTTGGTAAAGAAAAGGTTTCTGGTAAGAATGTTAATCTTGTTGATAATAAAGAATTCAAGAAATTATCTGAAAGTTTTGAAAAAGTTAAAGGAGAAGTTGACGATTTAAAAACCCATCTTGGTTCACTTAATAATTCTCAGGTTAATGGAGACCAATTCACCAAATTAGGGGAGCAAGTAAGTGGATTGTCCACACAACTTAATGACCTTATTGGCAAATATCGCGAATTATCAAATGCCCAGAAGGCACTCTCCCCTACTCCACAAGCTAAGTCAGCTATTCCAAGTGGAAATTCAAACCAAAGGAAAGACGCATTTCAAAGTAAAAATAGCAATCAGAAACCTCAAGAAATTAAGAAAAATTTAGAAGCGGTTGCTCAATCTGAAAATAAGATTCGACAAGAGGCTGTAAAAACTGATAAAGCTATTAATAATATCAATTTTGTGCCTAATACAGAAGGATTCAATGAGATAGTTTCAAAATTTAAGTTGCTTCGAGAAGAAGCCAAACAAATTATAAAAATCACCAAAACAACTCGTCAAGCAGTAGACGGAACTTTTAGTACATCATATACTGCTAAATTAAAAAATGGTAGTACATACAATTTAGATGAAAATAGACAATCTCAAATGTCGAGTGCTAATGAGGTCATATATAACTCAGCAGAAAGAGAAAAACAAATTTGGGAAGAACTTTCGTCTGAGTTAAATAGATACGCAACTCTTCAAAAAAAGATTGCAAAAGGCACAGCTTTAGAATCTGAAAAAGAAGAAGCAAATGAATTATTAAAAACTATTCGTGAATTACAAAGGTCAGATATCTTATCACCAGAAAAATTAAACGCTTCAAATAAAAAACTTGGTCAAATTCGTCAATCTTTTAAAGATATTCGAGCTAATGTAGAAAGGAATACAACAAAGAGTTTTCAATCAAAAATTGAGACTGCTATTTCTGATGCACAAAAGAAATATGATGAATATTCAGCTCGTGCAAAACAAAAAGACTTTCATCCAAGTGCAGATTTTACTTCCGCTCTTTCTACTTTAAATTCTCAAATTGATAAGTTAAAAGAGAAAGCAGAAGCGTTTTCTAAGACAGAAATTACCACAAAAAAGCAGCGTAACGACGTTGAAGAGTTAATTCAAACTATTGAGAAAACAAAGACTTCATTAAAGAATATGCCTGCTGCTGCAAAAGGCGTAAATAATATGTCTATTGAAAAAGTAATAGATAGAATAAATAAACTTTTAGAGGACAACACTCGTTTTTCTAGGGCGGCAAAAAAAGAACTCAAAGGTTTAATAACCTTAGCAAAATCTGGTAGTGCAAGTGCTAATGTTATAACAACAAGAATGTTGGAAATTAAAAATGCAGAAGTAGCCGCTGGTAGAGCTGGTAAAAGCTTCTTTGATATTTTTAAAAGTAAAACTTTCTATGGGTTTATAGGACAAATACAAAGCTATTTAAGTATGTATGTAGGTTTCTATGGAATGGTCAACGCTGTCAGAAACACTGTTGCTACAGTTACAGAACTTGATACTGCTTTAGTTGACTTAAAAAAGACAACATCAATGAATACATCTGAGTTAAATCAATTTTATTTTGATTCAAATAAAGTTGCTAAACAGATGGGTGTAACAACGCAAGCGATTATTGAACAAGCCTCAAGTTGGAGTCGTTTGGGTTACAGCACAAAAGAACAAGCTACAGAGATGGCAAAACTGAGTTCACAGTTTTCTTCTATTTCTCCCGGAATGGATACTGACACATCACAGCAAGGTCTCGTCAGTATTATGAAGGCGTGGTCAATAAATCCAGATGACGTTAAATCTCAAATAATGGATCCGATCAACCAACTGGGTAAATTTATTGCCCAAACATACAGCAATGTATGGCATACGATATGTATGTGGCATTTCGGTAAATCGGTTAAATACTTATGGGGAAGTTAAGACCGAGATTCTTAATATAAGAATTGTAACGACTAGAGCGATGTTTATAGTAATATAAATATTTCACCAGACTCCTTACGTAAAGGATGAATGTATAGTCTGAACAGTAGAAATACTCTTTTGTACATAAGTACAATCGTCACGAAATAACCCCTATTAAAATGAAACGTGAGACATAGCTAGAAATGACTATGCGCCATAGAAATATGGTCAGTAATTGTTTTATAACAATGAAAGTAACAGATTGAATACAATGGCTGAATCGAATCAGGACATTATTGAAGGTATGGAACGTTCTGCCGCCGCTCTTGCTGCTGTTGGAACTTCGATAAAAGATGCTTTCAGTTTATTTTCAGGTATACAAGAAGTTTTACAAAATAGCGAAAAAAGTGGCACAGCCCTTCGTTCTGTGGCACTCAGGCTGCGCTCTTTTGATGAGGAGACTCAGGAATACTCTTCTGATCTTTCAAATATTACAGGCGAATTAGCAGATTTAACTAAAACTGCTGAACATGCTCAAGGTGTATCAATCTTTAAGCCTGGTTCTACAACAGAATTTAAAAGCTTAACAAATTACTTTAGAGAAATATCTGATATTTGGGACGAAATGTCACAAAAACAACAGAATGATTTCTTGTTAAAGGCTTTTGGTCGTACCCAGGCACAGGCTGGCGCTGCCCTCATTCAGAACTTCAAAGGAGTAGATAAAGCTCTTCAAGAAGTTGAACAAAGTGCAGGCTCTAGTGACCGAGAAATGAGCACCGTGGAGCAAAGTTTAACTTACAAAATTAATGCCCTCAAGGAAACGTGGGTAGGCTGTGCTCAAGATATTTTAGACCGTGGAGATTTAGGAACAGCTATTACAGGTCTCACAAAATTATCTGAAGGTATCGCATTTTTAACAAGTAAACTTGGAATACTTAAAACAATTGTTTTAGGTATTACCGCAGCCCTATCATTCAAAAACATCGGTAAATGTACACAAGTGTGTATGTTTCAACAATCGTTTTTTTGCTTGAATATGCCCTTCTATCTCAAGGTTAATAACCAAGAGATGGAATGTGTAGGATTAGTCAACCTACAGATGTTTTAAAATAAATCGTAATTGGAAGTGTGCTACTTCCAGTGCTGGAAAGAAAGAATAAAAATACCGAATATATAAAATAACCCACTACAACGTGGCTAGAAATGGCGAGCGTGAATGTATCTCGAAATGAGTGTTGGCGACAACAAAAAAAGTCAAATCCAGAAATGGTGGTTATTTAGGTACGGGAGCAATCCCTAAGTATCGAGCGTTACTTATGTAAAGCTAAATCGGCAATCAGCAGCGGACTCTATTATAATAAGAGAATATTGTAATGGAAGTGTTCAGAGAGTATAAACGATTTTGAGTTATTATTAAATAGCTTGTAATAGGTACTCCAACATGGTTATCGTACCATCTCGTGACTGAGTATAAAAACGAAAAAGAGTGTTGCTACTCTCCCCTATTATATAGCATATTAATAATAGGGAAACAGTAGGGTTTGTGTGTACCGTAAGCTTGAAAGAAACACACAGAATAAGCGAATAATAAAATAAGAACTGCTCTACTCATCTCCTAAATTATCTCGCTCATGTAAATTAACTTTTAATGAAGCATCATTATTTAGGAAGTTATAATCCTCCAAAAAAAAGAATTACAGAAAACAACAATTAAAAACAATAAAGAAAGAAGTGATTAAAAATATCTAAATTTTTTGAAATATTTATTTCTCAACAAAACTTAAACCCTGAACAAATACTATTTATTACAATTTTAGGTTTTCTTATGTTATGTACTTTTAACTTTGTTTCTTATCTTAAAATATTAAACAATGGAATTACGACAATATTTTCATCTTTTATTTTAGGATATGTGTATAAAATGTTTGCTGGGACAATACTTATAAATAATTCTGACATTATCAATCGTTGTTTTATGATTATTTCAGGAGTTATAATTTCCTATCTTTTTGCACGATTGAGTGTAAGTGGTAAATTAACAAAGCTATTTAGCATTTTAAAAATTCATAGAACAAATAATCAAATTATATGGACAGATTTAATTGACAAAGATTATGCAATGATGATTTCTGTTGAAATGCAAAATAATAAAAAATATATTGGATTTTTAGGAATTACCGAAGAATTTAATCAAAAACCTATGATTTCATTATATGGATATAAAGTTATTGATATTGAAAAAAATATAACATTAGTGGATAACAGTAGAACAGCGAATAAAATAATTGTACTTGACTTAGGCAAAGCATTAAATATTGAAATTATTTATAATAAACAATCAGGTCTCTATAAGGATATTGATGAATTTCTATCAAAAGTTGATTATGAGAACTTTCACAAAAGTATAGAAAATATAAATGAATAATCAAAAGAGAGTAAGGGTTCTTAGCCTCTACTCTCTTTTAATTATCTAAATTGCTCAATTAGTTAAACTCACTCTACTAATATAGTATAGCTAATATAATCAAGGTGATAATTTATATATAAATTTAACAAAACTTATTCTGTAATCTGATTTACGAACCCTATCTTTCGCTTCGGAGTTTCTGGCTCAGGGTTCGGCACAACCATCAAAAGAAAATTCAACTGTTGTACATACTGTATCAGTTCCAACGGTTTGTTAGATGCGTCCTCTCCCTAGAAACAGACCAAATTGCAACCAATGTAACCTATATCTTTAACAAGAATTGTCATCTAAACACAAACATATGTTCCGTATAGTATTTTGTCGATTATTGGTATATAATGGAAAAGGAATACTAATGATTGGAGGACTATTATGGGGTATTATAAGCAAAAGAAACCTATAAAGAAAAAAACTAAAACTGAA
>ERZ773104.47-NODE-47-length-163739-cov-7.938253_pt1 | contig 163739 bp, 141 predicted proteins | sample MGYA00511920_ERZ773104 | MGnify/ENA primary metagenome ERZ773104 (study PRJEB29015, sample SAMEA2737857) | human gut metagenome | biome: human gut; feature: human-associated habitat; material: faeces | place: China | collected 2012 ... | reverse complement strand
CCGCAGATGCTTTCGGCGTACTGCCTCCAGTATCTATCCTGACACCAGAGCAGACTCAGTACTACTTCCTGTCTGGATTCACAGCTAAACTTGCTGGTACAGAGCGTGGAATCACAGAGCCTACACCTACATTCTCTGCTTGCTTCGGACAGGCATTCCTTGAACTGCATCCGACAAAATACGCAGAAGAACTTGTTAAGAAGATGGAAAAGAGCGGTGCTAAGGCTTACCTTGTAAACACAGGATGGAATGGTACAGGCAAACGTATCTCCATTAAAGATACCCGTGGTATCATCGATGCTATCTTAAATGGCGATATCCAGAATGCTCCTACAAAGACAATTCCTCACTTCAACTTTGAAGTACCTACAGAACTTCCGGGTGTTGATCCTGCGATCCTTGATCCTCGTGACACATATGCTGATGCTTCTGAATGGGAAACAAAGGCTCTTGATTTAGCTGACAGATTTGTTAAGAACTTCGCTAAATACGAAGGAAATGATGCTGGCAAGGCTTTAGTTTCAGCTGGTCCTCAGAAATAATAAATAACGGATTCTAGATTTTATTTATCCGAAACAGAGAGAGTATCGCAAAATAATTAATTTTTAGTTATGGAGCGATGCTCCTTTCTATTTTCAGGCAAAAACAAAGAGCTATTGCTTCTGCAACAGCTCTTTGTTTTTCTTCTTTACTTTCTAAATGTTTACCCTAATAAGGTATCTACCACATCCGGTTCAAAGACAACCTCTTTTACATGGTTTACTTCTATCTGGTACAGTGCATTGGCAGCAATATGCTCTGCCGCCTGCTCCAGGTCACGAATCCCTGTGGTATCTGCATATTTCTGTATAATAACATCCAGTGCTTCTTCCGTTACGATACACTCATTTTTCCTAAGTCCCATTCTGTTTAAAACCTTTGGAAGTGCAAATCGGGAAAAGATGATCTTCTTCTCCTCTGGTGTGTAATCCGGAATATCGATTACTGCAAATCGGGACATTAACGGTGCACTGATCTGACTCTTGTCATTTGCCGTTGCTATCGGATAAACTCCAACCGTAGGCACCATACATTCTATATAATTATCCGTGAACCCAAGATTATCAAGTAGTGTCAGTAATACATCCGCCGGATTTCCATTTCCTTTTCCGGATGCCGCCTTATCAAGCTCGTTAATAATGAATACCAGATTCGATTCTCCTGCAACAGAAAATGCCTCTAAAATAATTCCTGGTTTCGCATTTGCATAAATTCTGGAACTTCCGGTCAGCTGTTCCGGATCGTTGATGGAACTCATATCGAGTGTTGTCCACGGCAGTTTTAAAATTCTTGCAACTGCATATGCGATCTGAGATTTTCCCGTACCCGCCGGACCTACCAGAAGCAGTCCGTATGCCGGAAGTGTATGCGTCCGGTTGATCTGGATAATGGTTTCGATAATTCTCTGTTTTACCCGTTCCATTCCATAGAGTTCTTCATCAAGAATTCTTCTTGCCTCATCCGGATCAATTGCTTCAAAATAATTATTCTTCCACTGGATATTCATCATGATGGATAATGCTCTCTGAGCATGTCTTCTTTCTTCCGGAGATACCTCGTTAGATCTTGCCACTGCAAGATTTCTTCTTGCCCAGAGTCTGATATTATCCGGAAGTGTTCTTCCCGCACAGGTCATAAAATCCGTAATGCTCTGGATACTGGTAAGTTTCATATCATCCCCGGATTCTTCCTGCTCGTCTTCCGCCGTCTCTTCCGCTGGTGCAGCGCTTGCAAGAAGTCTGTCGATCATAAATTGCAAAAATCCATCTTCTGCGGATAATTTTGTGCCGCCGCCAAAGGCAATCTCACGAATCCGGCAGACTGCATATCCATCTTCCCTGTTTTCCCCGGATAAACGCACATTGATGTGGTTCTCCCCGAGCCAGCGGATCAGGTTGACAAAACGTGCATCCACTTTCAGAATATCCGAACTGACGGTTGTTCCATCTTCCTCTTTGAATTCAAAAGCGGAGCGCTTTATCTGGTTGGTAAACATTCCGATGGAATGATGATTCCACTTTCTCTGACTGTTATCCAGAACAAGCACCGGTTTCTCCGGTGACATTGTTTTCTCATTGGAGCGGAAGACCGTATAGGTGCATTCCGCTGTATTTTTTTCTTTTGGTGTATTGCTAAAATCAAAAACTGGCATAATTTATCCTCTTATTTAAAGTATTTCACGCCTGATTCAAAGACTTTCAAATCCTGCTCGCCATAGATATTCATTGCTACGGCTTCGCCCTTTCTCTCGATATGGGCCATCTTACCAAAGCATCTTCCATCCGGACTGGTAATACCTTCAATGGCTGCATAAGAGCCATTTACATTCCATTCTTCATCCATGGTAGGATTTCCTGCTTCATCCACATACTGTGTTGCTACCTGTCCATTTGCAAATAATTTCTTAATCCACTCTTCACTGGCAACAAAACGTCCTTCTCCGTGGGATGCCGGATTTACATATACTTTGCCCAGTTCAGCACCCTGAAGCCATGGGGACTTATTTGAAACAACCTTCGTATATACCATCTTTGAAATATGACGGTTAATCGTATTAAATGTCAGTGTCGGCGACTGTGCATCCTGTCCTGTGATTGCTCCGTTTGGAACCAGTCCTAATTTAATCAGTGCCTGGAATCCGTTACAGATACCCAATGCAAGTCCGTCTCTTTCATTCAGAAGTTTATTGACAGCTTCCTTAATCTTTTCATTCTGGAATGCTGTTGCAAAGAACTTCGCAGAACCATCCGGTTCATCACCTGCGGAAAATCCGCCCGGGAACATGATGATCTGTGACTGGCTGATTGCCTGTTCAAATACATTTACAGATTCACGGATATCTTCCGCATTCAGATTGCGGAAAACCTTCACGATAACATCCGCACCTGCCTGCTCAAATGCCTTTGTACTGTCATATTCGCAGTTTGTACCAGGGAATACCGGAATAAATACGGTTGGCTTTGCTACTTTATGTCTGCATACATAGATATCTCCCGTATTGTATACTGGTGTATCCAGCACTTCTTTATTGTCCGTTGCGCGTGTCGGGAATACCTTTTCCAGTGGTGCTTCCCATGTGGCAAGTGCTTTGTCGAATTTGATTTTTACATCGCCATATGTGAATTCGGAACTGTTTGTCACGGTACCAATGATTGCATAATTACCGGACTGTTCTTTCATAACCTGTTCGAGTTCATCTAATTTTTCCAGCGGAACTTCTGCAACGATGTTACCGAATTCAACGGCAAATAAATCATCTGCTTTCACAGAAGAATCAATATTGATACCAAGTCTGTTTCCAAATGCCATCTTTGATACGGCTGCCACAACACCCTTTGCATCCAGGGCATATGCTGCCGTAATCGCACCATGCTGAATCAGTGTATGGATGGCATCATATAATTTCATTACCTGTTCATAGACCGGCTTGTCAAATTCATCCTTCTCGATGGTAAATTTCACAATCTTATCCCCGGCCTTCTTGAATTCCGGTGAAATAATATCTTTTTCTTTTGCAATATCCACAGCGAAAGATACAAGTGTCGGAGGCACATCGATGTTATTAAATGTACCCGACATACTGTCCTTTCCTCCGATGGAAGGAAGTCCGAAACCAATCTGTGCATCGTATGCACCGAGCAGTGCTGCAAATGGCTGGCTCCATCTCTTCGGATCTTCTGACATTCTACGGAAGTATTCCTGGAATGTGAAACGGATCTTCTTATAATCACCGCCGGTTGCAACGATCTTTGCAACGGATTCCACAACTGCATAGATTGCTCCGTGATATGGACTCCAGGTTGACAGATATGGATCAAATCCATAACTCATCATGGTAACGGTATCACATTTGCCCGTAAGTACCGGAAGTTTTGCAACCATTGTCTGCACTTCCGTTGTCTGTGTTTTTCCGCCGTAAGGCATAAATACAGAACCTGCACCGATCGATCCGTCAAACATCTCAACCAGGCCTTTCTGTGAGCATACGTTCAAATCGGCCAGTGTTTCCAGCCATTTTGCCTTTACATCCGTAACAGATTTATGATCAAAGAAATTCGTTTCTTTTTCCGGCATTTCTACTTCTACATTTGTTTCCTGATGTGCACCATTGGTATCAAGGAATGCTCTGGATAAGTCTACGATGGTCTTTCCTCTCCATTTCAAGGTTAGTCTCGGATCTGCTTTTACGACTGCAACTTCTACTGCTTCCAGATTTTCTTCGGCTGCATATTTCATAAATTCTGCGACATCCTTCGGTGCAATGACAACCGCCATTCTTTCCTGTGATTCGGATATGGCTATTTCTGTCCCGTCAAGTCCGGCATATTTCTTCGGCACTTTATCCAGATTAATGTCAAGTCCGTCTGCAAGTTCACCGATCGCCACGGATACACCGCCTGCACCAAAGTCATTACATTTCTTGATTAATCTGCTGACTTCTTCCCTGCGGAATAATCTCTGAATCTTTCTCTCTGTCGGTGCATTTCCTTTCTGGACTTCTGCACCACAGGTTTCCAGTGATTCTGTAGTATGTACTTTGGAAGAACCGGTTGCACCGCCGCATCCGTCACGTCCGGTTCTGCCTCCCAGAAGGATGATGATATCTCCCGGATCGGAGGTTTCACGGATGACCGCACGTCTTGGTGCTGCACCCATAACGGCACCGATTTCCATTCTCTTTGCTACATAGTCCGGATGATAGATTTCTTTTACATATCCGGTTGCAAGACCAATCTGGTTACCATAGGAGCTGTAGCCGTTCGCAGCCTGTCTTACAAGTTTCTTCTGCGGAAGTTTTCCTTCCAGTGTATCTTTTACGGATCCGGTCGGATCTGCTGCACCGGTCACACGCATTGCCTGGTAAACATAGGTACGACCTGACAACGGATCACGGATTGCACCGCCAAGGCAGGTTGCCGCACCACCAAACGGCTCGATTTCGGTCGGATGGTTATGTGTTTCATTTTTGAAGTTGACAAGCCATTCCTCTGTCTTTCCGTCTACTTCCACTGGAACAACAATGGAGCATGCATTGATTTCATCAGACTCCTCCTGATCCTGTAATTTTCCTTCTTTCTTTAATTTTCTCATCGCCATAAGTGCCAGATCCATCAGGCAGACAAATTTGTCATCTCTTCCTGCAAAGATTTCCTTATGAGTATCAACATACTCCTTATAAGTATCTGTAATCGGTTTATTATAATATCCGTCATCAAAAGAAACATTCTTTAACTCTGTCTGGAATGTCGTATGACGACAGTGATCTGACCAGTAGGTATCCAGCACACGAATCTCTGTCATGGACGGATCCCTGTTTTCTTCCTTCTTAAAATAATTCTGAATATGAAGGAAATCCTTGAATGTCATTGCAAGATTTAAAGACTTGTATAATTCTTTCAATTCTTTCTCTTCCATGTCTTTAAATCCGCCAAAAATCTTTACATCTGCAGGTTCTTCAAAAACAGTAACAAGAGTTTCCGGTTTCTCTAAGCCGGTCTCCCTTGAATCCACAGGATTAATGGTAAAAGCTTTGATGCTTTCAAACTGTTCCTGTGTCAGTTCGCCTGTAATTACATAAGTCATCGCTGTCTTTATCACCGGTTCTTCATTTTCATTCAGAAACTTTACACACTGGACTGCAGAATCCGCTCTCTGATCAAACTGTCCCGGCAGATATTCGACACTGAATATTCTGTCATTCTCTTCATAAGGAAATTTCTCTTCATAAACAATGTCAACCGGCAGTTCCGCAAACACGGTTTTAAGAGCCCTTTTATAAGTATCCTCACTGATGTTTTCCACATCATAGCGAACCAGAACTCTTACCTTCGTAACGGTCTTAATACCTAAGTAACTCCTGATTTCTTCATTCAGTTCTTTTGCCTTTACCGCATATGCAGACTGTTTCTCTACATACACACGCTTAACTTTGCTCATATGTACCTCCAGATATATTTTTTCTATTTCTCTTTATCATACCACGTTTTATCCAAAAAGCCAAAGACAAAATGAAAAAATTTATAAAAATAAAAATTATGGCAATCCGGATTCCCATATCAATGAAAAAACCTTCCGGCAGCATATTAATCAATCTGCTGGTAGATTCATCCAAAAGCCAGTTATTATTATTGAACAGCATTCTGTGCATCAGGTAGAAAACACTGTCAAAATCTATATAAGCTGCTACTGTTATAGCAGTCACAATAACTGCAAGGCAGAGAATGGTCCATTCGACTCCCCGACATACCGTTTCCACAGTTTTTCTGAATCCATATGTTACATATAGAAGAAGGACGGAAACCACAATGATTCCCACGCAGATCCATCTCTGCTGCAATGCTGCCACAAACAAATCCCTTACATCTGCCATATGGCTTTTTTCTATGGTATGGAACATCTCTTTTTCCGTTCCGTCGACCTGTGCATAAATCACCAGTTCTTCACGGTTTCCGCACAGATATTGCATCATTTCCTTCGTTACTTTCATAAGCTCATCCATATCCATATTGACAATGGATGTTTTATTGTTTACATCATATTTCTCGTATTCTTTCTGATAGAACCCATAATCACTATAACAGGCAATCTCGAAAGCAGAGACAAATATAATAAAAATCACTGCAAATCCGATCAGAACTCCCATCATTCCCCTGACCATTCTTTCCCGAAAAGCCTTCATTCCCAATTCCTCTTTTCCTGATTATTCATCAAACAGTACGGTAACAAAGAATCCTCTTTCGGTCTGATGTACCTGCTTTACAATTCCCTTTCTTGTTTTCAGTCGTTCACGGAACTGATAATTAGCTGACATGGCAACTGCTGGCTCAAGTGTATAATAATAACTTGCCGGAAGTTTCCCTTCGGTAATCTCCACTTCCTGCCCCTCTTCGACCAGACCTTCCCGTTCCATCTTAAATTCCATTTCACGCATATCTTTACCACTCCTCTACTGTTCTATACAAATTTATTCATTGTTTCATCGTATTCATAGTCAATTGTGCCAAGTATCCCTTCTATTTCCTCACGCTCACAGTGATATACAGCAGCGAATTCATCCAGGGAAGGATAATGGTCCCTCAACTGTGTATTGACAAAGCTTAATAACATAACCGGATCTTTCGGCATATTCTTTTCCATCTTTTTTCCTCTAATCTTTCTTCTTTTTTCCCAACATTTCCATTCTCATATACTCAAATACAACGTCTTCCCCTTCGTCTTTCAGCATTACCAGCAGTTTCATAAGCAGTTCTTCCGTCTCCGGATGCATCAGATGCGATTTCCCTTTCAGAAAATAATTCAATGCATCTGCATCGGTATACTTCTCTTTGTTATATGTCTTACTGGCAGCTACCCTGTCACAAAACATCTCCGCCACATATTTCTCAGGCATTTTCATGCCTGCAAAGACCGCATTTTTATCACTGGTATAATCAATCCAGTACTCATAATGATGCTTATTTCTGCCCTTGTGATGCAGCCATGCCGTAGAGCAGCCTTCTGCCTCCCGCTGTGCATTATTCGGACTTCGGTTTCCCTGATAATATTTTACCCCCGGGATGAATTCGGTCGGGGAATATTTGGATAAATCATGCAAAATTCCCTGCTTATACAGACCGAGCCGGAAGCAATGCTGCCTGACCAGTTTTTTATGTGCATTTACTGTTTTTAAATGCCCTGTGAAGTTATGCAGAAATTTTTTTAATTTCATATCTTTCTCCTTTATCTGGATATGATTTCATTTTTATATGCAAAAAGAGCCAGAACGCTCAAAGCAATTCCAGCTCATTATTAGCAGGGGAAGAGGGATTCGAACCCCCATGAACAGTTTTGGAGACTGTCATCCTGCCATTGGATGATTCCCCTATTCACTTCATCGCTCTACATCTCTTCAAGCGACTTCATAAGTATATCATATTTTTCTGTTTTGTCAACATTAATTTTCATATTTTTTCAAATTTTTTTAGAAAAATAAGAAACGGATATTTTTACAACATCCGCTTCTTTTTAAAATAAAAGATCTCTGCCAGAACAATGAACAGGGATACCAGTGCCACCGCAGGATAGGCATATTTCCAGCCAAATTCGGGCATATCTGGAAAATTCATTCCATACCACCCGGTAATCAGAGTAAGCGGCAGGAATATCGTGGTAACGATCGTCAGAATACTGATAACACGGTTCTGCTGTATATCTATCTGCGTCTGATACAAATCCCTTATCTGTCTGAGATATTCACGGATTGTTTCCACATAATTATGCAGCCGTTCCGCACGCTGGACATACCGCTCCCATTCCAGTCGCTCATCCGGTATATTTTCCCTTCCAGTATATACCTGCATACATTCCCCGATATTTGCTATCTGCTCATAATATGCCAGACTTGATGATAACTGTCTACGATATCCCATGATCATCTCATTAAAATGCTCCGGTATCTTTTTCATTACTGTATCTTCAATATGTTCTAACTGCTCTTCGATCCGCTGAAGATGCAGAATATCCTCATCGATCAGAAAATTAAACAGCAAAAGCAGTACTTCATGCAGGGTACATCCCTCAAAAACATCCTGCCGAATTTTTTCTATTACGGACTTTAATTCATTTTCTTCTTCTATGAGATAAAGCCTGTCTTTGTGAAGATAGAAACCAAATTCCGCTACTTTATGATTTCGCCCACCTAATCTGGGAATCTTCATAATACCCTGGATACAGTCCCGGAATGTTTCTGCCTTACAGTAACGGATCGCTTCCAGACTTCGAAGCAGATTTTTCTTGTACGGATAACCACCTTCCAGACATCGGAATTCTTCCCGGTTCATCAGGATAATCCGGGCATATTCTTTTTCTGAAGTTTCATCTTTTCCCGGAGCATCAGGCTGCATACTTCCCTTCTCCGTATTTAAAATATAACTGAACATTGCTTACTGATAGGAATCCAGCGTCGTTCTTGCCTTGTCCGTGATATCCCTCTGGTATGCAATTTCATTTTCCATATTTCTGGATACATCGTTTGCCGTATATGCTGCTTCCAGCACTTTGTTCAGCAGTTCCCCGATGGATTCTGCCATCTTATTCTGTTCTTCTGCATATGCAAAAATATCATTCATATACTGAACCATGCCATCCACAAAGGTCTGTACCTCACTGATCTTTGTACTGATTTCTGCTGATGAACTCTTTGTCTGATTTGCAAGGGACTGGACTTCCTGTGCTACCACAGAGAATCCTCTTCCGTGTTCCCCTGCCCTGGCAGCCTCAATCGATGCATTTAATGACAGTATATTGGTTTTATTTGCAATGCCTGAAATTACTTTTGCAAATCCGGCAATCACGTTGGAAACTTCTTTCATCTGTTCAATGTTTTTCTGTGAAAGTTTTACTGCTTCATTTAATTCATCAATCTTTCCTACCAGATGATTTACTGCACCGATACCATCTTTTACAAGATTCAGCGAAGTATCAGATGAATTAATTACATCGAATGCATTTTTTTCCAGCTTAAGCTGTGATGCATCCAAATCGTTTACTATTGTTAAGACTTCCTGTGCTAATTCTTTTGACATTAATTTTTCCTCCATCATACATGTCTTATAAATATTTTAATAAGTCCTGAATATTTTTTACTCCTATCACATCGATACCCTTTCTGTCCGTAAGTCCCTTTCTGGAAACTGCCGGCATAATACATCTGGTAAATCCCAGTTTTACGGCTTCTGCAACCCGGCGTTCTGCCATATTTACAGCCCTGACTTCTCCTGACAGTCCGACTTCTCCAAACACAATGGTTTTTTCATCAATCGGAAGGTCCCTGTAACTGGAAATAATCGCCATAACGATACCCAGGTCCAGTGCAGGTTCGTTAATCTTTATTCCTCCTGCGACATTTACATAGGCATCAAATTCTCCCATATGGAATCCCAGTCTTTTCTCCAGAACTGCCATTAAGAGATTCACCCTGTTGTAATCCGTTCCCGCTGCAGTTCTTCTCGGCATACCAAAGTTCGTCCTGCATACCAGTGCCTGTATCTCTGCAAGAATCGGTCTTGTTCCCTCGATCGTACATGCGACAACAGAACCAGAGGCATTCTCCGGTCTGCCATTCAACATATATTCTGACGGGTTCTTAACTTCCTGCAGTCCGTTCTGGCACATCTCAAAAACACCGATCTCATTCGTAGAACCAAAACGGTTTTTTACACCTCGCAAAATACGGTAAGAAGCATGCCTGTCTCCTTCAAAGTACAATACTGTATCGACCATATGTTCCAGTACTCTCGGACCTGCCACCACACCTTCTTTTGTCACATGACCTACCACAAAGATGGATATATTCTCTGTCTTTGCCGTCTGCATCAGGATATTAGTAGATTCCCTTACCTGACTGACACTTCCGGGAGCACTGCTTACATCACTGTTATAAATAGTCTGGATAGAGTCAATGACTGCAACGTCCGGCTTCTCATCCCTGAGTGTCTGCTCAATGAGTTCCAGATCGGTTTCACAGAATAGCCTGATATTATCATTGAACTGGCCTATCCTGTCTGCACGGATCTTTATCTGCTTCAAAGATTCTTCGCCAGAAATGTATAATACCTTTCTGCCCTGATCCGACAGATTTTTGCATACCTGCAGAAGAATTGTGGATTTACCGATTCCCGGATCTCCGCCAATCAGGGTAAGAGAACCACGAACGATTCCTCCGCCCAGTACCCGGTCGAGTTCCCCGAAGCCGGTGGTCATCCTTGCTTCTTCTTTCGTCGATATGTCTTTCAGCAGGGAAGGCTTCTTTGTATTCGTGATACGCACTGCCCTGCCCGTCTTTGTTACAGGTTCTTCCACAAAGGTATTCCATTCCCGGCAGCCGGGACACTGTCCAAGCCACTTTGCTGACTCATAACCACATTCACTGCAAAAAAATGCAGTTGTTTTTTTTGCCATAATCTCCTCCGGCTAAAACTAACATTTTACTATCTTTACTTCTGCGGAGCCGCCATTGCTTATCTCAACGCTTAATACCAGCTTTCCACCCAGATTAGTCTTCATGGTACCTGCGTTTAATCCATCCAGAAATATTGTATATTCTGTTTCCGGCTCAAGTTCTACCGTAATCTGCGGTTCTTCTTTTCCTTCTACGGAAAATGCAACCGTATTCTCTGTTACCTTAAAATTATGAACTGCCGTTCCAGGAACTGACTCATAAACAAACATTCCGTTCTTTTCTAATTTTGTAATTTCCTTAAATGTTTTTACTTTATACAGATCTCCGTTTACCTCAAAATCTGATAATTTTGTTTTGGTCTCCAATTCATAATTTCCGAAGCTGAGTGCTCCATTATCCTCTTTGCGTATTAATTCATCAATAACTGACATTTTCTTTTCCTCCTGTACATTATAATCACGCTGGCTAATGCCTTATATTGATTATATAATATTTTTATATAAATTGCTATGTTTTTTTTAGAAAAAGCAATTTTTTTTATTATTTTTTGACAACGAATTTCAGTTCATCTTTTACTGCAGATACACTTACCTTATCGCCCGCTTTCACATTACCATCCAGAATCTCCTGTGCAAGCCTGTCTTCCACCATCTGAATCAATGCCCGTCTGAGCGGTCTTGCACCATATTTCTTATCATAACTCTTTTCGATAATTAATTTCTTTGCTGCTGGCTGTACATGCAGTTCAATGTCCGCCTGTGCCTTGATTCTCTGTGTCATCTCTTTGAGCATAATCGCAATGATATCTGCCATGTCATCTTTTGTGAGTGCATGGAATACGATGGTTTCATCAATACGGTTCAGAAATTCCGGTTTGAACATTCGTTTTACGACTTCCATAACAGATGTTTTCATTGCCATGTAATCTGCCTTTTCATCTTCTTTGGAGGCAAAACCGAGGCGTTTTGGCTGCATAATCTGCTCCGCACCCGCATTACTTGTCATAATAATAATCGTATTTTTAAAATCTACTTTTCGGCCTTTTGAATCCGTGATATGTCCATCATCAAGCATCTGTAACAACACATTGAAAATATCCGGATGTGCTTTTTCCACTTCATCAAATAAAATTACCGAATATGGATTTCTTCTTACTTTCTCGGCAAGCTGTCCGCCTTCTTCAAATCCCACATATCCCGGAGGAGAACCTATGATTTTGGATACACTGTGTTTCTCCATGTATTCCGTCATATCTACACGGATCAGTGCTTTCTCATCCCCAAAGACTGCCTCTGCAAGTGCCTTGGATAATTCTGTTTTTCCTACACCGGTCGGTCCTAAGAACAGGAATGATCCGATTGGCCTCTTCGGATCTTTCAATCCAACTCTTCCTCTTTTTACCGCCTTCGCCACTGCCTGTACTGCTTCTTCCTGACCTACCACGCGTTCTTTGAGAATCTTATCCAGTTTTTTCAGTCTGCCAGCTTCTGTTTCCGATAATTTGCTGACTGGTATCTTTGTCCAGTTTGATACGACCTGTTCCACATCTTCCTGCTTCAATACCAGCTGTTTGTTTTTGTGGGCATTTTTCCATTTTTTGCGGAGTTTTTCCTGTTCCTGCTCCAGTTTCTCATATTCTGCCTTTTTCTGGACAGCTTTTTCATAGGATTCCCTGATCAGAAGTGCTTCCAGTTCTTCTTTGCACACCTCTGCCTGTTCCTGAAGATTTCTTAATTCCGTCGGACGTATAAAATTATTCAGTGTTTTGGCTGATGCCGCTTCATCAATTAAATCGATCGCTTTATCCGGAAGATTTCTATCATTGATATAACGCTGTGACAAACGGACCGCAGCTTTTACCGCTTCCTCAGAAATCACAATACCATGATGTGCTTCGTATCGTCCCTTTAATCCCATCAGAATCTCTTCTGCCTGTAAAACATCCGGTTCTTCTACCACAACCGGCTGGAATCTCCGCTCCAGTGCCGCATCTTTCTCAAAATGCTTACGATACTCATCAATGGTTGTCGCACCTATAATTCTGAGTTCCCCGCGGGATAACGACGGCTTCAGTATATTTGCTGCATCCAGTGCACCCTCTGCACCGCCCGCACCGATAATGGTATGGATTTCATCAATAAAGAGCAGAATGTTTCCTGCTTTCTTTACTTCACTGATAATCCGCTTAATTCTCTCTTCAAATTCACCACGGTATTTAGATCCTGCCACCATGCCTGACAGATCAAGTGTAAGTATTCTTAAGTCTGCTATATTTTCCGGCACATCTTTTTCTGCGATTCGGATTGCAAGTCCTTCCACAATCGCTGTTTTACCAACTCCCGGTTCTCCGATCAGACACGGATTATTCTTCATTCTTCTGGACAGAATCTGGATGACTCTCTCAATCTCATGATCTCTGCAGAATACCGGATCAAGTTTTCCTTCCGAAGCAAATTTCGTCAGATCTCTTGTATATGCATCCAGTACCTGATTTCCTCTCTGCTTCTTTCCATTTTTGAGTCCCGCTAGTTCTTCTTTGATAAAGGCCGGATCCATTCCCATTGCATTTAATAATTCGGCATACATTTTCTGGATGCCTGCATCCATCATGGTCAGCATTCTCACGGCTGAACTGTCACTTTCCTTCATAATTGCCATCAGGATATGCTCACTTCCGATTTTATCCATTCCTGTTTTCTTTGCTTCTTTTGCACTGTTTTCCAGTACCCTGACTGCTCTTATTGAGAATTCCGGTGCATCCTTTACCAGAACCATACTATGGGTTGCAAAAGAAACTTCTATCGTCTTATACAGTTTTTCTTCTGTTATGCCATGGTTCTTCAGTACAATTTCAGCCATACTCCCTTTTGTTTTCATAAGTCCGTATAACAAATGTTCCGTTCCAACATAACCATGCCCAAGGCTTTTTGAGAATTCTTTTGCTTTCTCTATCGCCAGCCTTGCACTCCTTGTAAATTTATCCTGCATATTATTATGTTTCCTTTCCGTCTTAATCTGTTATTTCTATTTTCTTTTCAGAATATTATCCAATTCTTTATCCAGACGTTTTTCATCCATAGGTTTCACATCTTCTTCATATTCTGCATAAGCATCATATTCCTCATACACCTGCGGCTCTGCCTTCCGCTTCTTACCATATAACATAATACCCAGTATTACCGCTATTATTGCAAAACAAATGGCCAGAACTGCAAAAATATTTCTTGCCATCGTGGAGGATTTACTGTTTTTCTGTGCCGAATCTTCTGTAACCACAGTAACCCGGTTCTGTTCCTGCTTTTCCATTGCGGTATACTGATAGCGCAGAAAATTTCCTTCCTTTGCGTCATAATAGTAAAGATTATATGTTCCGTCCCAGTTCATGGCATAAACCAGATACAGATCTTCTGCATCATATTTTAATGCTTCCACGGAATTTCCATCAATATCAATAAACAGCTTCTGGTATTCATTTCCTATTGTGCCCTGAAATGGCAATTCTACATTTTCCGGTATGTCAAATATGGTATACATATGCTGTCTGACCGTGATGCAGACATATGGGGTAAAACTGCCGTTTCCCTCATTATAAATATAGAATCTGCCTTCCTCTGTCTGTGCATCTCTGATATATACCAGTACAAGGTCTGTTGACAGTCCTCTTGCTGCTGCAATGTTGTTTCCATTATACGCAAAGGTGTAAGATTCATAGCCTTCCGGAATCTGTACATCTTCCGGAATATCCGAAATATAACCGTTCACTCCACCAATTATGACATCCAGTGAACCAGGCTGATTTTCCTGGCTTTCCTGTGTTTCCGTGGTTTCTTCCTGGATAGTAGTTTCTTCCTGCTGCTGCGTGGTTTCCTGCTGTGCAGCCGTAGTTTCTGTGGCTTTTTCCGTTGTGGTTTCCTGTGCCGTTTCCTTTTCCGTATAAATAACATATTTCTTAACATCACCATTTTCTGCAGTTACCGTAATGGTTGTAGTGTTACTTCCAGGATCCATTCTCGTTCCTGATACATTGACAACCGCTTTTCCGTCTGCTGCTGAAACGTCAAGTGATAATCTGGTTACATTTGCTCCGGCACTTAATTTATACGATGTTGTTTCCGCCGAAAATCCCGGTGACAATGCCGCACTTTCTGTCTTTCCATCCTCATACACCAGTGCAACGTTTAAAGCAGACAGATTATTATTTCCGGAGGCCTTTGCAGGTGCTGCAACGGTCACGGAACCGCTGGAGACTTTTACGGTCATATCATTTGCATCCGTATCACATGGCACACTGATCGTTTCTAGTGTCAGAGCGGAAGTTCCCGCTGTCTTTGCCTTAAATGAAACCGCATAGGATTTCGATGTACTGTTTACATAATCATTATAAAACTGTACAGAACCGCCGCCGCCGCCATCTGCACCCGATACATATTCCAGTATGCCCGCATCATAGGTCAATTTCATCGCATATGCACCGATATTTGCACCGGAGGAAAATGTAACCGTTACCGATACATTTTCCCCCTGTGAAGCATTTGCCGAAGACACAGATGCATTAAAATCTGCCGCATAACCTGTTCTGTTCATTATCAGCACCAAAAAGAGTATCATCATAACTGTGCTGATACCAGCTTTTTTCTTCATAGATCCGTCCTCCATGTTCTAATTCTGCTGTATCTTATTCTCGCCGAGAATATGACGCTTTATAATATAGGCATCCTTTATGGTAATTCCATCGCCATTCCGGCTTACATCGGCTGCAATCCGGTATACACCGGATAATTTTGCTTCTCCGAGTATATCCTTACGAATCAGAAATGCATCTTTTACATTAATGCAGCCATCTCCATTTACATCACCATACAGCAGTGCCGTAAACTGCTTATAAACAGTGCCGTTACCGGTTATAATTTGGATGATATCACCTGTCCCGATAACACCTGTTTTCCCATTTCCACTGCTGTCAAGAACCTTTACATCCCCATTGGTAACAAAAATGGATGCTTTCAAATTATCCACAGTCATATTTTCTGCAATACCTGTCATATAACCATTCTTTTCATCCGCTGACAGACCTTTCAGACTGTAATTTGTATCCGCTGATGGTCTGGTCGCTGCAGCCTTGCGGTTCACATGAATCGTATACGTCTTAACTGCACCGCTTTCTGCCTTTATCTGAATGTCAATATCATTATTTCCGACATTCAGTCCATAACTTCCGGTTCCCGTGACTACGGACGATGCATCTGCTGCTATCGCTGTAATATCAATCGAAGCCACTGCATTTTCAACCGTCACGTCATAAACCAGTGTGGTAGTCTTAAAGGACGGTGTCAGACTTCCCGCTGAAACTTTCAGAGATGACAGATAGGTATTCGAACTACCATTTGCCGTCGGAATTGCACAAACGGTTTCCGGCATATTTTTAAATACCGGTATTTTAAATACAATCGGTATGCTCCGCTTCATAGAATCCGAATATCCGTTCGACGCGGACAATCCCTCATTTCTTGCCGCTATAATATGTGTCATATACTGATGGGTATATGGTGTTCCTACAAAATCAAACTTCTTATAATAAATCGTGTCCTGACCGATATTAATATAATTCTTTCCCAGTAATTTTGCTCCGCCGACTAAGGATTTATATCTGGTATTCCATGGCCGGAGTGAAGTACTGTCCGTCTTTGATGCATAGAGCAGTCCATTTTCCACGGCAGTTCTTCCGCTTCCTGCATATGCACCCCAGTTATAATAATTGTAATAACCTTTATAGCCGCTCACATTTCCTGATATACTTCCTGAAGTTCCCGATTTTCCCTGTTCCTGAATAATACTGGAAGCAAGGCTGTAAGGACTCACACCCGATGCTGCAGCTGCTTCCATAATGGCATCCACATAGCCCATGGTTCCTCCGCTGCCGCCATTCGGAATCGAAGTATTCGCCATAAAAGTTCCTTCCAGCATACTTTTCAGGCCGGCTGCAGTCTGATATGAGGACTGGAATGACAATAATTCAAACTGGAAAATATATTTCTCATCCAGGAAATTTCTCGGATCCAGTGCATATGCAACCAGTTCTTTTGAAGCAGCCGCCCAGCTTCCGCCATCAAATCCATACCATTTTCCGGTAGCTGCATTATAGGCTTCTTCCTCCGTTGATTTCCAGGAAGAAATGGAACTCATGGCAATCAGGCTTCTTCCGGTAACTGATTCATTCTTTACCACTTCATCCCAGTTATAATCGAGGTGATCTGCCTGAAATACCCAGTTTGGATAGCTGGCATGTAATTTTCGGAGTGGCTCTTTATAACTTTCCGGAAATCCCTGTTTTGTCAGATAGCTTTCAAAATCCGAATCCGGAGTATAATCAATTCCTGCCTCGACATAAACATAATTGCTGTGTGCATATCCGGACAGTGAACTTCCCTTATATGAAAAACTGATTTTATACCATTTCGCTCCGTCCGCTGCATATGCCTCATCCTGAATCGTGACCTTTGTCCCATTCGTCAGTTTGACATTTGCACCGTTGCTGGTCAGCTTACTGTAGCCGGTGCCGGGACCGGTTCTGACATTCAGGGCATCATCTACTTTTACAATTCCAGTTTTCTGATTATAGGCATAAACCTGATTCTGAGTAAAATATGCAAAAAGACCAACTATTATTGATATAATCAAAATATAACAAATAACATTGGCCTTAATCCTTTTTCCCGCGTACTTCATATTCCATCTCCACACTTTACTTCAATGGCAGGACTGCCCATAGGCAGCCCCACTCTGTTTTATACTTCATCAATTGCTTTTCCGATATCATTACGCATATATTTATTGTCAAACTGAATCCACTTTGTCGCTTCATAGGCATTTGCCCTTGCAGCTTTCAAATCACTGCCTTTCGCAACAACACCAAGCACACGTCCACCATTTGTCACGATATCTTCACCATCAAATCTGGTTCCGGCATGGAATACATAATAACCGTCCTTGCCGTCAAAATTTTCAAAACCTGTGATTTTATATCCTTTTTCATAATGTTCCGGATAACCATCGGAGGCAAGTACTACACATACTGCGGCATTATCCTCAAACTGCAGATCGATCTGATCCAAGGTTCCGTCGATACATGCTTCGAACACATCTACGATGTCATTCTTCATTCTTGGCAGCACAACCTGTGTTTCCGGATCTCCAAATCTTGCATTATATTCCAGAACCTTTGGTCCATCCTCTGTCAGCATAAGTCCGAAGAAAATGATTCCCTTGAATGTTCTTCCTTCGGCTGCCATCGCATCCACAGTTTTCTGGTAAATATGCTCCTTGCAGAATCTGTCCACTTCTTCCGTGTAGAACGGACTTGGGGAAAATGTTCCCATTCCTCCTGTATTCAATCCCTGATCACCATCTTTGGCACGCTTATGATCCTGGGCTGAAGTCATAATCTTAATGGTTTTTCCATCCACATAGGATAATACAGAAACTTCTCTGCCCGTCATGAATTCTTCTACTACAATTCTGTCTCCTGCAGTTCCAAACTGTTTGTCAAGCATAAGTGTCTTTACACCTTCTTTTGCTTCTTCTCTGGTATTACAGATCAGAACACCTTTTCCGAGTGCCAGACCATCCGCTTTTAAAACGATTGGATACTTTGCGGTTTCCAGATATTCCAGTGCAGCTTCTGCTGTTTCAAAGGTTTCATATGCTGCGGTCGGAATCTGGTATTTCTTCATCAAATCCTTGGAGAATGCTTTGGAGCCCTCCAGAATCGCTGCATTCTTTCTCGGACCGAAAACACGTAATCCCTCTGCTTCGAACGCATCCACAATACCGCCTACCAACGGATCATCCATGCCAATTACAGTTAAATCTATCTGCTTTTCCTTTGCAAATGCAACCAGTTTGTCAAATTCCATTGCACCGATGTTTACACATTCTGCAATTCCGCTGATTCCTGCATTTCCAGGTGCACAATATATCTTATCCACCTTACTGCTCTGTGCTATTTTCCATGCAATCGCATGTTCACGTCCGCCGCTTCCTACGATTAAAACTTTCATCTGTTCCTCCTATATGTATGCCTGCTATATCCATCAGACTTCCGGTTTCACTTTTACTTTATTTCCTTCTACTGTAACTCTTCCGTTTGCAATCGCATGAATTGCCTTTGGCAGAATGACCCATTCCGCCTGTTCCATGACTCTGCGCTGCAATGTTTCCGGAGTATCATCTTCCATGATTTCCACCGGCTGCTGGAAAATAATCGGGCCTGTATCCGTTCCTGCATCCACAAAATGGCAGGTTGCTCCGGTTACCTTTACCCCACGTTCCAGGGCTTTCTCATGGACCTTCAGCCCATAATAGCCAGTTCCACAGAATGACGGAATCAGGGATGGATGAATATTAATAATCTTATTCGGATATTTTTTAATTAATTTTTCCGGTAATACCACCAGACATCCTGCAAGAACAATCAGGTCCAGCTGCAGGCTGTCTATTTTCTCTATCAGCTTCTCATTAAATTCTTCCCTGCTGTCAAAATCCTTCGGTGAAATACATACTGCCTCAATTCCGGCTTTTTTCGCTCTCTCAAGTGCGTATGCATTTTTATTATTACTGATAACTGCAGCAATCTCCGTATTTGTAACCTTTCTCTGTGCTACGGCATCAATAATTGCCTGGAGGTTTGTTCCGCCTCCGGACACCATTACACCAATTCTTAACATAATGTAACTCCCTTTTCACCTGCTTCAATAGAACCAATTACATAGCTTTCCTCGCCTGCTTCGCGAAGTGCTTCCATGGTCTTGTCCACATCTGCCGGATCTACAGCGAGAACCATTCCGATTCCCATATTAAAGGTATTATACATCATCTGTTCCTCGATATCTCCATCAACGGAAAGCATTTTGAAAATCGGAGGAACTTCATAACTGTCTTTTTTAATCACTGCTCTTACGCCATCATGTAACATTCTTGGAATATTTTCATAAAATCCGCCGCCTGTGATATGGCTGCATCCTTTTACCTTAACACCTGCATTCTTAACTGCTTTCATGGCTTTTACATAAATCTTTGTCGGAACGATCAATGCTTCGCCCAATGTTGAACCCAGTGAATCATAATAGGTATTAAGCGCCTCTTCTGTCATCTTAAATACATTTCTTACCAGTGAAAATCCATTGCTATGTACACCGCTTGATGCGATTCCAATCAGAGTGTCCCCTGCCTTAATATCTGCACCTGTAATCAGATCTTTCTTATCAACCACACCTACTGCAAATCCGGCAATATCATACTCGTCCACCGGATAGAAACCTGGCATCTCTGCTGTCTCACCACCAACCAGTGCTGCATCTGCCTGAAGGCAGCCTTCTGCCACACCGCTTACGATGGTTGCAATCTTTTCCGGCTCATTTTTGCCACAGGCAATATAATCCAGGAAAAAGAGAGGTTCACCACCGGCACATGCCACATCATTCACACACATTGCCACACAGTCGATACCTACTGTATTATGCTTATTTAACAAAAATGCAAGCTTTAACTTTGTTCCTACTCCATCTGTACCTGATAACAGTACCGGTTCTTCCATGTCTTTAAACTTGCTGATATCAAATGCTCCGGAAAATCCTCCGATTCCTCCGAGAACTTCTTCCCTCATGGTTTTCCTAACATGTTCCTTCATCAGTTCCACTGACTTATATCCTGCTTCAATATCCACACCAGCTTTTTTGTAATCCATAATGTAAACTCCTCTTCTTGCTATAGCAATAATTTATTTGTTTAAATAGTTCTTATGACCAACGGCTTCAAGTTTTTCTTTCTTGGCTACAACTTTTTCCTTCATATTTTCAGAATAAACCTTTAATTTACCCAAAAGTTCCGGATCTGATGTTGCAAGAATCTTTGCTGCCAGTAATCCGGCATTCAGACCACCGTTGATTGCTACGGTTGCCACTGGAATTCCACCCGGCATCTGTACGATGGAATAAAGGGAATCTACTCCTCCGAGTGCTTTCGTATGAATCGGGACTCCGATTACCGGCATCGGGAATAATGCTGCGCACATACCCGGCAGATGTGCTGCTCCTCCTGCACCTGCGATTATTACCTTCATTCCCTTTGATTCTGCTGACTTTGCATAGTCAAAGAATATATCCGGCATTCTGTGTGCAGAAATGATCGTCATTTCATAATCCACTCCTAATTCTTCCAACACGTCTGCTGCCTTGCCCATGATTTCAAGATCTGAATCACTGCCCATTACAATACCAACTTTAGCCATGTCTTCTATCTCCTTTTATATTATCATTCTTTTCAGTATTTCAACCAAAAAATACTATTCTTTATTGTACTTCATATCAATTTGCAAGTCAATAATTTTCTTATTTTTCATCAAAAGGTTTATTCAGTTCCTCTGTTCCGGCTAACACAAATCTTCCATTCTGAATTACCGGTATTCTTCTGCCATCTGCACATACCGCCGTAATCTCTCCAATCTCTTCATACGGAATCGTAATATCTGTATGACAGCCAAAATATGCTTTCTGCATATCCTCTTTCCGCAAGGCACTGATTTCATTTTCCTTTGCTATGATTTCTTTTCCATCTGGATTATACGTTTTTTCCTCTTCTTCATGGCTGTAGCAGGTATCACCCACCGCAAAATGAGGTCCCATCTTTTCTACAATAAGAATCGGCATCTTGTATACAATATCATATTTATCCGCCATCACATATGCGGTCGTATTTGTACCAATTGCAAATTCCCCAATCGGAAGGCTTTCATGGAAATTCAGAAGATTTTCCCGGATGAATTTCTGATTTTCTTCTTCAGTTTTAAAATTATCGCAGGTAAATTTATAAGTCTTTCCTTCTTTAAACCAGATTTTTAAATTTATATATTTCAAACCATTCAGGTAAACACGGCTGACATTTAGGATTCCTTCCGTTCCCGTCAGCACCGGCGAAGTAAATACCTCACCTAACGGAATATTCACATCTGCAAGGCAGTTTTCAAAATTTGTCTGTTTTTGCGGATCTTTCAGCTCATGGAGATTCACTTTCATATCCGTACAGTTTTCTCCCTTTCCATGGACTATGACGTATTCCGCCTGATCCAGTGCCTGGATAATCTTATCCTGTATTTTTCCGTAAAGCTCAGGATCCAGATTATTAATCCTCATCGTTTCACGGAATATCTGTTCGTAATCACTGCCAATTTCTGCGACCGGATAAGCAATAATGGTAAAGCTTCTTTCCTCTCCCGGAATGTACTGATAATAAATCTGCACATATTCATTGTTATATTCAACATTTAATTTCTGCTGCTTCTCCGTCAGTGTAATATTCTCCGGTTTATTTACCGGGGTAAATCCATCCTCGCCGAAGATTTCCAACACTGCCGGGCCTGCCATCTTCGCCGCCTGCTCCTTGTATTTTTCAAATACATTTCTGGTCACTTCCAGCCTGCGTCCAACGATATTTTTATCCAGGAACAATCCCTCATCATTCTGATGATCGTAGAGATACTGCCGGTTTACCGGTGTTGTTTCTACCCCCTTTGTCCGGATAATCGCATGAAGTCCCATCTTTTCAAACTGTCTGACGGCAGCTCTTATCATACGCTCAAAACCGACTGCATAACGAATTTCCACCGTTCCCTTTTTAGACAGATCCTTTCCTGCCAGTTCAAATCCTTTGCGGTATCCTTCCGTGTAGGTTGCCGCCATTGCTTCAATCTCTTCCTCTGAAAAAGTCTGCAGCAGTCTTCTTGTTTTCTTTTCATTTTCCGTAATATTTCTGCCGTACCGGTACAGGTACCTGTCATCATCCAGATCGGAATACATCACAATATCCAGATATACAGAACAGTTCTCATCCAGCATTTCCCGGAATGAATGTTCCAGAAAAACTTCGGAATAATCATGCTCAAACCAGTAGATTGCAGAATGAATATCCTTCTTCCGGCTGTCTGAATTTTCAAATATATTATAAATTTCAACAAACAGCTCCGCATAAATTACAATATCCGAAAGCCGCTGAATCATTGCCGGAATGATGGAATTTCTGAGTTTTACCGCAAGCCAGGATAATTCCTTTCCACATTCCTCACCAAGCATCTTATGCGCATAGGCAGGATTGAGATAACTTTCCTCATAATGGTCTTTCAGTTCGCCATACAGTATTTCATTTTTTTCTTCCAGTTCTTTTAAGGAAAACTTATCGTAATCCCCATATTGTACCTGTTCGTATAAATTAAAAACCGTCAGAAGAAACTGTGCTTCTTTTATAAAGAAATCACGAAACGGCTGCTCCACCGTTGTCTCATAAACGATTCCCTTTACCCTGTCTGAAACCAGTTCAAAACGTTCACTTATTTCTATGTTTTCCTCAAGATAAGCGAATTTATTCATCCTTCCATGCCTCCATTTATTTTAAATTTCCCTTTTCTACGTTTTCTTTTATAAGCTCCATACAATAATCCCATAACACTTTTGAGCCTTCCGGGGTTTTTGCATTTCTGCTGATAACCTGCTCCGCCCGGACATCATGTTCTTTCCATGAGATTCCGCCCGTCGTATGGTTTAACAGCAGTGGCTGTACCTTGTCCAGTGTATTGGCGAACTTTGCTTCCGGAGTTTCCCCGGCTTCAAACTCATCCCACAAACTCTGTATATGCTCTGCCTGTTCATCCGGAAGGATATGGAAAATGCGGTCTGCTGCTGCAAGTTCCCTTTCCCTCTTTGTCTGGTTCCCGTCCGAATCATAAGCATAAGTATCGCCTGCATCTATCTCTACCAGATCATGCACCAGAACCATTTCCATGGTATGTCCCACATCTATTTTTTCATTGGCATATTCAGAAAGCAGCATACACATCAGTGCAAGTGACCAGGAATGTTCCGCATCATTCTCTTTTCTTGTTGCATTTGCAATATATGTCTGTCTGCCAATCGTTTTCATCTTATCTGTTTCCAGCAGAAATTCAATCTGCCTTTTTAATCTCTCGTCTTTATTCTGCATCTCTTTTCTCCTAAATTCCAATCATAATAAATACCAGAATTGCAAACCATAAAATCGCATTTCCAACCGCTCCAATCCAGGAAAAGGTATGAAACACATTTTCATCCTTCAGACTTCCAACTCCCAGCAAAAGTCCGATAAAAGAAAGTACAAAACCGCCTGTTCCCATTGCACCCACAATCGTACCTCCCATTCCATGCGCCCGGAATGACAGCCAGATTCCATAAATAATCATTGCGGCCGTGCACACAAACAATGCCGTGGAAATCATTCCTTTTCCGGATGATTTCTTGTCCGTAAATTTATAATGTTTCCTTTTAAACATTACATTCCTCCACTAATTACTGATATTAAAACTTCATAACAGCAAAGCTGCCACATCATCTGCAGCAGCCCTCTTTTGTCTTAAAATGAAATATATTTTTTTCCTTTTATCAGTTTTGCACCATTTACAATCGAGATAATTCCAACTGTCAAACCAGTTACCACTGCTATAATTCCCATCGCAATATTTGCAGCTCCTGAACTCTTTAATAATTTATATGTCTTTTCTTCCAAAATTCTGCCTCCTGAATCTGATTATTCTGCTTTTACACCGTACTGTGCATAGTATGCATCAATCGCTTTCTTTAATTCATCATCAATAACAAGTTTTCCGTTACATTCTCTATTGTAAAGATGTTCCACAACATCTGCCATGGATACGATGGCACTCGTTTCAAATCCGTATCTTTCTTTTATCTCATCCAATGCACTTACTTTTCCGCCAAGTCCCACTTCCATACGGTTTAAGGAAACCATCAGTCCGATAATCGTTACATCTGCTGCATTTCTTACCTTTGGAACAGTTTCTTCCATGGATTTTCCGGATGTGGTTACATCTTCTATCATGATAACCCTGTCTCCATCTTTTAATTTACTTCCAAGGAATCCTCCCTTGTCGGCACCGTGATCCTTCTCTTCTTTCCGATCTGAGCAGTATCTTACTTCTTTTCCGTATAATTTTGCATATGCAACTGCAGTCACTACACTGATTGGAATTCCCTTATAGGCAGGTCCAAACAATACATCGAAATCATCCCCATAAGTTTCATGGATTGCCTTCGCATAATATTCGCCAAGCCGCATCAGCTGGGTTCCTGTCACATATGCTCCCGCATTCATAAAAAACGGTGATTTTCTTCCACTTTTTAAAGTGAAATCACCAAATTTCAGCACATCGCTTTCCACCATAAAATCAATAAATTCCTGTTTATACTGTTCCATTTTTAGAAACCTCCTATATTCAAGGCCTTTGCCCGTTTTTACTTTTCCAGAATACCTGTTTTACACTTTTTAATAGTAACATAGTTTTCTTAAAATCTCAATCGCTTTTGAAAAATATTCCAATTTTTTTCTATAATTTTCCTGTGTAATATGGTACACTATAAATATTAATATCAAAATGGAAAGGTAATGAAAAATGAAAGATCAGTTATTTCTCCTGAAAAATACCATGAATCAAGTGCTGCGAGGAAAAGAAGATATTATCCGGAAAGTTTTTGCAGCTGTTTTTGCAGGCGGTCACATTCTGCTGGAAGATGTTCCAGGTGTTGGAAAAACAACGCTGGCTGTCGCTGTGTCTAAAATTCTGGGACTTGACTACAAACGGGTTCAGTTTACCCCTGATGTATTGCCGGCAGATATTACCGGATTCTCCATGTACAATGCAAAGACGGATTCGTTTGAATATCGTCCGGGGGCTGCCATGACCAACCTGCTCCTTGCGGATGAAATCAACCGTACTTCCCCAAAAACACAGTCCGCACTTCTTGAAATCATGGAGGAGAGAAGCATTACCGTGGATGGTGTCACGCATCCTGTCCCGTCCCCGTTCATTGTCATTGCAACCGAAAATCCGATCGGTTCTTCCGGCACACAGCTTCTTCCAGAATCACAGCTGGATCGCTTCATGATCTGCACCTCTCTCGGCTATCCTTCCCATCAGGATGCCATTACTATTCTTAAGGATCGCACCAGAGAACAGTTAACCGGACTTACACCGGTTCTGACTGCGGAAGAACTGATTACTATCCGCAGGGATGTGCAGAATATTCATGTGGCGGATTCCATTTATGATTATATCGTAACACTTACGGAGCATACCAGAACGGATTCCCATCTGGCATCCGGTGCCAGCCCGCGTGCATCCCTTTCCCTGTTAAACATGGCAAAGGCAATGGCATTTCTGAATCTGCGGGATTATGTCATTCCGGAAGATATCATAACAGTTCTCCCTGATGTATTCGGACACCGGATCCGCTTAAGCCATACCGCAAAAGCAAAGGGCATGACACAGAAACAGGTTCTTGAGCGCGTGATTGATTCTGTCGCTCTTCCAGCCACGACAACCAAATAAAATCAGGAGGTTACCATGATTGTATGTGAAAAATTGCATCCACTTTCCATCCTGCGGCTGTTACTTCTGGTCTGTGCAGATCTCTTTGCCATCTTCTATTTTCATAGTTATTTTACGCTTGTGCTCCTCATCTGTCTGATTCTGATTCCTGCGGTATCCCTGTGCGTGACCGCCTATATGCTGAAGCATACGGCATTATCCGTCCATGCATCGGACAAGCAGATAACCCGCGGCAGTCCCTGTAATTTTACGGTTGAAATCCGGAACTCCTCCGTTTTTCCACTGCTGATCGTAACTGTCCTTTTCTTTTTTGAAAATACTTTTCTTAACACTTCAGACAAAACCAGAAACCGGATCTGTTCTCCCAGCAGATTTTCCAGATTTACAATCACTGCTCCAACGGATGCCTGCGGTTCGGTGACTCTGCATCTCCTTTCCATGACAGTTTCTGATTTCTTTGGAATCGCAGATTTTAAGAAAACCATTTCCATAACGACGTCTTCTGCCATTCTTCCCGTTCCTGCCGGATTATCAGACCAGGAACGACGGCTTACCGAAAATGCCTGTGTGTCATGCATCCAGACTGCCGGTTCGGATGAATATTCCCACATCCGTGAGTTTCTGCCGGGAGATCCGCTGAACCGGATTCACTGGAAACTCAGTGCGAGAACCTCTGTCCTTATGGTAAAGCAATATCAGCAGGAAAGCGGCAGTTCTCCCCGTATTTACCTTGAGCTGTCCGCAAATGATACTGAGAAGATAAACCGGATTCTTGACCGGGCATATTCCCTTGCCCTGTACTGTCTTAACCTGGAATACTTCCCCGTTTTCTGTCTGCCGGACAGCTTTCCGGCAGATTTACAGAACTATTCCATCGAGGAGGAGGAGATACTGGAGCAGTATTTCTGCGAGCTGCTCCAGACTCCGCTGCCAGAGACAGCTTACTTTGAACATGAAACATTTACGGAACATGATATTTTAATCAATCAGGATGGTAATTATGAAACATTTAATACATTTTACAGCGAAATTGAAAACTGAATTTTTCTCTGTTCTTCCGGATGCGGCAATTTCCCTTTTCCTTATCGCCGGAAGTCTGTGCGGTTTTCTGTCCGCTTTTGACATCAGCTGCGATTTTATTGTTGTCATTTTCTGTTTCTTTCTCGCTGCTGTTTTTCTGCATATCAATATGCTTCGCTCCAGTTTCCGGCGTTTTCTGGGCTATGTCTGTTATTTTATCATCTATTTTCTAGGTGTTTCTTCCCTGGGAAATTATATTAATACAGGCTTTTACTATATTTTAAATGAAACCATTACCGCTCTTTCCGCCTATGTCGGAGCGACGGACGGGCAGGAATACCGGCTTCTGGTTTCTGATACCATGAATGCCGTTACAGTATTTACCATATTTATCGGTATGTTTCTTCTGATCCCCATTGCATCCGCCGTCAGCCGGAAAAAAAGTGTTATTTCTTCCGTTGTATACACGTTTCCTGCTTTTGCCATTCCGGTTTATGTACATCAGGAGCCAGGATTCTTCTGGAGTGTGCTTCTTATCTGCGGTTACCTTCTGCTTCTGGCTTTCCGGTGGATGCACCGAGGAAAGGAAAATCTGGAAAATAAAATTACTCCGCGGACAAAACTCGTTTTTATCGGCGGACTCTGGGGAATGATTAGTATTTTCGTCCTTATTTTTTCCCTGATCTTTCCGGATTCGCTTTACCAGAAAAATTACACGGAGCCGGACTTTAAAACTGCCGGCTATGAAAAAACAGCCACGCTTCTCCAGTTTGGATTGAGCGGCTTCTTTAATAATTATACCGGTGCGGGCGGCATGGCAGGAGGTGTTCTTGGGGGAATCTATGCTATCCAGCCGGATTATGAGACCGATCTGATTGCAGAATTCTCCCCATTTAATGCCGGTACACTTTATCTGCGCGGATATGTGGGAATCACCTACGTTCACAACCGCTGGCTAAGTACGGATGATTTTAAGGATTCTAAAACCTTTGTTCCCTATGACGATCTGATCAGCGAAGTATTTTCCCTGAAAAAAGATTTTGAAAATAATCTTCCCTTTTCTGAAAAAGAACTCATACGAATCCGCAATGTCGGGGCATCTCCATTGTATTCCTATGTGCCTTACTATTCCGACGAGGAAAATACAACTGCGGAGGATTCCTATGCCAATTATGTGGTATACCCATACCATCAGACCGTTTCGCATCGTATTCTCCAACAAAATGAACATGAGTTCTATCTTTCTGTCCCGGAGGACAATGCAGAAGTAATTCAGAACTTATGTAAGGATAAGAAGATCAGCGGAACTACGGATGAGATTATTGCAAAAATACAGAATCTGTTTTCTGAAGAATATACTTATACCATGATGCCCGGAAAAACTCCGTCCAAAGAAGATTTTGTAACATATTTCCTGACCAAATCAAAGAAGGGATACTGTGCACATTTTGCTTCTTCTGCCGTATTAATGCTTCGCTCCCTCGGTATTCCCGCCCGTTATGTAGAAGGCTATGCACTGGGAGCATCCGAAATGCAGGACGGCACAGTCTTGCGTAATAAAGATGTAAATGATTACCATAAAGGTTACCGCGAACTGGAAGAATCCGGTGTTCTGCGCTGTGAAATCAACGATTCGCAGGCACATGCATGGGTTGAGTACTATGATGAAAACTTCGGCTGGCGCATCGCAGAATTTACACCAGCCGGCTCGGAGGAAACCAGTTCTGCTTCCCTGCTCTCTTCCCTTGCAGGACTTTTCGGGCAGCAGACTCCGTCCTTTTTAACCATCAGCCGTAATACGAAGACCGACAGCAGACAGACGGACGGCAACATTTCCTCTGTAGAAACAACCTTTCCCGGCTTGCTCCTGTGCATTGATTCTGCCCTGATATTCAGCCTTGTTCTGTGGTATCTCAGATATTTTTACTGTACAACTCCCGGTAAACTCATCAGGATTTACAGTCTGACCTGTGATAAAATCAGAAAAAAACAGCCGGCTTTTTCCTCCTGTCATTCACACAGGGAACAGCTCGGCTTTCTGAAAGAACATTATCTACGAAAAAACAATACGGCAGATCTGGAAGAATTAGGGGCATTTCTGCAGAAAATCAGTTATGCTACATTTGAAGAGCATAAGTTTACCAAAGAAGAAAAACGGCTGGTTAAAAATCTGTGCAAAATATTATGGGCAGCCCGGTTAAGAACCTGATGCTGCCCATAAAAACTAACTATTTTACAATTCCAATCAAATCATTGATATCTTCTACCTGATGACGCTTCATATATGCCTCAATTCCACGAACACATTCCACGGTCGCCATCGGATTGCTGAAGTTTGCAGTGCCGATGGAAACTGCGGTTGCACCTGCAAGAATAAATTCCATCGCATCTTCTGCAGTTGTGATTCCGCCCATACCGATAATCGGAATCTTTACGGCATTTGCCACCTGATAAACCATGCGCACGGCTACCGGTTTTACTGCAGGTCCAGACATTCCGCCTGTCTTGTTTGCAATGGCAAAGGTCTGTCTCTCGATATCGATTTTCATACCGGTAATGGTATTAATCAGAGAGAGAACATCTGCACCGCCGGCTTCTGCCGCTTTTGCCATCACTGTGATATCGGTTACGTTTGGACTTAGCTTCATGATAACCGGCTGCTTTGCATGCTTTTTCACTTCTTTTGTGATTGCTTCCACAGCCTTCGGATCCTGTCCGAAAGCGATTCCGCCTTCTTTGACATTCGGGCAGGAAATATTGATTTCAAGCATATCCACTGGTTCGTCTCCCAGCCGTTCGACCACTTCGATATAATCTTCCGTTGTCTTTCCACAGACATTGACAATAATCTTTGTATCATACTGCTTCAGGAACGGGATATCTCTTTTACAGAATACATCAATGCCCGGATTCTGTAGACCGATGGCATTTAACATACCGCCGTATACTTCTGCAATGCGCGGTGTCGGATTTCCCGGCCACGGCACATTAGCGACACCTTTTGTTACCACGGCACCCAACTGGTTCAAATCGACAAATTCACTGTATTCCATACCGGAACCGAATGTTCCGGAGGCTTCCATGACCGGATTCTTCAGTTCTACTCCGGCAAGATTCACTTTTGCATTCATTAGAGTTCTACCTCCCTTGCATCAAATACCGGTCCGTCCTTGCAGACACGTTTGTTATGTACCTGGGAATGGTCATCCACCTCTTTGCTCTGGCAGACACATGCAAGGCAGGCTCCGATTCCACATGCCATCTTTTCTTCCAGGGAAATCTGTGTCTCGATCTCATGTGACAGACCAAATTCCTTTACTGCACGAAGCATCGGCTTTGGTCCGCAGGAATAGATGACATCGGCTTTCAGGCCATATTCCTGAATCGCATTCATGACATTTCCTTTGACACCGGCACTGCCATCTTCCGTAGCCACATAAACCTGACTGTACTTTTCCAGTTCTTCTTCCAGGAATAAATTGCCGTCGCGGTAGCCGATAACTGAGATAATCTCTGTTACTCCCTGTTTTTTCAATTCCTTTGCCAGTTCTACCATAGGCGGCACACCGATTCCGCCCGCAATCAGCATGGCACTCTTTTCTCTTTTGAAAAATCCGTTTCCAAGCGGTCCGAGAATGGATATGGAAGTACCCTCTGTATAAGTGGAAAATTCCTCTGTTCCTTTTCCCGCAATCCGGTATACAATTCTTAAAGATTTTTCTTCTTTTTTTACCTCGCAGATACTAATCGGCCGTGGAAGGATTCTCGAACCTTCCTTACAGTATACGGAAATAAACTGTCCTGCCACCGTTTCCTCTGCGATTTTATCTGTCTTTATCCACATGCTGTAAACACCGGGAGCAATACACTCCTGGCTGATTACAACAGCATCTTCTTTCTGTTTCATCCTGCCACTCCTCCGTGCTTATTTCAGTCCAACTGCACCTGTAATATCATCAATCATGTCTACGACTGCCTGTCTGGAAGCATCTGCAAAATTCTCTGCTCCGAACTTCGCATACTTCTCCTGCTTATATGCAGCAATAATTCCTCTGGAAGAATTTACAATCGCACCCAGCCCGTCTTCATTGAAGTATGGGGCAAGGTCTGCTGCCTTTCCACCCTGTGCACCATATCCAGGAACAAGAATATAAGTCTTTGGCATAATTTTTCTCAATACCTTACCCATCTCCGGATAAGTAGCACCTACAACTGCACCAACGTAGCTGTAAGAATCACCCATATGGCTTTCGCCCCATTCTGCCACTTTCTCGCCGACCAGTTCATATAATGGTCTGCCGTCCACCAGTCTGTCCTGGAATTCCCCACTGCTCGGATTGGATGTTTTTACCAGTACGAAGATACCCTTTCCGGTTTCTTTGCATACATCTACGAAAGGTTTTACACCATCTGTTCCCAGGTATGGATTTACGGTCACAAAGTCCTCATCGAAAGGAACGTAGGTTTTGCTTCCCACCTGTACTTTTCCGACATGTCCGACGGCATAAGCTGCAGATGTAGAACCGATGTCACCTCTCTTAATATCACCAATGACAACAATATCTTTTGACTTTGCATAATCGACGGTCTTTTTAAATGCTGCAAGTCCCGGAATACCAAACTGCTCATACATGGCTATCTGCGGTTTTACTGCCGGAATCAGGTCATAAGTCTTATCGATAATTTCTTTGTTAAACTGCCAGATCGCTTCTGCCGCACCTTCCAGTGTCTCTCCAAATTCGTCAAATGCTTTCTTCTGGATATGTTCCGGTACATAATTCAGCATCGGATCTAATCCTACTACAACTGGTGCATTCAGTTTCTTAATCTTTTCTGTTAATTTATTAATCATTATTTTCTGCCTTTCTCTTATTTTTCATCTTCTGCATTGTACACCGTCTTTCCGGCTACAATGGTGCGTATTACTTTTCCTTTTACCTTCCATCCATGAAATGGGGTATTTTTCCCTTTGGAAGCAAATTGATTCACATCGATGGTGTACTCTGCTTCCGGGTCAATAATCGTGATATCCGCAGTTTTTCCAACTTTTAAGCTGCCTTTGTCGATACCGAGAATCTTTGCCGGATTCCAGCTCATCTTCGCCGCCATCTGCATCGGTGTAATCACGCCCTTATCCACAAGTTCTGTGATGGTCAGTGCCACAGCGGTTTCACTTCCCACGATACCAAATGGAGATTTTTCAAATCCGCCTGCTTTTTCTTCCGCGCTGTGCGGTGCATGATCGGTAGATATCACATCAAACACATCCTCATGAAGTCCCGCACGCAGTGCTTCCAGATCTTCCCTGCTCCTTACCGGCGGATTCATCTTATAATTTGCATCATTTCCCGGAATGTCTTCTTCACACAGGGTAAAGTGATGTGGGCATACTTCTGCGGTCACTTTCAGTCCTTCATCTTTGGCTTCCCGTACCATTCTCACACTGTCTGCGGTAGAGCAGTGACACAGATGAAGTCTGGCACCGGTCTCCTTGGCCAGAAGAATATCTCTCGCCGTAATCACATCCTCAACGGAATTTGAGATACCTTTCTGTCCCATGTCCGCACTTTTCTTTCCTGCGTTCATGGTTCCACCCTCGACCAATGTAATATCCTCACAGTGTGCAAATACCGGAACACCGAGTTTCGCTGCCTGGCGCATGGCTTTGCGGTATACCTGTGCATTCATGACGGACTTTCCGTCCTCACTGATGGCACAGATGCCTGCCTGCTTCATCGCTGCAATATCTGTTACCTCTGTTCCTGCCTGTCCCTTTGTTACTGCCCCGACCGGAAGCACATTTAACAGACCGACCTTTGCAGCTTTCTCACGGACATACTTCACTACCTCTGCACAATCCGTAACCGGTCTCGTATTCGGCATCGGGCAGATGGTCGTGTATCCGCCACGCACTGCTGCTTTCGAACCGCTCTCTATGTCTTCTTTATATTCCAGTCCCGGATCTCTTAAATGCACATGCAGGTCAATCAGTCCCGGCATGACGAAACATCCTGAGGCATCGATAACTTCATCCGCCTTTTCATCCAGATTTTTTCCGCTTTTTTCAATCACTCCGTCCGAAACGAACAAGTCCCTGACTTCGTCCACTCCGTCCGAAGGATCCAGGACTCTTCCTGATTTTATTAATAATTTCATTCACACACCTCATTTCAAATTATGAATTATCATCTGACAATTCTATCATATCATACGCACCTGTTTTTGGCAATCAGTCCTGACCATTTTCCGCATCGGTATTTCTAAGCCCCTGAATAATTTTATTGACCAGGGTAACTCTGTGGAATGGTGTCATGATATAGTAGCCGTCTGCAAAATCCTGCATCTTCTGTCCAATCCCGATACAGATATCCACGGCTGTTTTTTCCGCTTCCTCCCGCTTCATATCAGCGGTATAGCGGTTTACGATTTCATCCGGCACATGGATACCCGGCATCTCATTCTGCATGAATTTTGCATTTTTCAGGCTGACCAGCGGCATAATTCCGCAAAGAATTTTTGCACCCGTCATCTCTTTTAAATACCGGACTCTCTGTATGTCCTCGTCTGAATAAACCGGCTGTGTCAGGAAATAAGAACATCCTGCCTCCATCTTTCGCTGCATCTTTGCCAGAATCGCATTCACATTTGCCCCGGCATAATTCAATGCTCCGCCGTAATAAAACGGCTCATCCTGAAAAATTTCCTCATTCATATTTTTCAGATATTGCATCATTTTCACGGAATTAAAATCAAAAACCGGTGATATAACATTCCTGTCCTCCCGTCCGACCGGATCTCCCGTAATAATGAGCAGATTCCGGATATCATTGATATGTGCACCCAGGAATGCGGCATGTACGGCAATCGCATTTCTGTCCCGGCAGGCAATATGCGGCATCATGGTAAGTCCTGTCTTATTCTGCACATAGATTGCCATCTCAAACGCATCCGCCCTTGCCTTTGCCATCGGAGAATCCGATATCGTAACCATATCCACCTGATTTTCCTTCAGCAGAAACGCTCCTTCCGTAAATTTATCCGCACTCTTTCCGAATGGGGAATCCAGCTCAACCACATATACTTTTTCTCCGCGGTTTAATTTTTCCATAAACGGATTTGTTTCCGTAATTCTCTGCTCCTTTTCTTCCTGTGATGCCATCTTCTTTTCCTGCACCTGCGGATGTTCATCCAGCAAGGTTCTCATCTTCTTTGTATATTCCGGTGTCGTACCACAGCAGCCGCCAATCATATTCACACCCATTTCCAGCATTTTCTTCATATATTCCATATAATAACCCGCATTATGAAAATACATATCCCTGCCGATAAGATCCTGCTGATATCCTGCATTCGGAAGAACACTGATCTTACATTCTTTCCGGAATCTGACTTTCTCCAGCAATTCACACATATGTGCTGCACCGATTCCGCAGTTAATTCCGAACACATCTATATTGTTATCCTCGGAAAGTCTGTCCACAAGTCTCTGGAGATTATAGCCATATTTTGTATAACCCATCTTATTAAATACAAACTGTACCGTAATAAATGCCTCCGGAATATTATTGCGTACATATGCCGCCAGTCTCTGTGCCATATCAATATCAGAAAGAGTCTCAAATACAAAAATATTAATTCCATTTTCATAAAGGGTATCGATCAGATAACAATACTCTTCATAAGCATTTTCTTCTTCTTTCTCACTTGCATATTTTATCGGACCGATAGAACCCGCAACATACACTTCCCGGCCTGATTCGCTGACTGCCTTTTTCGCCGCCGCTACCGCAGCCTCAATCAATATCCGCATCTCTTCCCGGCTCTGACAGATCCCATGGTTAATGCCAAAGGTGTTTGTCCTTATAATATCAGCACCTGCCGTAATATATTCTTTATGTATCCGGACAATCCAGTCCTCATGTTCTAACGTAGCTTTCTCCGGATAATCCGCATTTTCAAAATCATAATGCATGCTTTTAAAATAAGTTCCAAACGCACCATCGAGCAACAATATCCTGCTTTTTACCGCTTCCTGTATTTTCATCTAAAAAATTCTCCTGCCTGTAATGTTCTGCCTATAGTTTATCCGTTTTTTATGTGTTTTGCAAGCCTTTTTATTTGCAGTTTTACGAAACAGCCTGGATAAGTGCAAAAAGCCCCGCGCAGCCTGTCATACGCGGGGTTTCATCCATTATTTTTCTGAAAGAATAATCTGTCCGTCCAGCATCATCTTGATAAATAAAGTATCCCGGATGCTGCAGGGGGACTTGCATTTCTCCTTATTTACCTCATAGATATTTTCCAGAGTTTCCCATACACACTCAAAACCGAGTTCCTTCTCACTCTCCGTCAGCTGCAGGGGATAACGCCGGTCTGTAATATCGCAGAAATAATAATATGTATGCCGTTCAAATTTTTTGGAAGAATCAAACTTATCTGCCCGAAACTCTATCATCTCACCAATCTCACGAACCGAGTTATGATCTATCTCCATCCCGGCTTCTTCCATTACTTCCCTGTATAATGCATCCAGCCTGTCTTCCTGCCCTTCCAGGCCGCCGCCCGGAATCTTATACTCACCACTCTTACTTCTCTGCATTACCATCTTTCCATCACGGATTATCACTGCCCGGACTGTCTGTGTGTAAATCAAAGGCATTTGTTGTGTATAACCTCCACTGTCCAGAACCTTTAGTACCTTCATCGTATCATACCTTTCTTCTGATTCGTTTTTTGATCTCTTAATTTCTGTCTGATTTCAGTTATTCTATCACAATATTCTTCTTTTTTCTACCTTAATTTACATGATTTCATATATTTTTAGTACTTTCGGCTAGGCATCATAAGATTCCAGCAGGGCAGTCAATGCAGAGCCGCTGCTGCTCTTTAAATACTGCACAGGTATGCCGCTTCTTTTTGCCTCCTTTGATGCAGAATTTACCATCTTATGTGATACGGTATTTGTAAACATGATCACCAGATCCGGACTTCCGATTTTCTTTTTAATCATACCGCTTGCCTTTGTAAAAATCTTTACTTTATGTCCGTAGCCCCTGCATATCTCCTCATATTTTCTCTCCATGCATTCATTTCCGCCGATAATTGTAAGACTCATAGTTCTTTTCCTCTCTTTCTTTTCTGTTTTATAACTATTATCTTTACTTCTGACCATTTCATCATTTCAAAATTCATATTCTTCTTGTGAGTTAGTTTTGTCTAACTTTAGTTATACTATACTAGATCTATAAAAAAAATACAAGAGCGTTAATTGAAAATTTTTTTCAACGAATGCTCTTGTATCTTTCTTAAGACTTCTTTTCAATATAATGAATGCTATCTTTTTCATAATCCCCGGTCAGTGTAAAGGATTTTTTCAGCCCTTGCGTTACCCAGACTTCTTTTGTGTCCGTAAGAAAGACTGCCTCAATTCCCCCATAATTCTGATAATAATTTATGGCTTTCTCCAGCCCCATCACAAAAAATGCCGTTGACAATGCATCACATTCCATTCCGCTGCTGCCAGTTACCGTAACACTGAGCAGTCCACTCTGTGCCGGATAACCGGTCTTTGGATCCAGAATATGCCAGTATTTTTTCCCATCCTGTTCAAAATAGCGCTCATAACCTCCGGAGGTAACGACCGCCTGATTACTCACTTTAAGGACTCCCATATACTGATCGGTATGCTCCGGATCTTTGATGGCAACATTCCAGTCACTTCCATCCGGCTTTGTCCCGACGGTCTGTATATTTCCTCCCAGACTTAAAATCGCACTTTTTACCCCGGCATTTTTTAATGCCACCGCCGCTTCGTCACCGGCATATCCTTTTGCAATTCCGCCAAAATCAATTTCCATTCCAGCTTCAAGCTCCACACCGTCCGTATCCACATTTATCTTCTGATATCCGGTTTTCCCCAGTGCCTCTTTCAATGCTTCTTCTCCCGGAACCTGGTATTTCCCATCTGTAAATCCCCAGAGCTGCAGCACCGGATACATCGTAACATCGAATGCCCCGCCGCTTCTTTCGCTGATGGTCATTGCCTCCCGCAGAAGCTTTGCACTTTCTTTTCCCAAAGATACTGTATTTTCTGTCCTGTGATTTACCCCATATATCTCGCTCCCTTCCCTTGTAACGGAACAGATATTTTCAATCTCCTGCACCCGCCTGCGGGCATCTTCCAGACCATTCTCTGCGTTCTTTCCATATGCCGCAAAGGTCATATAAGTATCCATGGCGGTAAAACTTTTGTCATATTTTGCATTCTCCGGAACATAGCCCGTGTTCCTGCCACAGCCCTGGAACAGGCAGGCCAGGACAAGCATACCTGCCAGACCAACTAATTTCTTCATAAAAATCCTTTCATCCTAATGCTACATCCAGCATCATCATAAGTACAAATCCCACGGCAAAGCTAATGGTTCCGACATTGGAGTGCTCTCCCCTGGAAGTCTCCGGGATCAGTTCTTCCACCACTACATAGATCATTGCTCCTGCTGCAAATGCAAGAAGATAGGGCAGAAACGGCAGGATAAATTCTGCCAGCCATATAGTAAGCAATGCTCCCACAGGCTCTACCACTCCCGAAAGAATTCCATACAAAAATGCCTTATTCTTACTGTTTCCGGCACTGCACACCGGCATGGAAATAATCGCACCTTCCGGGATATTCTGGATTGCAATGCCGATTGCCAGTGCCAATGCCCCCATCAGTGTAATCGTTTCATCGTCTGCCGCCATTCCGGCAAACACTGCCCCGACTGCCATCCCTTCCGGAATGTTATGCAAAGTAACCGCAAGTACCAGCATGGAAGACTCCTTCAATGAGGTCTTCAGCCCTTCCGGTTTGGACTCGCTTACATGCAGATGTGGTATCACATGATCCAGAAAAAGCAGAAAAAAAATACCTGCCATGAACCCGGCTGCTGCGGGTATAAATGCCAGCCTTCCGAGATTTTCTGACATCTCCATGGACGGAATCAGAAGCGACCACACCGATGCCGCCACCATAACCCCGGCTGCAAAACCGGACAATATTTTCTGTACGAAGATACTGATTTCTTTCTTTAATAAATATACAAATGCAGCTCCCATTGTCGTTCCGACAAACGGAATCAGAATTCCAAGCCACATAACAATTCTCCTTTCTATTCAGATTTTCAGATTATTATATCACACCGTTTATTTTCCATCTACATTTTTTCATTTTCTAATTGACACAATTATTCATTATGTTATGATTATATATGATACCATTATATGCAAGAAAGGAAGTATTATGAGCATTACATTACATAATCCCATCTTCTGGACAGATATTCCGGATGTGGATGTATTAAGACATGGAAACAATTTTTATATGGTAAGCACTACCATGCATGTACTGCCGGGATGCCCGATCATGAAATCGACAGACCTGGTAAACTGGGAAATCCAGTCCTATATCTTTGATTCTGTAGAAGACAATGATATGTACCGTCTGGAAAACAAAGAGAAAAACGGTGTTTACGGACGCGGCCAGTGGGCTACTTCCCTGAGATACCACAACGGGCTTTTTTATGCCTGCTTTGTATGCAATGAAATGAACCAGACTTATATCTATTATACGGATGATATTGAATCCGGCAAATGGGACAGATATGTGCTGGAAGGCATCTATCACGATCCTTCTCTTCTGTTTGACGGTGATCGCCTTTTTATCTTCTATAACTGCGGCGATGTCCGGATTACGGAATTAAAACCGGATGCTTCCGGTGTAAAAGAAGGGGGCATTGACCAGCTTCTCTTCTCTACCCCGAAGGAAAATATCAGTCTGCGCTGTGAAGGCTGCCATGCGTACAAAATCGGCGATTATTATTATCTTATTTTCATTGAATGGCCTACGGATGGAAACAAACGCAGACGTGAAGTATGCTACCGTTCCAAGGAACTCTTAGGACCTTACGAGAGAAAAATCGTGATGGATGATGATATGGGCTATCATAATAAAGGCGTTGCCCAGGGTGCTATCTTTGATGATGCTGACGGAAACTGGTACTCCATGCTGTTCCAGGATCACGATGCCGTCGGAAGAATTCCATACATTCTCCCGGTTCACTGGGAAGATAACTGGCCGGTATTCGGCATAGACGGAAAAGTTCCTCACGAATGGGAAGTTCCGTTTGAAGAATCCGCACACTTTGATATGGTAATCAGCGATGACTTTCATCATACCGAAAATAAACTGGCAAATAACTGGCAGTGGAACCATAATCCGGACAATGCATTCTGGTCCTTTACCGAACGTCCGGGATATTTAAGACTGACTGCTGGAAGCCTGCGTGATGATGTCTTATTTGCGAGAAATACACTGACACAGAGAACGGAAGGCCCTTCCTGCCAGGCAAGTGTTACCGCTGAGCTGGATGGCATGAAGGATGGCGATTTCTGCGGACTGATTGCACTTCAGAGTAATTACGGAACTGTAGGCATTAAAATGGAGGACGGAAAGAAATATCTCGTCATGACAACAAAGGACGGCGAACAGGAGCGTCTTGCATGGAACAGCAATACCGCTTATTTCCGTGTTTTCTTTGACTACGAGGACAGCCGTGACATCGCTGAATTTTTCTACTCAGAAAACGGAAAAGACTTTGTAAAAACAGGCATTGACTTAAAGATGCTTTATACCCTCGACCACTTTATGGGGTACCGCATCGGCATTTTCTACTATGCTTCCAAAACAACCGGTGGTCATGTCGATTTCAAAGATTTTGCATACAAAAGATTTTCTTAAAATACGGCAAAGAAAAAAGCAACTATAAATTTTACGATTTATAGTTGCTTTTGTTTTTATAAACTATTTACCGGTAAGTTACACTTGCCATTTTCCTATTACTGAAGTAAAGAAAGAACTCCCTGTGTTGCCTGATTTGCCTGGGCAAGCATTGACTGTCCTGCCTGTGCAAGAATATTGTTCTTACTGTACTCAACCATAGTATCAGCCATATCAGTATCTCTGATTGCAGATTCTGCTGTCTGTGTATTTTCTGCTGCTGTATCAAGATTTGCAATGGTATGCTCTAATCTGTTCTGGACAGCACCCAGTTCACTTCTCTGTGCAGATACTTTCTTAATTGCATCGTCAATTGTTGTTGTTGCTTTCTTTGCACCATCCTGTGTACTTAAATCAACCTTATTTCCGGCAACGCCCAGTGCTGCAGCACTCATGTCTTTAATACCAAAATTCATGGTCTGACCTTCATTTGCACCTATCTGAAGAGTCATTCCGCCATTTGCAGCTGTTTTTGTTCCTGCTGAATCCAGTCCCAGTTTCTTTACCGCTTCGCCACTTCCAAAATCGGAAAAGGATACTGTGCCACTCTCACCGTTTACAACCAGACGGCCATCCTTTGATACTTCAACTGTAACATTCTTCAGCAGATCATCTGTATCTCTGTTTCCGTTATAAGTACCAATAGCAGTATTAATCGCATTCTGCAGATTGGTTGCAATAGTACTCATATCATCACCTGCAGCTACTGCCGCTGGTGTAACTACAAGCGACTGTCCATTGATATTGGCATAGAATAACTCTTTAGTATCAACTGCTTCTCCGGCATATTTTGTTGTGCCAAGACCCTGAGCAACAGTTGTTCCATCAATTTTACTGTTAGTAAATGTCTTAAGATATCCATCGTTCAGATTCAGTTTTGAATCTTTTCCTTCACTGCCAGAAGTAAAAGTAAAAGATGCTGCGCCTGCATTTATTGATGATTTTACAGAGATATGTTCCACTCCAAGACTACTTTCATCGATTGCATTATTGATTGCTTTCTCAAGGAAATCAAATATATGAATGTAACACAGCCAATCAGAAACCGACAGTCCTTAGAATATTTCAAAGATTATTATCGTTATCGCAACTGTAACAGCAGAAACTACACTCTGATTATCACAGGGTTAAATACTGCATTAAGAATAAATGATATACTCGGTCTTACCTGAGGAAATGTATATGATTTTAAAAAGAAACGTTTCAAAAAACATTTAGAAATTCAGGAGCAGAAAACAAAAAAACAAAATCAGATAATTATAAATAAACAATTACGCAGAACACTTGAAAACTATTTACGTTCCGAACAAAAACGCCATCGTTACCCTTTATCTGAAAAAATCTATTTATTTCAAAGCCGCAAAGGAACAAACAAACCTCTGAGCCGCAGTCAGGCATTCCGCATTATAAAGACTGCTGCTACAGAAAGTAATCTTCCTGAGCACATAAGCTGTCATTCACTCCGAAAAACATTTGGTTATTATGCATGGAAATGTGGAACTGCGCAGGCTGTGCTTATGAATATCTTTAATCATTCTTCTTTTCAGGTTACAAAGCGCTATCTCGGAATTGCACAAGATGATAAAGATGAAGTATTTCTATGCGTTGAATTATGACAATAAAATATTTTTAAAATGCACCAAAGTAATTGTACTTTGTTCCGATAATATAAATGAAGCGAATGCAACATACTTATACAATGTGTTGCATTCGCTTCATTTTTTTACATTTTTAATAAAATATTCAAAAAAAACAATACGTATATATCTTAAGCCTAACAGAAAACAAACTATATAAACACTATATTTTGCTCCAGAAATGAATCATTCCATAGCCTGCCCCTTCAAATATAATGCATAGAAAGGACAGGAAAAATGGCAGCTGCGGAAGTATCAGATTCAGAATCAGAATCCAGACAGCCGTCATTGCCAGAAGTATTATTCTCCATTCCGGTACTTTCATGGCACAAAATACTGATAATGTCAGACCTGCCATCGGCCAGAATATCAGCGAAAAGAACTGTACCATGCCAAAAGATGGATCTGCTTTCACTTCTGTCTTTATCAGGATAAATGGAACGACAAAAAAACAGATGATGCTTCCCAAAGCTAAAATAATCTTATATTTCTTTCTTCTTTTTTCCATATGCTTTTTTCTCCTGGCTGCAGCAGGCAGAGCAGCCCTGCTCCCGGCAGATATTGCAGTTCCCACAGCTGTTTCCTTTCTTCATTATCATAATTACAGAAAATAAAAACCAGATACCAATTAAAATTACCAGAATAATACTCAGCAGATTCATCTTTTTTCCTCCGATTTAAACAAAACCCAGCATCGTTCCCACAAAATGTACCAGAAATGCTACAAGCCATGCAATGCCGCATTGAAAAACAACCACTATAAGTGCATTTCTGCCGCCTATTTCCCGTTTCACTGCCGCAATGGCTGCTACACATGGTGTATACAAAAGCGAAAATATCAGAAATACAAATGCCGTAAATCCACTAAACACACTGTCCAATGCTGCTGTAGTACCTCCAAGCAATACCGTCAGTGTACTAACCACACTTTCCTTCGCCGTGAATCCGGTAATCAATGCTGTCGACATCTTCCAGTCTCCAAAGCCCAGCGGTGCAAATACAGGTGCAATTGCACTGCCAATCAATGCAAGCAGGCTCTCTGAAGAATCTCTGACAACATTCAGTCTGGTATCGAATGTCTGCAAAAACCAGATGATCACAGTTGCCACAAAGATAACCGTAAATGCCCTTGTAACAAAATCCTTTGCCTTATCCCAAATCAGCTGCCCGACACTTTTTGCACTTGGCATCCGGTAATTCGGTAATTCCATTACAAATGGTACAGGCTCTCCCTGAAATACCGTATTTTTCAAAACAAATGCTACCAGGATTCCAACAAGAATTCCTGTTATATAAAGCAGGATCATGACTCCTGCTGCATACCGTGGAAAAAAGGCTGCTGCAAACAGAGAATAAATCGGCAGTTTTGCCGAACAGCTCATAAACGGGGTCAAAAGTATCGTCATCTTTCTGTCCCGGTCAGATGGCAGTGTCCTGGTTGCCATAATCGCCGGCACTGAACACCCGAATCCAATTAACATCGGCACGAAACTCCGTCCGGACAATCCGATTTTCCGGACAAGCTTATCCATGACAAATGCAACCCTTGCCATATATCCACTGTCTTCCAGTATGGACAAAAAGAAAAACAGTGTTACAATAACCGGAAGAAAGCTCAATACACTTCCTACTCCGGCAAAAATACCATCAATTATCAGAGAATGAACAACCGGATTAATGCCATAACTTTCAAGACCTTTATCACAGATTCCGGTAAACCATACAATTAATGCATCCATTCCCTGTGACAGAATCTTTCCGATAACACCAAATGTCAGCCAGAACACCAGTGCCATAATCCCCAGGAATGCCGGTATTGCCGTATATTTTCCCGTCAATACCCGATCTATTTTCTGACTGCGGATATGCTCCCTGCTTTCCAGTGGCTTTACCACAGATTCTCCGCATATACGTTCAATAAAAGAAAATCTCATATCCGCGAGTGCAGATTCCCTGTCTTTTCCGCTTTCTTCTTCCATCTGTGAAATAATATGTTCCAGTGTATCCAGTTCATTCTGATCCAGTTTTAAAGAAGTGCTAATCAGTTCATCTTCTTCTACAAGCTTTGTTGCCGCAAAACGAAGTGGTATATGTACTCTTCCTGCATGGTCTTCTATCAGATGGGTAATCGCATGAATACACCTGTGAACTGCTCCGCCATCAGCGCCATCCGGCTCGCAGAAATCCGTCCTTCCAGGACATTCATGATATCTTGCTACATGAATTGCATGTTCTATCAATTCATCAATTCCTTCATTTTTAGCAGCTGAAATCGGAACTACCGGAATTCCCAGCTGGGCTTCCAGTGTATTAATATGTATTGTTCCACCATTTTCCCGCACTTCATCCATCATATTTAATGCCAGTACCATAGGGATACCAAGTTCGATCAGCTGCATGGTAAGATACAGATTCCGTTCAATATTCGTTGCATCCACAATATTAATAATACCATCCGGCTTGCTGTCCAGAAGAAATTCTCTTGTAACAATCTCCTCACTTGTATATGGAGACAGCGAATATATTCCCGGCAAATCCGTAACAGTTGCTTCCGGATGTTTACGGATTACTCCATCCTTTCTGTCAACCGTAACACCCGGGAAATTTCCCACATGCTGGTTTGAACCCGTCAGCTGGTTAAACAGAGTAGTCTTGCCACAATTCTGATTTCCTGCAAGTGCAAATTTTAATGGTTCACCTTCCGGAATCTCTCTTCCGTTTTTCTTAGTACGGTAAGCTTTTTCTTCCCCCATGCGCGGATGTTCTATATAATGATATTGCTTCTTTTCCTTTTCGCATCTGTGTGCATCATGGATTTCAGTTAAATCAATATGAGCTGCATCGTCCTTACGCAATGTCAGCTCATATCCGCGAACCCTTACTTCAATCGGGTCTCCCATTGGTGCAATTTTGACAAGAGTCACCTCAGTTCCTGGTGTTAACCCCATATCAAGGATATGTTTGCGCAATGATGGCTCCTGACATCTTACTGCCTGAATGACAGCATCTTTTCCTACTTCCAGTTTATCTAATGTCATATATACCTCTATTTCGTAACTTTCTTCATTTGTCTTCATGAAACTCTGATTATTTTACCGCAAGAAGTAGTATATGTAAATATTTATTGATAATTTTTCTCAACAAATATTATGATACGATAAATTTCTCTACCGAATCTCTCATCTGGTTGGATTCTGCATCAGCTTTCTTTGCTTCTTCAATTACAACATCTGCCTTTCGAAGTACATTTGCCGACTTGTCCGCAATCTCCGTTGTAGCTTCTGCACCGTCATTTGATGCCCTGCTTACCTCACTGATTGCATCCAGAACATTGGTAATGGATGCCAGAAGTTCTTCAGATACTGCACTGAAATCTGCCACAAGTTCATCAATCTGTTTTGCATCGTTATTATAGGAATCTGCCATTCCTTCAAAATCATCAAAATTCTTCGTAATATCGGTTGTCACAAATTCAAGCAGTGCATGGGAATCTCCTGCCAGCTGGTTCACAGCTTCCGTTACATCCTGCGTGATACCCTGAATGCTTGCAACGGTATCTTTTGACTGTTCTGCAAGGTTTCTGATCTCATCCGCAACTACTGCGAATCCTTTTCCTGCCTCTCCGGCTCTTGCTGCTTCAATGGAAGCATTCAGTGCCAGAAGATTTGTCTGACTGGTAATATTCATAATCGCCTGAGCAAGATCTGAAATCTCTTCCACTACCTCTGCATCTTTTAATGCCTTTCTCAGACTGGTTCCGATTTCCGCACTAATCTGTTTTGCTTTTTCCCGCTGCTGCCTTGTTGCTTCTTTCGCCTGATGTGCTCTCTGGTAAATCTGTACTGCCTCTTGGGCACCATCCTGTGCACGCACCGCAATATTCTTTGCCGTATGTTCTATTTCCTGTGCCGTTGCATCGATTTCTTCCGCAGATGCGGCTGTTTCCTGTGTACCCGCCGCCAGGCTTTCCGTTGTTTCCGAAACTCCACGGATATCCTTATTTAATTCATCCATATTAATGGTAATCTCATTGAGCATATCCGTAATGCGTGTGGTTTCTTCTTTTACATCTCCAATCAGTCCCTGCATCTCATCCCGCTGGACTCCATCGCCCTTGACAGATCGCCAAAATCATCTTTGCGCTTCAAATCCTTATCTGCCATTTTCGTCATAAAATCTCCGCTGGAAAGAACCTTTGTATAATTTCTTACCCGGCGCAGTGCTTTTGTCACATTGAAGCTGATTGTAACAGAAAGTAGAATCATAAGCACCAGACCGGCCACAATCGCAGAAATATATGCTCCCATCTTCTGGTTTACACTTGCGGAAAATTCCTCATTCATGGTATTGATGGCATCATCGATATAATCCGTATAATTTCCCGTACCAATCACCCATTCAAACGGGGCAAACGCCTTGCTGTAAGCACGCTTTGGAAAATCTTCTGTTTCTCCTTTCTTTGGATAAACATAATCAGTAAATCCGCCGTCCGACTGCTTACCGGCCTTGATAATCGCCTGGATAAACAAAGAACCTTCTCCATCCTTTGCATTCAGACGATTTGTACCTTCCGTACTGTTTCCCAGCAGTACCACATTCGTTCCGTCATACTGATCCACCCAGAAATAACCTGCTTCTCCGTATCTGAGTTCCCGGATCTCATCCGCTGCCAGTTTCTTTGCTTCCTCCAGTGTATAAGCTCCTGCCTTACACTGATCATAAATTTCCTGTGTCAGAGATATTACCGATTCGACCTGCTGTTTTATCTGGTCATCATAATCACTGCGAATCTGTGCGTCCATCTCTGTCAATGCATCTTTTTTGACCTGGTTCATGCTGTTCAATGCAATAAAGCCGCTGATTATCATAGCGAGTGCTGTAATAAAAACCATAAGGCCAAGTTTTGTTCGTACTTTTAAATTATTCATCTCTTCACTCTCCTTTTTGTTGTATTCTGTAATTATATCATAATACAGCAAAAAAGAAAGCAAATTTTAAGTGTAATTTCTATAAAATATAATTTTTTGCAAAAGAAAAAAGAAAGCCTGAACCAAAGGCTTTCTTCCATAAAAAGAGCGCGAGACGGGACTCGAACCCGCGGCCCCGACCTTGGCAAGGTCGTGCTCCACCAACTGAGCCACTCGCGCATATTCTGCACTCAACATTTCCTCTCGTTGAGTACTTGCATAGTATACACGATTTCATTCCGTCTGTCAACTACTTTTTTTAATTTTCTTTCAATTTTTTTCCAAGTTCCCTGCTGAATACCCCGGCAGCCTCTCCCGTCATATGTCCTTCGCGATCCACATAGGATTCCAGTGCCTTTGAAAAGTCCCCGGTATCCTCTTTGTTAAAGTCGAGAAATTCCAGTCCCTCTTTCTCTGCCAGAGCTGCAATATACGCATGTTCCTGATCGTAAGATGCCTGATATGCTTCATACGTTTCCTGCGGAACCGGTGTAATCAGCAAAGTAAGCTCAATGTCCTTTTCTTTACAGAATTTTACGAGTTTCTCAAAATATACCAGGTGTTCCTCCCTTACCTCGCCGCTGTTCCATTCCACAAAATTCGTAAAGCCTTTTTCCTCATCGGCAACCGGATAGCGATAGATAAAACCATCCTCCCTGTATTCCTGGGAAGCATCCTGAAATACGGAAGTGTCATAGCTCTTATCCGCTCCGGACAGCTTATTGCTGATATTTTTCTTAATCATCCGGTATTCCTTACGGTAGTTATACCACGGAAACAAGGTTACACGGAAGTCCTGACTGAAGAAATGCTTCAGAAAGAATTCTGCCTTTACGGCAGAAAAATCCATTTCGCCAAAGATACTGCAGCTGTCCGTACCAATGTATTCATCCGTTGTCCAATAGCCACCATCTATTTCATATACAATCTGTTCCGGAATATGTATGCTGCAGGCCTGTTTTACCATATAGTAAGTGTATGCCGGATATTCCCCGCCCAGGCAGAGATTTACACCGGACTTTCCCGATACCGCTTCTGCCTCTGTCGGATCGATACCGCATTTTCCGTGTGAAGTCCCCACATAAAGTATATCGTATTCTTTCTGCTTCAGATTATGATAATCCACTGCAACATAACTGTATGGAACGAAAATAAAGTTCAGTCCCTGATTTATTATGGCAAAAATAAGCACTACCACTGCCACTCTGATTATAATTTTCCTAAAATTGCGCATAAATAAATCCTCCTGTTGCATTGACCGGCATTCCAAGCATAGCGGTCATAAATAATACACCCAGATATAATGCCGCCCTCTTCCAGAACGGCACAGACATCAGCCAGGCTGCAACATCTTTCCCTTTTTCTTTTTGCAGACTTATGAAAAATACGACGACACTTCCGATAAAAATAGCCAGAAACTGGACATAACGGTATGTAATATAACCAGGCACATCTGCATAGATACTTCCGTCAAACAGCGGACTCCAGTCAAATTTTGTAACCAAATTGACAAGCATTCTAAGTGCCTGTCCCACCGTATCCGCCATATCAAACAGCCAGCTGATATTAACCAGAATAAACGTTCTGATAATCTGGAACAGATGAAAGCCTCTGCTCTCCGGTGCAATATGCAGCTTTTCCTTCCAGTTCCTGTAACTTTCCGTCAGCAGACCACTGACTCCTATAATGATACCATTGTACAGTCCATATGCAATGTATTTCCAGGCGGCACCATGCCAGACACCAACCAGCAAAAAGACAAGGATATTGGCAATACAGATGGGAATCGTCCGTCCTTTCTTTCTTCCAAATATCTTTTTTGTCTTTTTGGATAATTTTCCCATCCATCCGGACAGGGAAATGGGATAAAACACATAATCCTTCATCCAGGTACCCAGTGTAATATGCCATCTGTGCCAGAAATCGGTAATGGATACGGCAAAATACGGCTGTCTGAAATTTTCATCCAGAACGATTCCAAACAGATAAGAAACTCCTCTTACCACATCTATCCCACCAGAGAAATCCCCATATAACTGGATGGAATATGCCAGTACTCCCGCCAGCACCAAACCGTCAAAGGTTTCATACTGATGAAAGATATGATCTACGAACATTGCCGCATTATCCGCCAGTATCATCTTTTTGAACAGACCATATAAAATCAGCTGCAGTCCGCGTTCGATATTTTCCATCTGAAATCTGTGCGTCCCTTCAAACTGATGTGCCAGCCGCTCAAATCTTCCGATTGGTCCCTGCATAATCTGCGGAAACCATGCCACGAATAATGCATACCGGAAGAAATTTTTCTCCGCCTTTGTCTTTTTCCAGTATACATCCAGCAGATAACCTGCCGACTGGAACGTAAAAAAGGACAGTCCGAGCGGAAGCACAAGTTCCAGCATACTGATATTTCCATGAAAAATCCGGTTGATATTATCAATCAGAAAATCTGTATATTTCAGCACTCCAAGAATCAGAAAATCAAGAAAAAGTGCTGCCGCAACAATTCTTTTCCTTTTCTTTTTCTCCATATCCCGGTCAAGAATACATCCTGCCGTATAGGTAATTATGGTTACTGCCAGTAAAAATATAACATTTTTCACATCTGCCGCCGCATAGTACAGATAACTCAGCACCAGCAGCAGCTTCCACTGCTGTCCACGGAAAACCGTGTAATAAAGAACAACCCCGAAAAGTATAAATATTCCAAATTCAAATGATGTTAAGCCCATATCGACTCCTGCCCCTTATAGTAATTTTTCTAATTCATCCACCAGTTCTTCAAACATGGATAAAGCCTGTTTCACCGGTTCTTTTTCCCTCATATCGACTCCTGCCATACGGAGCAGATCGATCGGATCCTTTGATGAACCTCCGGTTAAAAATTTCATATAATCTTTTACTCCTTCTTCGCCCAGTTCCAGAATTCTGCCTGACAGTGCAATGGCTGCCGCAAATCCGGTCGCATACTGATATACATAAAACGGCGTATAGAAATGCGGAATTCTTGCCCATTCCATAGCAATCTCCGGATCCGATACCATCTCTTCCCCGAAGTATTTCCGGTTTAATTCAAAATATACTCTGCTGATGCTTTCCGCATTTAATGTTTCTCCGCGTCCGCACATTTCATGCATGATTTTTTCAAATTCTGCAAACATGGTCTGGCGGAACATGGTTCCCTTAAACTGGTCAATAAAATAATTTAATAAGTATATTTTTTCCTGCTTATCCGTACAGTTCTTTAATAAATGGCGGATCAGAAGTGATTCATTGCAGGTTGATGCCACTTCTGCCACAAAAATACTGTAGCCGGAATAGATATACGGCTGCGTTTTTTCGGAGTAATAAGTGTGAAGGGAATGTCCCATTTCATGCGCAAGGGTAAACACATCATTAAAAGTATCCTGATAATTCAACAATACATATGGATGTGTTCCATATGCACCCCAGGAATACGCACCGCTTCTTTTTCCTTTATTTTCGTAAACATCAATCCATCGGTTTTCAAATCCCTCTTTCAGACGGGATATATAGTCCGATCCCATCGGTGCAAGTCCTTCCAGCACCATTTCTTTTGCCTGTTCATACGGAATCTTCTTGTCCACATCTTTTGTCATCGATGCATAGACATCATACATATGCAGTTCTTCCACACCCAGCACTTTTTTCCGCAGTCCCACATATTTATACATTGCCGGCAGGGCTTCATGAACAGCTGCAATCAGATTCTCATAGACAGATACCGGAATGGAATTTTCCATTAACTGCATCTCCATGGAAGATGGGTAACTTCTTACCTGTGCATAGAATTTTTCCTGTTTTACATTCGCCTGGAACATTGCCCCAAGTGTGTTTTTATATGCTTCCAGTGTATGGTATACGGCATGAAACGCAGCCTTTCTTACTTCCCGGTTATGACTCTGCATAAAGGAAATATAATTGCCATTTGTTACCTCGGCCTCTTCCCCCTCTTCATTCTGGATCGTTCCAAAAGAAGCATCCGCATTCAGGAACATCTGGTAAATATCGCTTGCTGCAGTTGCCATTTCTCCCGTCTGTGCTAGAATCTTTTCTTCTTTGTCAGACAGACTATGTTCTTTTTTCTCAAGTAACTTCCGGATACATCTCTCGTATAATTGCAAGTCTTTATCTTCTTTAATAAAAGAATCCAGCTTCTCCTCCGGTATCTCTAACAGCTCCGGCACAAAAAATGCCTGGGCTGCCGATATCTTAACGCATATGCTCTGGGCTTTCGCCGCATAATCCTGATATTTTGCCTCCGCCATATCCTGATGAAGCATCTGGTTTGCATACACATAGACCCTTGCACTCATCTTTCCGATTTCATCGCTGAATTTAAAAAACGACCCTAATTTTTCCGCACTCTCACCCAGTTTTCCTTCATAATCCCTGTACTCCGGTATTCTGCCCTCAAGCACACCAAGCTCCTTCTCCCATGCTTCATCGTCCGGATACAGATCCGTCATCGCCCACATATATGCTGGATCCATTTCACTTCTCTTCTTCACTTCACTCATTTTGATCTCCTTTTCTTCTCTATATCAGTCCAAAATATTTAACGATAAATACCTGTGCGGTAATGGTTATTGCCGACAGCATAGTTGTCAGAACCACGCAGCTTGATGTCAGCACACCTTCATGCCCCATGTTCTTCGCCATAATATAACTGCTCGGTGTTGTCGGCGAACCTGTCATGATAATGGTTGCAACAAGCAGATCCCCGCGAAAACCAAGCCAGACGGCAACCGGCAGAAACAGTAACGGCTGGATGACCAGTTTAATTATGGATGCCGCCAGTGTTTCTTTTATCATCTTGATGGCTTTTCTTCCCTCAAATCCTCCGCCGATACAGATCAGTGCCAGAGGAGTTGCCATCCGTCCGAGATTATCAAGAGAAGAATTCAGAATCTGAGGCATCGGAAGTTTTAAGATGGAATATAGAAAGCCCAGTGCTATGGCATCCAGAATCGGATTCGTCAGAATACCGATCAATGCTTTTTTCAGTTTTCCCTTTCCCTCTTTCTGATGATTTCCTTCAAATGTAAGAATCAGTACCGCAAAAATATTGTATAATGGAACAGCCCCCACGATCATAAGCGGAGCCATGCCGGAATCCCCACAAATATTTACGACGAATGCAATGCCAAGCACTGCCGCACTGCTCCGGTAGGAAGCCTGTACAAATTCCCCGATAAGACTCTTATCTTTCAGAAACACTTTCGCCAGTCCCCAAATCAGGACAATACTGCAAAGTGTTGCAAAAAAGCAGAACAGTACATATTTCCCATTAAAAGAATGGGCAAAGTCGGTTTTTGCCAGATCCAAAAACAAAAGTGCCGGCAATGTTACCCTGAAATTAAATTTATTCGTAATGCTCAAAAATTCGTCATTTAACATGCCGATCTGTTTTAGCACATATCCGATGACAATTACAATAAATATGGGGATGGTTGCATTCAGGCTGAAGATAAAACTATCCATGATTTTTTCCTCTTTTCTGCTAGTTATTCTTCTGTAATATTGTTCCTTCCCCGTCGAAGGTAACATTATCTGACATACTCTCTATGTAATTCCAGATCTTTTCCGCCGCTTCCCCGGATAATTCCTGTGTGTAGAATCCTTCGCTTGTGCATGGCAGAACTTTTGCCGTAATTGCATTTTCACGGTCTATCTCCAGTGTCAGTACCATGGTATCACTGTGATAACTTCCAAACAGGAAATTACTCAGTCCGTATACAATCATTTTTCCCTGATAAAATTCCATTCCCTGCAATACATGGGTATGATTTCCAATTACCATGTCCGCACCGGCATCAATATAACCATGTCCGAGTGTCCTCTGGCTGTTCAGAATGGTTTTGTCACTGTCATTTCCCCAGTGGACATACATGATCACGATATCATAATTTTCCTGTGTCTTTAATCTTGTAATCTCCTGTTTTAACAGTTCATAGCGATCAGTCTGCTCATAGGTTGTCATAAGTCCCGGTGTATCACCAGCATACCAGTCCAGCTGCGGCACTACCCTTGTTGCCGACAGAATCGCGATCTTCTTTCCATTTACCTGTGCCGTATACGGCTTCAATGCCTCGTCCAGATTGTTTCCGCCACCGATAACCGCAATTCCCTGACGTTTTACTTCCGCCATGGTAGAACGCAGTCCTTCCCAGCCATAGTCCATCATGTGGTTATTGGCCAGTGTCATAACCTCAAATGAAAAATCTTTTAAAATCATCTCTTCCCGTGCCGTCGGACACAGAAAGGTATACTGCTGGTAATCCACCTTCTGGTTTTCATCCAGATCACCGCATACATATTCATGATCGCCCACGGCAATATCAACACTCTGGAAAATCGACTGGATTTTCGGCGAAATCACCCCGGATATTCCACTCTGCCGGTAGTTCTGTTCCATCATGGGACTCAGATATATATCCCCGACAAAGGACAGACTGACCACACTGCTTCCATTCTGCTTCTTTATTTCCGGCACGGTCACTTCTTCCGTTGTTTCTGAGTCCGCCCGTGTTTCCGCAGCCGTCTGCATCTGCGTTTCCGGTTCCGTCACTTCTTCTGTCTTGGGATCTGTCAGTTTCGTCACTTCTTCCGGTTCTGTCTCCAGCTTCGTTTCTTCCTGTGCCGTTGTTTCCGCCTGTGCCGTTGTTTCTTCCTGTGCCATGTTTTCTGCCGTCCGCTGTTCTTCTTTTGTTGCTTTCGGAACAAGTACAGCTGCAGTAATCACTGCTATGATACAAATCACAATAACCAGTGTAATTTTAATTGTCTTTCCTCGCATTTTCCTCTCCTTCCTGATTTACTTTTACATCCTACCACAAAACATATAAATTTTCCATATTTTTTATCTTTTTCTTCTTTAATTATCTTTTATTGTATGATATAATAATCGCTAGGATTGTCTTTATGGATATCCAAAAAATGTAAAGAAAAGGGAATATCAGTATGAGTGAAGAAAAATTAGATTCCAATGTAAATGATACACCGAAAGAAAATTCCGCAGCCCCGGAACAGCAGGAAAAATCTTTTGATGATAATGTCGAGATTATTGATTATGACATTGATGACAAAATTACAGTCAAAGATTTTGACAATAACGAACGAAAACCGGCAAAGGAAAAAGAGCCATTTGATTTAAAAGCCGAAATTATCAGCTGGATTAAGATGATTATTGCAGCAGCCGTCATTGCCGCAATTATTGTAGAATTTATCATTATCAATGCAACCGTACCTACGGGTTCCATGGAACGCACCATCTTACCGGGTGACAGGATTTTAGGTTCCAGACTGACCTATCTTTTCCACGAACCGGAACGTGGCGATATCATCGTTTTCAAATGCCAGTTTGAAGAAAATACCGATTATGTAAAACGTATCATCGGTCTTCCGGGTGAAACCGTTGTTGTTTCTAATGGCGAAGTTTCCATTTATAAAGGCGAAGAATTCGTCGAAACCCTGGATGAAGATTATATTAACGGAGAATGGACCTGGAAAAATGATGGTTACACCTTTAATGTACCGGAAGGAAGATATCTTGTTTTTGGTGACAACCGTAATAATTCACAGGATGCAAGATACTGGTACGATGAGCTGTATCTGACCGGCCGTTGTTCGGAAAGCGAGGTCTATGTAAGCAAAGATCAGATTCTTGGAAAAATTTACTTCCGTTACTGGTCAGCCCAGGACACTGCCCTTACTTCCAAATTCAAGAATCTTGCTACAGATTAAATTCATTTCTACATAAAAATAAGCCGTGACACGGCTTATTTTTTTTATACTCTCTTTAACCAGTAATCCACCTGCTCGACATGCACAAATCCATGATGGGAATACATTCTGTATGCAATCCGGTTCGATCCGCTTACATGAAGAATAATTTTACAGCAGTTAATTTCCCTTAAATGCTTTACCGTAAGATTCAATGTTTCCACGCCAAATCTTCTTCCCCGGTAACGGCTCTCTATTTCCAGATTATAAATCGTTGCTACATTATGATCGATGGCCACATGCACACTTCCGATTTTCTCTCCGTCACGGAATGTTTCGATCCATTCTCCGTCCTCTGTTTCCGAAATCTCCATATCCAGTATGTTCTGTACTTTTGGCTCAATCCTCATATTGTAGGACATGAGATATTCCGACGTTTCCAGCTTTGCTCCCAGTCTGCCCAGTGCCTCACTTCCAGCCAGGCAATTTGGCTCATTGACAAAATAAATCTTACTTATGCCATAATTCTTAATCTGTTCCTGTGCCATTTCATATAATTTTCTGAAATATCCCTCCTGCCGGTATCTTGGCAATGTATTTGCATATATTTCACATTCTTCCTCATTTGGAACAAATACACTCAAAAAACTGACCAGTGTATTTCCCTGATACATCAGAAAAAATGCCGGAAAATTTTCAATGGCATTGACATTATTTTCCAAAAAACAAATTCCCTTTGTATTATCCGTCAGACGGCAAAGTTCAATCAAGGTCTTCGCATCATAAAACTGGTTGGAAGACAGCTCACTTGTATTAATAATGTTCATAATTCATTTCCCTCGAAAACTGATTTAAAAATTCATATCTTGCTTTTAATTTTTCTGTGACAAACATAAAAGTCCCTGGATTAACCAGAGACTCTCATGCGGATAACAGGAATCGAACCTGCACGGTTGCCCACCAGATCCTAAGTCTGGCGCGTCTGCCAGTTCCGCCATATCCGCAATTATTGCTCAAGTATAATATCATACCTGAACCAAATAGTCAAGGATATGGAAGGAATTAATTTACTTTTCCAGATTTTCTTTTACAACCGCTCTGGCTATTTCATCTACGATTTCATCTTCCGGATTCTCTTCCGGACTTTCCATCGCAGATTCCGCTGCATTTTCTTCTTCCCCGGTTTCCGGAACTGTTTCTGCTTCCGGATTTATTTCTCCCCTTTCTTCTGAATTTCCTTCTGTCAGTTCATATTTTTCTGTCAGAACTTCCTCCGCATTTTCGTTCTCCTCTTCTCCTGCTTTTCCCTTCTTCTTTTTCTCAAACAGGATAATGCCTGCAAGAATCAGGATACTTGCTATGGTCAGAATACGGCCGGCTTTCTTTCCTTCCGGATAGTATTGCATTTCTATTGTATGCTTTCCGGCAGTTACCGGAACAGCCATCAGTGCATCGCCAATGGATGTATATTCGGTTTCTTTTCCATCGATATACACATGCCAGCCCTTATCATAGATAATGGATGTATACAATAATCCATCCTGTTCTGCATCGATATCTGCGGTCACGGAATTATCGTCATATTTTTCAACATCGAGTGACTGTGCTTCCAGTTTCTGATAGATTTCCTCAAATCTGTCCTGATGAAAATTATACGCATAGAGCTGCAGGGTAGAAGCATCATTGTCCGACGTATTGACTGTAATACTTGTTCCTGCCGGCATTTTACCCAGATGTACTATCTGACGGTGCTCCAGTCCGCTGAAGCTGTCAGAACCGACAAATCCATTCTCATCATTATATGCACTGTAACTGATGCTGTCTACATAAGTTGTAACATAAACATAAACATCCGATTCTTCATCCACATCAATCGTAACGGTTTTTCCAGAAGTAGATGCAGACAAATAGGTAAACATATCCGTAATACCGGTCGCAAGTTCTGCAAACTGGTTCTGTATGGAGAATGGATTGTTTCCATCCAGCGATAAATTATCTTCAAATCCTTCCGGCAGCATAAATCCCAGTGGAAGACAATAATTTACCCGATATAAGTATTTATTCTGATCTTCTTTATAGTCCGCCAGGGTATATCTCTCCATATCCTCAAGCATCTTATCAGAAATTACATATTTTACGTCCAGCAGTGCCGAGGTAAACGGAGTAAATCCATAATAAGAATATGCATTTGTTGACTGTTCAAATCCGAGTGCTCCAAGATATTTTGTAAATCCCGCATTTGCCATAGATGAGAAAATAGATACTCCCTTATAGCCGTTCCATGCCGCATCATTCTTTGTCTTCCGGTTTAATTTTTCAATACGGAAGAATCCGGTATCTTCGCTCTCCACTTTTTCAACCATTTCCTCAATCGCCTGGTTATCTTCCAGATATGCAGAATATGTGGTTGGTTTGTAAGAACTTTCCTCACTCGAATTGATAAATGCTTCCGCCGCACAGATAACAATCAGAAGATATGCACTAATCTGTTTATACAGTATTTTATTATAATCCATGATAATCAGAACCATATAGAACAGAATCAGAACCAATGTCACATAGACATTATTAAAGCTTAAATCATCCTGATAAAGTTCTTCTAACAGAAGCACCACTCCGCAGCCGCCTGCAAAGCATCCCCAGAGCTGTTTTTTGCTGAATGTCTTTGTATTGATATATGCCTCATAAATCATTGTTATCATGAGAAAAATATAAATAAAAGATTCTCTTGCCGGCAGACTATTCGGGAAATGAAAACCATGCCAGATGTAATTCGGAATATTCGTATTAAAACTGATAAGAAGAATTGCTATCAATGCTATTTTTCCCATCTTTTCTTTCTTATTGACATTGTCACACAGACAATACATTGGGAACAATAAAAATACAGCAACCGTACAGTAAACATTCGGATCATGTGCTTCAAAAATAGCAACCGGAGTCTCAATCAGGGAGCGTTTCAACATATCAAGAATGGAAAAATAATTGATCCATGTTTCCGGGAAACTGAATTCGCCGGATGCTGTATAACCTAGGGCGCAGAGTTCCGGGAGAATCATTACTGCTCCGATTCCGCCTGCAATCAACGAAAAGATTGCAAAGCGGATAATCCGATCCATATAATAATGTTTTTCCTCTGTGGCATTTACAATCAGCATAACCAAAAAATACAAGACTGCAAAAATACAAATCATAATTGCAATATAATAATTTGAAAAAATCGCAATGCCAAGAGCGATGGTATACATCTTATACTTCTTTTCTTTTACAAGGGTTTCAATTCCCAGTACAATAAACGGGAGCATAACCATGCAGTCCAGCCACATCAGATTCCATGAAAATGCTGCCATATAAGATGACAGTGCATAGAATATTGCAAATGCTGCAGTGGATAAGCTCTTTGTATTAAAATGTTTTGATAAATAATATGTACATGCAAATCCTGCCAGTGCTGTCTTTGTAAGAATCAGAAGATCCATTACAATTAAGATCGAGCCTTCCGGAACAAAGCCTAACAGAAGATTTACCGGACTTGCAAGATAATAAGAATAAATTGCAGAGAAATTAACTCCCATTCCAATTTCCCAGGAAAAGGTAAGACTTCCTCCATTTACCAGTTTTTCATACAGTTCCTTATAAAATGGGGCATACTGGTGATACATATCACTTCTGAGATAAATATTATCACCAAACGGTACAATCTGATTTTTCGCAAAAATCATTCCCAAAATAAGAAAAGGCACCAGAAATCCCAGCAGATATACGAAATTTCTTTTCGGCCATGATGCTTTCTTTGTGCTGCTCATTGTTTATACTTCCTCCTGATTTATTTTTTTAAAAATAACAAGCTTGCTAAAAATATAATTCACTACCACTACGACTACAGAACTGACGATTTTTGCAAACAAAAATCCAATTCCGAGCATTGCAGCCGACCATATGATAAAATCAGCCATCAGTAATGTAATTACCCTTGCAGATACGAATGATACCAGTTCTTTCAGCAGCACCCGCCACTCAAACGATTTTGAATCAAATACAAATAATTTATTCGTAATAAATGCAAAAAGCACCGAAACCACCCATGCAATATTATTCGACGTGAGTTCTCCCAGATCCAGCAGGCCAAAGCAGCACATGGCCGCAATGTAATCGACCAGTGTAGTTAATATGCCGAATATCAGATACATGATCGTTTCCCTGCTTTTACCGAAAATCTCTTTTATCTTATTCATCTTTCTTTTTCTCCGCCAAAGCAGCCGTAAGATCTATGTTTGTATTTTTTAAGATAAAAATCGGCCGGTGCTTAATCTCAATATAAATATGTGCCACGTATTCTCCCAGAATTCCTACCGACAGCTCGATAATTCCCCCGAGGAATAATACCGCACTCAATGTCGTGACATATCCCGGCACATCGATTCCAAACAGAAGGGTCTGAATCAATGTGACCACAATATAAATAAATGAAATTCCGGAAATAATGCTGCCAAGAAATGTAACCGTTCTTAACGGTGTTACAGAGAAAGCCGTAATTCCATCGACGGCATATTTAAACAATCCCCAGAAGCTCCATTTTGAAGTTCCGATGATACGCTCCACATTCTCATAAGGAATCCATTTTGTCTTAAATCCTACCCATGCAAATATTCCCTTTGAAAATCTCTGTCTCTCTGATAATTCCAGTACGGAATCCACCATCTGACGGCTCATCACACGAAAATCCACCGCCCCCTGTACCAGATCAACGTCCGTAAAACGATTGCTCAGCCGGTAAAACATCCGTGAAAACATACTCCGGATCTTTGACTCCCCGGTTCTTGATGTTCTTCTCGCTGCACAGCAGTCATATCCCTGTTCCACCTGTTTTAACATTTCCGGAATCAATGCCGGCGGATGCTGCAGATCCGCATCCATAATAATGACATAATCCCCTTCCGTATACACAAGACCAGCATACATGGCAGCCTCTTTTCCGAAATTTTTTGAAAACGATAAAAACTTTACATCCGTATGTTTTTCTGCCAATGCAAACAACTTTTCATATGTTTTATCGCGGCTGCCATCATCCACAAAAATAAACCGGAATTCATATCCGTCTATCCCGGATGTGATTTTTGATGTTTCCTGGTAAAACAGGTCGATCATCTCTTCCTCATTATAACAGGGAACTATAATATCCACTTTTTTCATTATATCTACTGTTCCTTTACATTTTTTCATATTTTACAGGCATAATATACCTCATATAAACTATCTGTGCTGCAATCCTGATATTCCTCCATCGAAATCTTATCCCATACTTTATTGTTGAATTCAACATCCTGGTTCTCCAGAAACGGACGGTAAATTTCCAGAAAGGCTTCCGCCTTATGCTTTTTTCTCATGGATTCTTTATTTTCTTCTGTTTCCTTTTCCAGATAATCATTTACACATTTTATAATATAGTAACCATCCTCAGCTTCCACCAGTCCGGAACTCTGACCACTGGTAAGCGAAAATGCCGCTTCTTCAAAGCTCTCCTGCATCGTTCCCCTTCCAAACACACTCTGATATTGGGAAGAATCAGAATATTCCGCTGCAAGTGACTGGAAATCACCTCCCTGGTTTACTTTATCCAGAATATCAAGTGCTTTGTCCTTAATCGCAGCGACCTTGGATTCCTCATATGGACTGACATTTCCATAAATATCTTTTTCACCCGTTTTAAAATAGATATACATTACCTTTATTACTCTGGCATCTTCATCGCTTATCTCCTTTCCCTCATCTTTTGTCTTCTTCTCATAGTACAAATCGGTAAGGTACAGTTTTTCATAAAAATGATATACGATATCCCTGGTAATTCCCAGTTTTTGCCGTTCTTCGTCCGGAATTTCCGCAAAATAAGTATCTGCTGCCTGTCCGATCTGTTCTTTGTCCCCATCGGACAATGTCATACCATCTTTTTTTGCCATCTGGTGAATGACAAATAATTCTATCAGCTGTTTTTTCACTTTTTCCTTTATCTCATTTTCCAGGCTGATTCCATCAAACGTGCGCTTCCATATATCCTGTCCGAGCGAATTTTCATAGCTGTTCTTTTCATTTACCAAAACCAGTGTCACCTCTGCAAGTTCCTCAGTTTCTCCCTGTATCTTAAATATCTCATTCTTAGCCAGACCCGTAGTCAGTTTAATGTCCTTTCCGCATCCCGTAAGCAAAAGTGCGGTCATAAACAGTATCATTACCTGTTTCCTCTTCATATTGCCTCCGTTTCTTTTATTCTTACGCTTCCACGACAAGATATCTTCCGTCCAGAATCTCAAACACTTCCAGTTCTTCCTTCAGTTCCTCATCTGAAAGTTCCTCAACATCCATGCCTTCTTCTTCCCAATATTTACGCACTTCCTTTATATTCGGGAAAACAAGTGCCATACAGTCCTCCAGAAATTCCTTTGCTTCTTCCAGGGTCTCTGCAACATTTTCATCAAATAATTTTCCCTGATTCTTTAAAAAAGTTTCCAGTACTATTTCATCATATTCCATTATCTGCACCATTCCTTATCTGCTTAATACCTGATATACATCATATAAGATACTTTCTACCGTAGTTGTGACATATTTTGCCTTTGCACGTATCTCAGAATTTGCACTCGTCATCGCATAACTGTACTGCGAATTTTTGAACATATCCAAATCATTATAGCTGTCACCAAAACACATGGTATCGTCCTTTGTCGTGTTTAATTCATTCTGTATTTTTTGCAAAGCACTTCCCTTATCCACTCCCAGAGCAACAAAATCCATCCAGCAGGCACCGGACACGGTATCTTTTACAGAGCCGCCCCATTTATCATGGAAATAATTCGAGGAATACTCGATCCCACGTTTCTCATATACGGAGATCTTTAAAAATTCTTCTTCCACTTCTGAAAAATCTTTCACCAGAGTCACATTATTTCCTACAAAATTCTTAATATGATCCAGATACTCCCGTGATTTCGGTACAAGATAGGATGTTTCTTCGCCCGAGAGAAGTACCTCGCATCCGTCTCTTTTCTGGATATCCTCCATAATCTCAAGGCCTGTCTTCCGATCCATATAAGTCTTTGACAGTGTTTTTCCCTGATATTTTACCAATGCACCATTCTCGCAGATATATGCAATCTCATTTTCCACCTCTGAAAAAAGTCTCCGGATATTTGGATATTGTCTGCCGCTGGCAGCCGCAAACACCACACCATATTCATAGAGCTTCTTTATATAATAAACTGCTTCCTTTGAAATCTCTTTCGTACCATTCTGAAGCAGCGTTCCATCTAAATCACTTGCAATTAGTCTAACCATTAATTCTCCCATCTGGAATAAATCCATTTTTATTGCTTAACGTCCATTGATTTACAAAATACATCTTAATTATACAAAATCCCCTATAAAAATCAAGACATATTTCCAAATTCTGCTTCTATATCTTTTCCCGGTACTGTCTTGGTGTAAATCCCGTAATTTCCTTAAACTGTCTTGTAAAATGTTCTTTATTCTCATACCCGCACCGAAATGCAATTTCAGAAATGGAATCCGCATTATTTGACAGGAGATAACAGGCATATTCTATTCTGCTGCGGATAATATCACTCATGACGGATACTCCAAAAAGCTGTTTGTAAATATGCTGGAAATACGAAGTACTTAAATTCAGTCCCGCTGAAATCTCATTTACATTGCTGATCAGATTATCTGGCTGGAATGCATAGATTCTGTTTCGGATTTCATTAAAATCATGCCGATAGCGGTTCAGTTTATCCGAGCATTTAATTTCCGCATGATAAATATCACTGAATTTATAAAACATACCGCTTATCTTGGCATTTAATACTTCTTTGTGATATTTTCCCTGCTGTTTGGATTCTACCCGGATATCCTGAATCATGGCAGAAATGTCTTTTGCCCCCTGCAGAACCATTAATTTATTTACCGGAATATCGATGGACTGAAAAAACTCTTTTGCATCCTCCCGGTCAAAATGCATCCAGTCATTTATAAACGGTCCTTCCCTGTCATAATATTTCTGATGGAACCCTTTTTCATATAAAATAAACGACGGCTCAGCCGTTGTGATTTCTCCTTCTTCCGTAAGAATTGTCACGTTTGACTTCAGATACAGAAGAAGGTAATCATCCGTTCCGTTTTTTCTGTCGATATTTACACCGTTTTCATGAACAAAATTATAGCCGATCCGGTGCAATTCAAACTGATGTTCCATTTTTTCTTCCTCTTATGCTTTTACATGCAGAATAACGCCACGATCTGCCGGCAGCTGAATCTTTATCTTTCCATCCTGTACCTTTACCTGTGCACCTTCTTCCGGTCCGGCAAGGATCTGTACCGATGCATTTGAATACATAAGCGGTAATTCAAAAGATGCTGGCTGTTCATCATTATTCAGTGCAGTAATCACAGCACTGTCCTGACATTTTCTGGCAAAAGCAAACTGTCTGTTTGTCAGCATCAGCTGCTCATATGTGCCTTCCGTGAGTTCCCTGTATGCTTTCTTTAGTATTCCAAGCCGGCGGATCAGGTTTAATAATTCCGTGTCCTCATCAAAATCATCCAGTTCCAGACAAGGTCTCAGATTCCAGTCCGAACCATTCTCCTTGTTTCCATCGATTGCAAATTCGGATCCGTAATAGATGGACGGAATACCCGGCACTGTGTATAACAGCATGGTTACATCATAGATATGCTCTTTGTTGTTTAATTTTGAATGAATTCTTGCCACATCATGATTATCCGTAAAAGTATATAATTTTATTCCCTGGGCAAGCTGGTTTAAACGGTTAATCGTGTGTGCAATCTCAAAATAATTATGATCATTATGTCCGGAATACAGGCCTTTATGCAGTTCATAATTTGTTACGGAATTAAGTCTGTCATTATTTGCCCATCTGCTGTAATCTCCGTGAATCACTTCGCCCATCAGCCAGAAATCCTCCTTTGCCTGCATGGTTACCTGTCTTAATTCACTCATAAATCCCATATCCAGCACATCCGCCGCATCCAGACGGATTCCGTCGATATCAAATTCTGAAATCCAGAAACGTACCACGTCAAATAAATAATTCTTCACTTCCGGATTCCATACATTCAGTTTTGCCAGAAGATTGTAGCCGCCCCAGTTTTCATAGGAAAAGCCGTCATTATATTCGTTATTTCCTCCGAAGTTTACATTACAGTACCAGTCCTTGTATCCAGAGTTCTCCCTGTTTTCCTTCAAATCCTTAAATGCAAAAAACTCTCTTCCGGTATGGTTAAATACACCATCCACAACGACTTTTATTCCATTGTTATGACAATTCTCCACAAATTTCTTAAAGTCATCGTTTGTACCGAGTCTCCGGTCAACCATCTTATAATCGGTAGTTTCATATCCGTGTCCGACCGATTCAAACAACGGTCCGATATAAATTGCCGTACATCCGATATTTCCTGCATGGGCTGCCCACTCATTCAGTTTGTCGAAATGCTCTTCTGGCACACCGGTATTTTCATGTGCACATCCACATAATCCCAACGGATAAATATGATAAAATACTGCTTTATCATACCATTTGACATCCGGCATAAGATCTTCGGTCTGCTGCACTTGCAATACAGCACTGTCTTCTTTTGTCAGTTTTTTCAGCTCCTGGTAAATTCTTGCCACCGGAAGTCCCACTACATTATTATAATCTCCGTCTATTTTTTTGATGAATTTGGCTGCATATCCCTGGATAGCATATGCTCCGGCTTTATCTTCTGGTTCTTTTGTCCGGATATATTCTTCGATCTCCTGCTCCGACATGGAATACATATGCACTTTTGTTTCTTCTGCAAAAACCTTCTTCTTTTTCTTTCCATCCCGCAGATAAATCAATGTAACACCCGTCCAGACACTATGCTCCCTGCCCTGCAATGCGGACAACATTCTCTTCGCATCCTCTGTATCCTTCGGTTTTCCAAATATTTCAGAATCTTTGGCAACGATGGTATCTGCCCCGATAACCAGGCAGTCTTCTTCCATCTGTCCTTCCTTCTCTATCTTTGCACAGACATCTTCCGCCTTCTGCTGTGATAATTCCTTCACTACATCCGAAGGCTGTACCGCGTCCGTATTTTCTTCCTTTTCACTTACCACACATTCATAAGTATAACCCACCTGTGAAAGCAGTTCTTTTCTTCTCGGTGATTTTGATGCCAAAATAATCTTCATGTCTGATTCCTCCATTCATTTTCTCTTTATTCAAAAGGTCTGATCCGATAGGTAACTCCTAGGTCTTCACATATCTTTCTGCATTCTTCCTCTTCTTCTTTTGTAATCGTTGTGCTGACCGTACTGAGAACCACTTCCGGCACATACTGCCTTACCTCTTTTACAAAAGAAAGCATTGCCTGATATGCCTGATCTCCAAAACGGCTTCTAACAATCTCATTATAACGTTTTTCATTCGGTGTATTCAGGCTGACCGATACAATATCGACCACTCCCTTCATCATCGGGGCAATGTCTTTCCCATTTGAAAGGCTTCCCTGTCCGTTTGTATTAATTCTAATCTTTTTGTGATATTTTTCTTTTACAAATTTTGCAATCTCTATCAAATCATCAATTCGTTCTGTCGGTTCACCAAATCCGCAGAACACAACCTCGTTGTATTCATCCATGTTGAATTTTTCAAATTCTTTTTTGACTTCTTCCACGGACGGCTCATGTTCCAGCCATAATGTGGATGATTCTCCCACTGTTTCTTTCTCATTTCTAAGGCAGAATGTACAGCTGCAGGTACATCTGTTGGTAAGATTTACATATAGATTATTATGCACTTTATATAAAATCGTCATTCCTTTTGTCATTTTGAAATCCTCCATATCTGATAAATTTATAGATATTTTACCACTTTTTTATCCATTTGAAAACACAATTCACTCATCTGTGCAAAAAAAATAACTGCAGATTTCCTGCAGCTATTTCCGTCTCCCTTTGACTTTTTATAACATGAATTTCGTCTCTTATGAAGTTTGTTCCTTCAACGTTCATAAGTATATCACATTTTATTTTCTTTTTCAACTATACCAAGGTATAGTTTTTGAATTTTTTGAATTTTTTTTGAATAAACTATATCTTTTCATCGATACCAGCCAAGCTGCTCCGCTTTCCGTATTGCTGCCTGCCGGTTTTTTACCTGGAGTTTCTTATATATATTTCCGACATGGAATTTGACCGTGGATAACTGAATAGACATTTCCTGTGCAATCTCTTCATTCTTTTTGCCATGATAAATATAATTCATTACCTGATCTTCGCATTTTGACAGACGCTGTTCCTGATTTCCTTTTTTCAGATAATCCGGATAATATTCTGCCATACTCTTCAGTGCTTTCTCAAGAGCTGTAAAATAGTCTTTCATGCCTTCCGGTATCACTGTTTTTTTCATCCATGCTTTCCAGTCCGTATGCTTCCATATGGCAAATATGGCTTCTCCTTCATCAGCAATCACCCGGATATAACCATATTCTGCCGCCATCAGAACCGCTTCTTTTAATTTTCCGGTTCCATCCTCGCCGGTACTTTCCAACAGGATGGCTTCTAACAGACTCAGTTTTATCTGGTAATACGTTCTCTGATATCTTACGGCATATGCCCTGAGCTGGTAGATAATCACTGCCGCCTCTACATTCCGTTTAAATGCAACATACACTTTCGCCAGTATATACATCTGATACACTTCTGAGACGAAAAAATCTGCACTCAATGGTCTTCCGATGCCCCGTTCATATGCATCTTCCATCCATTCTGCCACATATTCATCCGTACCTTCGTACAGTAAGAGTTCAATCTTTGTTGCCTTAATATTCTCTTCTGTTTCCGGATAACCACTGCGTGCAATTCTTCCCCGGATACCATCCAGAATATCTTTTGCTGATGAGATCTTTCCCTCTTCCAGCATTCCTCTTGCCATGACAGCCGAAGCCACATAAATGGTTCTGAAATCTCCCCTCTCACGTATATCGGATAATCGGCTCATCAGATATTCTATGGCTTTCATCCGTTCATTTTTCTCCAGAAAATACTCGGCATATGCCACATCTTCCACACCTTCTGCCTCACAATGCGGCATGACTGTTATAAGTTTCTTTATGTAATAATCAAATGTTTTTGTACGGAAACAGTCCATCAAATCGAGTCCTCCGTTGATAATGCTCGGTCCGCCTCCGGTTACGGACAGAATTCCAGGCATAATATTCTTTTCTTCCATGAACTTATGATATTTTTCAATCAGCCGTACAGTTTCCTCTGTCTGACGCTGCGGAACACGCAGTGCCGCCATAAGATAGCTTTTCAGACAGGTAACACCGGTTTCTTCCGTTTTCTCCCGTTTTGCCAGAAGGCAAAGTTCGTCAAGTCTCTGGTCACTCTGCTCCACACGCATATGATATGCATCTGCAAGTATCTTTGCCGCCATCAGCTCTGGCCGTCCCTTATAATCTTCTTCCAGATAATAACGGGTATAGGATTCACATAATCTTGCAAAATAACTGCCTTCCGCATTCATGGCAAGAAACAGCAGCACCCTTTCCAGTTCTTTTTTATTATTACATATCTTATAGAGGTGCATTGCCTCAGCATACAGATGTTCTTTTTCACAGCACTGACCGGCCCTGGTAGCTGTTTCAAAAAAACCCTTTTCATCCTTGGTTCTGTACTGTTTTCTCATGAACAGCCGGAACAGACTCTGTATGACAAATCCGTCATCCCCATCATTTTCAATAAAACTGCAATAATCAAAAATATGGAGGTATGCCTCTTTTTCCTCATCATTTAACAGCTCAAGTGCCATGGATTCCGTAAAAGATTCGTACACAGATATTTTCTGCAGGCAGCTGCAGGTAACACCATCAAAATACGGCAGAACATTTTTTTCAAAATGCTCCCATACAAGCTGCCTTGCAATTTTTCCATAGAAACTTCTGCTTCCGCCATTTTCCTTTATGGCTTCCATACACAGAAATGTTCCAAACGCAAATCCCTGTGTTGTCCCTTCTATCTCCTGCGCGGTATCTTTGAGCCATTCCTTTGATTTCTCACCAAATCGCTGTGCCATATATCCTAGTTCATATTCTGTCAGCTTCAGAATTTCATTCTGACCAAGCAGAAAATGTTCTTTTCCATAACATTTTAATTTTCCGGTAAATCTGTAACCACGCAGCCATGCCGGACATTCCGCTCTCCCTGCTATAATTAAATCAAATTTATGCCGCTCCATTTCTTCCTGGATAATTTTCAATATATCCCTGACAGCCTCACTCTTTTCTTTCAGATAGGACACTTTATCGATAATGCAAAGCTTCTTTTCTGATTCTCCCGCTGTTTCCATCCACTTTTGGAAAGAGCTGTACACTGGCTGTTCTGCCGCATCAATTCTCCGCCAAACCTTATAATACTTCTCTGCCAGCAGTTCTGCCTGGCAGGTCTTGCCAAGCCCGGTATGACATCCAAAATACAGAATATGCTTTCTGTTCAATTCTTCCAGCCACATTCTCTGTCTTTCCACCGTGGATACTGTCCCATTTTTCCCAATTACTGCTCTCATTCTCTCTTTGGCATCTCCTTACCTGCTTTCAATCGGAAGATATTCTTTATCCTCTACGATAGTCTTATATGCAGGTCTTATAATTTTATCTCCACTGATTAATTCTTCAAGTCTGTGTGCACTCCATCCTACAATACGGGCAATCGCAAACAATGGAGTATACAGCTCTACTGGTATGCCAAGCATACTGTATACAAAACCACTATAGAAGTCCACATTTGCACTTACACCTTTATAGATTTTTCTCCGCTCGGATATAACTTCCGGTGCAAGCCGTTCAATCTTTGCATACAATTCAAAATCTTTCTTTCTGTGCTTCTCTACTGCCAGTTTTTCCACAAATCCCTTAAATACCTGTGCTCTCGGATCGGAAATAGAATATACGGCATGTCCCATTCCATAGATCAGTCCTTTTTTATCAAAAGCTTCTTTGTTCAATAACTTAACAAGATAATCCCGGATGGCATCTTCATCATCCAGATCAGTAACCTTGTTCCTGAGATCTGCAATCATCTCCATTACCTTGATATTTGCTCCTCCGTGTTTCGGTCCTTTCAGCGAGCAAAGCGCTGCTGCCATGACGGAGTAGGTATCTGCACCGGACGAAGTTACCACCCTTGTTGTAAAGGTTGAGTTATTTCCGCCGCCATGCTCCATATGTAACATTAATGCAATATCTAATACTTTTGCCTCCAAATCGGTATATTGCATATCCGGTCTTAACATACGCAGAAGATTCTCGGCAAGGGAAATTCCCTGATCCGGTCTGTGTATGTACAGATTACCGCCCAGTTTATAATGGCTGTATGCCTGATATCCGTACACGGCCAGCATCGGAAGCTGTCCGATCAGCATAATGCACTGACGCAGTACATTATCCAGTGACAGATCATTTGCCCTTGAATCATAGGAAGACAGGGTAAGCACACTCTTTGTCATACTGCTCATAATATCTTTGCTCGGTGCTTTCATGACAACATCCCTTACAAAATTATCCGGCAGCACACCCAGTTCTGACACTACTTCGGTAAAGTCCTTCAGTTCATACTGGTTTGGCAGATGACCGAACAATAAAAGAAACGCTGTTTCTTCAAAGCCAAATCGTTTATCCTTCACAACTCCTGCAACCAGCTGGGTAACATCATATCCACGATATACAAGTTTTCCCTCACACGGGGTTTTTACACCATCAACAAGTTTGTAGGCATCAATCCGGGAAATATCGGATATTCCTGCCAGGACACCATTTCCATTCTTATCTCTTAACCCTCTTTTTACATTGTATTCATCGTACAAATTTACATCTATCTTATAGATATCTTTATACTGATCTATCATGGATGATGAATATTTTGAAATTTCTTCTTTATTGAACATTAATTACCCTTCCTCTCCTGCAAGCCATGCTGCAAAATTGTTTCATTGTGAACAGTTTCATTTTGAACTATTATAATATAAAATCAAATGCGTTGTCAATAGTTGCATTCTTACTGATTCTGAATTTTTTCATTCAATTCTTCGAGATACATCCAGCGATCCATTTTCTCCTGAAGCTGGTTTTCTGTCATTTCTTTCTCCTGTGACAGTTTATTCAGTTCGATAAAATCTGTCGCATATCTCTCCATATCCTTCTCTATCTGTGAAATTTTCTCTTCCAGTGCTGCGACCGTTTCCTCAATCGTTTCATATTCTTTCTGTTCCTGATAGGAAAATTTTAATTTCTTTTCTCTCTGTGGTTTATATTTTTCCTTTGTCTTAATGTTTTCTTTTTCTGTCTTAATTTCTTCCCCTACATCATTCTGCTCCCTGCATTTTATGCTGTAATCCGTATAACCACCCTCATACTGCCGAATCTTTCCATTTCCTTCAAACGCAAAGATTCTTCTTACTGTCCGGTCAAGAAAATATCTGTCGTGGGACACAATAATTACAATTCCTTCAAAATTATCCAGATAATCCTCCAGGATGGTCAGGGTCGTAATATCCAGATCATTGGTCGGCTCATCCAGAATCAGCACATTCGGGGCTTCCATCAGTACGCGCAGAAGATTCAGTCTTCTCTTCTCACCTCCGGAGAGTTTCTCAATAAGCCCATACTGATCTTCCCCGGTAAAGAGGAACTTTTCCAGCATCTGTGAGGCTGAGATCTGTCCATCCCTTGTCTTTACATATTCTGCCGTATCTCTGATATAATCAATCACTCTTGATTTTGGATTCATGTATGCAATTCCGGACTGCGGACTATTTTCTATTTCCTGGCTGTAATACCCGATCTTTACCGTCTGCCCGTGTATAACCCTGCCGGATACCGGTTCGATCCGTCCGGCGATAATTTTCATCAGTGTGGTTTTTCCGCTTCCGTTCGGTCCAACAAAACCGATCCGGTCATTTTTCAGAAAGATATAACTGAAATCCTGAATCAGCACTTTATCCTGATATGACATACAGATATGTTCCAGTTCCACCGTAGTTCTTCCAAGTCTTGTACTTGCAGAGCTTATCTCGATCTTTTCATCGCGGGCGAAATCCTTCGTATCCTTCATTTCCTCATATCGCTGGATTCTTGCCTTCTGCTTGGTACTTCTCGCCCTCGCCCCGCGCATGATCCAGGCAAGCTCATTGCGCATAATGGACTTTCTTTTCCGGTCACTTGCTATGCACATTTCCTCCCGTTCCATTTTCAGTTGGAGAAATCCGGAATAATTTGCCCGGTAACTATATAATTTTCCCTTATCTGCTTCCACGATACGGTTGCACACGGCATCCAGAAAATACCGGTCATGCGTAACCATGATAAGTGCACCTTTATATTTCTTCAGATAATTCTCCAGCCAGTCCGACATGGCATTATCAATATGGTTGGTCGGTTCGTCCAGAACAAGGATATCTGCCGGTTCTAACAATGCCGCAACTAATGATACTCTTTTCTTCTGACCGCCGGACAATTCCCCAATCTTCTGGTTTATATCCGTGATTTCCAGATTCATCAGCATGGTTTTTGCCTGACTTTCCAGATTATTCTGTTCATGACCCATATCTGCTTCTCTCAGCACATATTCAAGAATGGTTTCATTCTCCTGGAAATCCGGCTGCTGTTTTAAATAACTTATCACAATATGATTTGCACGGATTACTTTTCCGCTGTCCGGCTGTTCCAGTCCTGCCATAATTTTTAACAGTGTAGATTTTCCTGTTCCGTTTATTCCTATGATTCCGACTTTTTCTCCGTCTTCCAGGAAAAAATCTGCTTCATCAAAGACTTTCCGTTCGCCATATGCCTTTGTGATTTTATCCAGACTTAAGATATTCATTTTTTCTCCATTCCAGAAAAGCATTGTCCAAGGACAATGCTTTTCTTTTATTTATTTCATTCTATTTATGAAGTACTGCATACAACACCCTTATCACTATCCATGGATACATAAGAACCATTTTTCAGAATCGAGGTTGCCTGCTCTGCTCCTATAATAACCGGAATATCCAATGTCAAACCTACAATGGCTGCATGGGAATTCTGATCGCCATCCTCTGTTATGATACCGCCGGCCTCTTTTAACTGTTCCATCATAGAGTTATCGGTTTCACGCACTACAATAATATCTCCTGTTTTGAAATAAGTCTTTAATTCAGCTGCATTCTTGCATACACAGAGATTTGCCGTTGCACTCATCTTATTGACACCATGACCTTTTAACAGAATATGACCCGCAATATGAACCTTGATCAGGTTTGTGGTACCCGGAACTCCCAGTGGAAGACCCGCTGTGATAACAGTCAAATCTCCCTGTTTTAAAAACCCTTTCTTCATTACACTGTCCACGGCATGGTCAAATAAATCGTCGGTTTTCTCCTGATTTTCCAGTTTAACCGGAATAACACCCCAGGAAAGATTTAACTGTCTGCATACATATTCATTCGGACTTCCACCGATGATTGGACAGGACGGTCTGTATTTCGAAACCATTCTTGCCGTACCGCCAAGTTTTGTTACGGTAATGATTGCTGCCGCATTCAAATCAAGTGCGGTTGTACAGGTTGCGTGTGAAATCGCATTTGTAATATTGCCTTTTACCTGATATTTTCCTGCCTCAAATCTTCCTTTGTAATCGATATCCTGCTCGGTGCGGATCGCAATCTTTACCATGGTTTTCAATGCTTCTACCGGATAAAGACCTGCTGCGGTTTCTCCGGAAAGCATGATGGCACTTGTTCCGTCATAGATTGCATTTGCAACGTCCGTAGCCTCTGCTCTGGTCGGTCTCGGATTCTTAATCATGGAATCAAGCATCTGTGTAGCTGTAATAACCTGTTTTCCGGCATCTCTTGCCTTCTTGATAATTTCTTTCTGGATAACTGGCACATCTTCTAACGGAATCTCAACACCCATGTCACCTCTGGCAATCATAATTCCATCGGAAACCCGGATAATCTCTTCAATATTATTTACACCCTGCATATTTTCAATTTTTGCAATGATGTTCATGGTTTTACATTTTTTCTCCTGGAATATCTTTCTGATTTCCAGAATATCTTCGGCTGTTCTTGTGAAAGAAGCGGCAACAAAATCATATCCGTTCTCAATTCCGAATAAGATATCTTCATAATCTTTCTGGCTGATAAACGGCATGGTAAGATCTACACCCGGAACATTCACACCCTTATGGTCTGAAATAGTGCCTTCATTTAATACCTTACATAAAATATCTGTTTCTGATATATTCTGAATCTCTAACTCAACCAGACCGTCATCAATCAGAACCCGGTCTCCTTTATGCACATCATTGATAATATTCTTATAGCTGACGGAAACCTGATGTTCATCGCCCTCAATATCTCTTGTTGTCAGTGTAAAGAGCTGATCTTTTTCCAGACTGATCTTGTGATCTTTAAAATTACCTATACGAATCTCCGGTCCTTTTGTATCGAGCAAAGTTGCTATCGGTAAATCAAGTTCTTTTCTTAATTTTTCAATCTTCTTTAAATTAGCCAGATGACTCTTATGATCCCCATGGGAAAAATTAAATCTTGCTACATTCATTCCTTCCAGCATCAACTGTTTCATTACATTTGTATCTTCTGTTGATGGACCAAGTGTACAAATAATTTTTGTCTTTCTCATTCTTCTATCCGCAAAAAGTTCTCTTTAACTGTTTTGCATTCCTTTCAATTTTATTCTTTATTGATATTTTTTTGCAAAAATAATTTTCATTTTCAATTCGCCGCAAAAAAATAAATACCATTGCTTAATTTGAAATTATCCTATTTTCTTTCGTATTTTTCGCACTATATCATTATATTTAATTCCCTGCTTAAAAGAATTTAATGTTAATGACATTGCAAAAGAGGTCATAAAAACAATTATAAACCAGTCAACATAGCTTCTATATTCAAATACAACAAATTCTGACATGATCCAGGGATGTAATAACCACATATTTGCAGACTGTTTGCCACAAATCCCAAGAAAGTCCTTTATCACCGGTATCCTTGATACCAGCACTATTTCAATCGCTATAATTGCCAGTGATAAAAAAGGATCTGCCGGCAAAGTCAGAAACTGACGTAAAACAGCCATTACAAGCAGAAATATAATCGAAAAAACTATTGTTCGTTTTTTTCGGGCATTGTTTTTAATTATAACCAAAATATCTGCATATGACAAATATATTCCTAACGCAAAGGAAAAAATATAAAATGCAAACCAATCCGTATGCATTTCAAAATCATTTGCAACTATATAATAAACCCATGGCAGATATGTAATAACTAAAATGCCCCATTTTATCTTCTTAATTAAAAATAATAATAATGGAAATAAGAAATAGAAAGCTATGACTGCTGTTAAATACCATTCTCCTATTAAAATATTTGTATGAAACAGCATTCCCAATCCCAAAAAGTCAATCATAAAATTTCTAACTCCCAATATTCCATCCCCATAGAACATGTTAATATCTGTTCCCCGCATGTACATTAATATAATTACCGTTAAAAAGGCAATCCAGTACATAGACAGTAACTGAAAATAATGGGAGAGCGAAAACCTCACTGCACTTACAATTCCTTTGTTTTCCCTGTTTTTATAGCTCTCTGAAAGTCCATACCCGCTCAGAATAGTTAATAAGGCAACACACACTTTTCCGCTTGACGCAAGCTGCTGCAGAAATGTTGGACTTTCCAGCATAGAAATGGAAATACTGGTACTATTAGGGTAACAATGATGAAATATCATTGCCAAAATTGCTATCCCTTTGACAATGTTTGTATCTTCTTTTGTGAATGTCATTCTCTCCTGTTCCTCTCAGTATTAAATTTTAATTTTAGATAATTCACCTGCATATCATAACACTAACCTATGGGTTTAATCAAGAATAATTTTTATTATTTTATTTCCCCGTGCCGTTCATAAGTTGTGCATTCCGCTATTTTATTGTTTTCATCCAGAAATACCACCTTTGGCTGATGACATTTTGCTTCTTCCGGTGTAAGTTCACAGTATGCCATGATAATCACATGATCTCCCGGCTGTACCAGTCTGGCTGCCGCACCGTTTAAGCAGATCGTTCCTTTTCCAGGCTCTCCCGCTATCGTATAGGTTTCCAGTCTGCTGCCGCTTTCCACATCGACCACCTGAACTTTTTCATATTCATAAATACCAGCTGCTTCCATCAGAACCGGATCTACGGTAATGCTTCCGACATAATTCAGTTCTGCCTGCGTGACAACTGCCCTGTGTATCTTTCCTTTTAGCATGGTTATCGTCATGTTCGATATCCTCCATTCTCTTATAACTGGATGATAAAGTTATCAATCAGTCTAGTTTTTCCTATGTATACCGCTACGGCTGCCAGCACTTCGCCCTGAATCTCATCCAGATCTTTAAATGTCTTAAAGTCAACAATTTCAACATAGTCGATTCTGGCTAACGGCATGGTTTCTATTTTGTCCCTGATAATCTGTTTAATTACGGATGCTCTTGTTTCTCCGTCTTCAATCAGTTCTTTTCCCTGATTTAATGCCTGGCTGAGTATGACCGCCTGTTTTCTTTCTTCTTCATTCAGATAAGTATTTCTCGAACTCTTTGCAAGTCCATCTGCTTCACGAATAATCGGGCAGCCGATAATTTCGATATCAAAATTCAAATCTGCCACCATATGCTTAATAACGGCAAGCTGCTGTGCATCCTTCTGTCCGAAATAAGCCCTGTCCGGCTGTACAATGTTGAACAGCTTGGACACTACGGTGCAGACACCGCTGAAATGAATCGGTCTTGTTTTTCCGCAAAGTACATCGGTCAGTGTTCTCATATCAACAAATGTAGAATAATCCGGCAGATACATTTCTTCCGGTTCCGGATGAAAAATCAGGGCTGCACCTGCCGCATCGCATAATGCTGCATCTCTGTCCAGATCTCTTGGATAGCTCTCCAGATCTTCATTCGGTGCAAACTGTGTCGGATTTACAAACACACTTACCACTACCCTGTCATTGTCCCTGACAGCCGCATCGATCAGGCTCTTATGTCCTTCGTGAAGATATCCCATGGTTGGCACAAGTCCGACGGTTAGTCCCTGTTTCTTCCATTCTTTTACCTGTTTTCTTACTTCATCTATGGTTTTTACAATTTGCATTTTCTTTTCCTCTTTTCAATTAATATAACTTTTCTATTACTTCATCAGCAATATCATATTCATGCTTTTTCTCCGGAAATGCTCCCTGCTTCACATCTTCGATATAGGCAGAGAATGCATCCTTCATTATCTCACCGACATTCGCATATTTCTTTACAAACTTCGGCGTAAAATCAGAAAACATACCAAGTAGATCCTGATATACCAGAATCTGTCCGTCGCATCCATTTCCTGCCCCGATGCCAATGGTAGGTATTGTTAATTTTTCCGTAATAATATCCGCCAGTTTCCGTGGAACACATTCCAGTACCAGTGCAAATGCTCCCGCTTTTTCTACTGCCAGTGCATCCTCGAGCAGCTGTTCGGCTGCTTCCTGTGTCTTTCCCTGCACTTTAAATCCGCCAAATGCGTTGATTGCCTGAGGAGTCAGTCCCAGATGTCCCATAACAGGAATTCCGGCTTTTGTAATTGCTTCTATCTGAGGGCAGATATTCTTTCCTCCCTCAAGTTTCACGGCACCGGCCCTTCCCTCTTTCATCAGGCGGCCGGCATTTACCAGGGCATCATATACAGATGTCTGATAAGACATAAACGGCATATCGATGACTACCAGTGCATTCTTTGTACCTCTTGCCACGGCTGCACCATGATGTATCATATCTTCCATGGTCACGGATATGGTATCTTCATATCCCAGTATGACATTTCCAAGGGAATCTCCCACCAGAATACCGTTAATTCCGGTTTCATCCATCAATTTTGCCGTGGAATAATCATATGCCGTAAGCATGGCAAGACGCTCGCCGTTCTTTTTTGCATTTTTAAAAGTTACTGCTGAATTTTTTCCTGACATAATTGTCCTCCTAAAAATTTACGAGGAAGTTTTTGTTCCTGCAAATGCTGATTCATATCAAAAGTCGCCTCCTCGTAGACGCTTCCCTGCAGATGCAGACCTTTTTGATAAATTACGTTATGTACTGATACGAATTGATACGTTTTTCCATGAAATAACGTTCTTCGCAATAATAGATAATAACACACAAAACTTTATATTTCAATCAATACCGCAGCAGATTTTGCATAAAATGAAAAACAGAGGCCTGATACAGCCTCTGCTCTTTATATTATGTTTATAACTGGGTTTCTACAAAGATATCATAAATTGCTTTGATTGCCTTTTCAAAATCACTGTTCTTTACACCAATGATAATATTTAACTCACTGGAACCCTGATCAATCATCTTGACATTGATTCTTGCATGTGCAAGTGCGGAGAAGATTCTTCCTGCTGTTCCTTTTGCAGCCTTCATTCCACGTCCTACAACGGCAATCAGACCCAGATCAGATTCTATCTCGATGGAATCCGGATGTGCCAGTCTATGGATATCTGCAAGCACCTGCTGTTCCTTTCCTTCAAATTCCGGCTGGTGAACAAAGATTGTCATGGTATCAATTCCGGATGGCATATGTTCAAAGGAAATACCATGCTTTTCAAATGCTTCGAGAACTTTTCTTCCAAAACCGATTTCGGAATTCATCATATCTTTCTCGATGTTGATGGACACAAATCCCTTCTTTCCGGCAATACCTGTGATTACATATTCGGACTGTCTGCAGGTACTTTCCACAATCATCGTACCTTCATCTTCCGGCTTATTGGTATTCTTGATATTAATCGGAATACCTTCTTTTCTTACAGGGAAAATCGCATCTTCATGCAACACGGAAGCACCCATATAAGCCAGCTCCCTTAATTCTCTGTATGTGATTGCCTTGATCGGACGTGGATTATGGATAATACGTGGATCTGCAATCAGGCATCCGGAAACGTCTGTCCAGTTCTCGTATAAATCTACTTTTGCTGCTGCTGCAACGATCGAACCGGTTACATCGGAACCGCCTCTGGAGAATGTCTTTACTTTTCCATCATCCAATGCACCATAGAAGCCCGGAATAACTGCACGCTCTGTCTGTGCAAGCTTCTCACCCAGGACAGCATATGTCTTTTCGCTGTTTAAACGCCCGTCCTCATGGAAAAAGATATACTGTGCAGCATCCAGGAATTCATATCCAAGATAGTTTGCCATCACAATACCATTTAAGTATTCGCCACGGGATGCTGCATAATCACTGCCCGCTTTCTCCTGAAAATTCTTCTTGATTGTCTTAAACTCCTCATTCAGGGATAAATCAAGGGATAACCCATGAATAATTTCGTAATATCTTTCTTTGATCGCCTTTAATTCATTGTCAAAATCTTTGCCCTGCTCTGCAAGTGCATAACACTGATAAAGCATATCCGTTACTTTTGTATCTGAGTTAAATCGTTTTCCCGGTGCGGAAGGAACTACATATCTTCTGCCTTCATCGGATCTTATGATTTCTCCTACTTTTTTGAACTGTTCTGCACTGGCAAGTGAACTGCCACCAAACTTCACTACTTTCTTCATTAAAATATTCCTCCGGTTAGTTCTATCTTATATCTTTGATATTATCTGATATTTTATAATATAGTTTATGATTTTACAACCATTAATTTCATTTTTTCTGCAAATCCATTATAAAACTTCCGGTCCGGCTCCAATCTCTACGACATAGAAATCTGCCGCATATCCTATTTTCTGCTTATAAGCCTCTCCGACACTGCGGATCACATTGTCCACACATTCATTCTTTACAATGCTGACGGCACATCCACCAAATCCGGCACCTGTCATCCTTGCAGCAATGACACCTTCCTGTTTTCTTGCTTCTTCTACCAGGGTATCCAGTTCAATTCCGGTTACTTCATAATCTTCTCTCAGGGAATCTCCGGACTGGTTAATAAGCTGACCAAATAAGGCAATATTATTTTCCTTCAGGGCTGCGACTGCCTGAATGGTTCTCTGGTTTTCATATACGGCATGTTTTGCTCTCTTTATCAGAACTTCATCCCCAATCACAGCCTTATTTTCCTCAAACTGCTCGATGGTCAGATCTCCAAGACTCTTTACGTCCAGAACCGTCTTTAATTTTTCCAGGGCTGCTTCACACTGGCTTCTTCGCTCATTGTATTTGGAATCGCCAAGCCCGCGCTTTTTATTTGTATTGAGAATAACGATCTTATATCCGTCCAGTTTTACCGGTGCATACTCATATTCCAGTGTAGCCGTGTCAAGGAACATCGCCTGATCCTTCTTTCCCATGGCAATCGCAAACTGATCCATGATTCCGCAGTTGACACCATTAAAATTATTTTCGGAATACTGTCCGATCAATGCAAGATGTAGATTATCCACATCCAAACCAAATAATTCCCTGCACACAAAACCGGTCAGCACTTCGATGGATGCAGAAGATGATAAGCCGGATCCATTTGGAATATTTCCAAAATAAACGATATCCATACCACACGGAATGTCATATCCCTTTTCTTTCATTGCCCAGATGACACCCTTTGGATAATTGGTCCAGTTGTCTTCCTCTTTGCAGACAAGATTTTCGATAGCGGATTCTATCACACCCAGTTTTTCAAAATTCTCGGAATAGAATCTTAACTTTTCATCATTTCTCTTTCTTGCTGCTGCATATGTACCGATGCTAAGTGCACATGGAAATACATGTCCGCCGTTATAATCCGTATGCTCTCCGATCAAATTCACTCTGCCCGGTGCAAAATATACACCTACATCCTTTGTGTCCCCGAATACCTTTTCAAATAAATCCAACATTTTCTGCTTCATAAAACATAGTCCTCCTATTTTTCCATTTGTTCAAATATATCCATGATGGCTTCTTTCGATGCCAGACCATCCAGAAATGCACAGGCACTGCCTGCTGCTACCCCGAGTTTTAATGCTTCGTCATAATCCGCATGTTTCATATATCCGGCAATGAATCCTGCCACCATGGAATCACCGGATCCGACGGAATTAATAACCTTTCCCTCAGGGGCCTTTCTCTCATAAAGCTGTCCGTCCTCTGCCAACAATACAGCTCCATCCGCTCCCAGCGAAACAAGAATATTTCTTGCACCTCTGTCCTTCAGTTTTTCTGCATATTCGATAATATCTTTTTTATTATACAACGTAACATCAAAAAATTCTTCGAGTTCCCTCTTATTCGGTTTAATTAAAAATGGGTGATATGGAAGTGCTTTCAGTAAAAGTCCCTTTGTCGCATCTACTGTGACATTGACACCTCTTCCCATCAGTGATTTTAAAATTTCTCCATAAATGTCATCATTAATCAATGCCGGTGTACTTCCGGAAACCACAAGATAATCCCCCGCTTTTAACCATTCCATCTGCTTTAAAAATTCATCAATGGCTTCCTGCGTTACCTCAGGTCCCTGTCCGTTTAATTCTGTTTCAAATTCTGATTTTAATTTGATATTGATACGGGACATTCCATTTGGAAGATGGATAAATTTTGTATCAATTCCTCTTTCCTTTAATTCTCTCTCTATCTCATCCCCAGTAAATCCTGCTACAAATCCCATGGCAGTATTATCATAGCCAAGATTTTTCATTACTACGGAAACATTCACTCCTTTTCCGCCAGCAAACACCTGTTCTTTTTTTATTTTATTGATGCTTCCCATGGCAAGATTGTCCACATGAACGATATAATCAAGTGCCGGATTAAATGTAACTGTATAAATCATTTTTTTCACTCCATTCTGAAATTTGCTTAAATATATTTACTGACTGCAACTCTTAATTTATCTTTCTTATTTACCGACTGCACACCCTGATAGGAAAATTTTCCATATCCGCGTACCGAAACAATATCCCCTTCTTTCAGGTTTTTACTGTTGCTCTCTTCCACCCTGCTGTTGATACAGATCTTCTTCCCCCGGAATAATTCCAGTACTTCCGACCGCGATATCTGATACAGCTTTGCTGCTACAATATCACACCGCTCGGAACTCACGGAAAGAATATGCTCTTCCAGCACAGGCTTTAATGCTTCCGGCATCTCTTGCGTGACTTTGCACTTCACATAGGTATGCTTTATCTTCGTCAGATTTTCCGCAATATAATTTGCCATACGGGTCAGACAGATAAGGTAGCCTGTATTATCCCGGATAAAAATATCCCCGATGACATTTCTCTCAATGCCAAGGTTTAATACACTTCCCAGAAAATCCCGATGTGTCAGGCGGTCTGCAAATTTTGCAAGATTTGGTTCTATGATAATGCAGGACACTGGAAACTCTTCCATGTAGCCGAACTCCTCCGGAGAACCAAACCGCAGAATCACTCTTTCTGCCATCTCCGTTCCGCCATAACTGTCATAATTATGATAATGCTCCTTCGTCAGGGTTTCTACAGCCTCCGAATATTCTGCCGGGGTCAAAAAGGAAGTAAATAAGTACTGACTGTTGCGGTAGGATTTATCCGCAAGCTCTAAAATCCGCTTCTTTATCTGCTTTTCTTCTTCATGCATGCCAGCTCCTCCAGCAAAGCATATTATCTTCAAACAAAGTCTGAATACTTCCTTTGGACTTCAGCCAGGACAGATACGAACGGATGGTAAATCCAACCAGATAATACTGCTGCATATCCAGCCGCCTTCCATATTCGTCAAACAGCTTCCGGATCAGCTCATCGTAGGTAATCGGATGCTCACAGAAATTAATAATATTCTTTGCAATCTCATCTATTTTTTCTTTATTTGCCACAGCAAGCGGCCGGATATCGGTCTGGGGTTCTGCGTGGGCGGGAATAAACAATGCAGCCTGCATTTTTCCTATTTCATCCAGAGTCCTGCTGAATGCCGGAACATCAAACATAAAATTAATATGGTATTTTCTTAACATATGCATACTGAAAATACTATCCGCCAGAAAAACCACATCATCATCCGTCCGCACCCCGACCATATGGAAATTATGCCCCGGAAGTTCTATCAGTTCCAGGCCATCCGGAAGCATAAGCTCCCTGATATCTTCCGCCTTATATTTTCTTGCCAGAAAAAACGGGTTCTGCATTTCATGCGGCGGATATCCGCCTGTAATATACGTTGGAGACAGAAAAGGATTCTCAGAATAGATCTTCTCTTCTTCCGTCGCATAAACCCTGCACCCTGTCATTTCCTGCAGAAACGCACAGCCGCCGGCATGATCCGCATGCCCGTGTGTCAGGATAACCGCTTTTAATTTCCATCTTTTCTGCTCTAACAATTCATAAATTTTCTGTGCCTCTTTATCATCCGTTCCACTGTCAATCAGATATGCTTCCCCGGAATCACAGACATAAACACCAACATTTGCATAGCAATTTATATAATACGTTCTTTTCCCTGCTTGAAATAACTCCGGCATTGTAATCCCTCTTTTCCTCATGTTTCACAGATTGAAAATAAAAATATTCGTTCTCAATCTCTTATCACATCAATATAACACGTTTTGCATTTAAAATCAATTGACATTTACATGAAAAACTGGTATTTTACTGTTATCTGTTCAATTTATGATACCCATAACCAAAATGACGGGTAATCAGAACATAGGGAAAGGATTTCATAAGATGACAATTACTGATGTATTGGAAGAAAACTGCCGGAAGTTCGGTGACGATATCTGTCTGGTAGAAATTAATCCCGCCCAGAAAGAAACACGACGGGTAACATGGAGAGAGTATGAATTGATGGAGCCAAATCCTTCAGAATATTACCGCAGGGAAATTTCCTGGAATGTATTTAACGAAAAAGCAAACCGTTTTGCTAATCTTCTGTTAAGCCGGGGAATCAAGAAAGGCGATAAGGTTGCCATTCTTTTAATGAATGGTCTGGAATGGCTGCCAATCTATTTTGGTATTTTAAAAACAGGTGCACTTGCCGTTCCGTTAAATTTCCGTTATGCAGCGGATGAGATTGAGTACTGCATAAAACTTGCGGAAGTGGACGTACTGGTGTTCGGCCCGGAATTTGTCGGCCGTGTGGAAGATATTGCAGAAAAAATCAGTACGGGAAGACTCTTATTCTATGTCGGCGAGGCCTGTCCTACCTTTGCAGAAGATTACCGCAGCCTGACAGCAAATTGTTCCAGCCGCTCCCCGGAAATCAAGCTTTCAGATTCCGATGATGCCGCAATTTATTTCTCTTCCGGAACAACCGGTTTTCCAAAAGCGATTTTACATAACCACGAAAGTCTTATGCATGCCTGCCGCGTAGAGCAGAATCATCACGGACAGACAAGGAATGATGTATTCCTTTGTATTCCCCCGCTCTATCATACCGGTGCAAAGATGCACTGGTTCGGCAGTCTGTTATCTGGCGGAAAAGCCGTTCTGCTGCGTGGAACAAAACCGGAATATATCCTGAATGCCGTTTCCCAGGAACACTGTACCATCGTATGGCTTCTGGTTCCGTGGGCACAGGATATTTTAGACGCACTCGACAGCGAAAAGCTGAAACTGGAGGATTACCAGCTTGATCAGTGGAGACTCATGCACATTGGTGCACAGCCGGTTCCACCGTCACTTATCCGCCACTGGCACGATTATTTTCCAAATCACCAGTATGATACAAATTATGGTCTGAGCGAATCTATCGGACCGGGAGCTGTTCATCTCGGTGTGGAAAATGTACATAAGGTCGGTGCCATCGGTGTTCCAGGCTATGGCTGGGAAGTAAAAATTGCCGCAGAAGACGGTTCGGAAGTTTCCAGAGGCGAAGTCGGAGAACTCTGCCTGAAAGGTCCGGGTGTCATGACCTGCTACTACAATGACCCGGAATCTACTGTCAAAGTGTTAAAAGATGGCTGGCTTTTTACCGGAGACATGGCGATGCAGGATGAGGACGGCTTCTATTATCTGGTTGACCGCAAGAAAGACGTAATTATCAGTGGCGGCGAGAACCTCTATCCGGTACAGATTGAGGATTTCATCCGCACGCACAATGCCGTTCATGATGTAGCAGTCATCGGACTTCCGGACAAACGTCTGGGAGAAATTGCAGCCGCTATTATCGAACTGAAGGACGGATATATCTGCACAGAAGATGAAATGAATGACTTCTGCATGGCTCTGCCTCGCTACAAACGCCCGAGAAAGATTTTCTTTGATGAAATTCCGAGAAATCCGACCGGAAAAATCGAGAAGCCAAAGCTTCGTGAACGCTACAATGCAGAAAAACTGATTGTTGAAGAAAATTCAAGATAGCAGTGACAAAGAGAAACCGGAACGAGTTCACTTCACTGAACCGCTCCGGTTTTATTTTTATTCTCTTAATTTATGATTTAAAATACTTAACCCATTTCATATCCGGCAAGAAATGCCTTTACATTGACATCCACGGTCTTTGGCGGCACTGTCTTTTTTACGACCTCAATCCATTTTTCCTTTTCAAAATCCATGTGTTTTGCCGCAACACCGATGATAATGGTATTAAATACCCTGGCATTGCCAAGTTTTTTTGCTTCTTCCATGGCATTGACCGCAACTACCCTGTGATTTTCTTTCAGTGTTTCCAAAATATGTTCCGGATAATCTGCCTTTCCGGTAGAAACCGTCATCGGCTCGATTTTCTGGTCATTACAGATAATGATGCCATCTTTTTTTAAAAAATGTGCATAGCGGAGTGCTTCCAGACGTTCAAAAGCAATCAGCACATCTGCATGGCCTTCTTCCACAATCGGTTCTGCAACATATTCGCCATACCGCACATATGTGACAACACTTCCACCTCTCTGTGCCATTCCGTGAACCTCGGAGATTTTTACGTCATATCCCTGCTCTACGGCAATTCCTCCTAAAATTCTGCTGGTAAGAAGTGTTCCCTGACCGCCTACCCCCACAATCATAATATTTACAGTTTTCATTTTATTACCTCTCTTTATGCATTTTTCTTCGGGTTTGGAATGAGTGAAATTGCGTCAAATTTACAATTCTGCATACACAGTCCGCAGCCATTGCACATGGTTTCATCGATCACTACAGTATGATCTGCCGCCCTTGACATGGCCGGACATCCACTGCTCATGCAGACTCCGCATTTCTTGCATTTCTCTGCATCTACCACACAGGTTCCGCTCGGCACAAAGGATTTTAACAATGCACACGGACTCTTTGTAATAATAACGGATACCTCATCCCTCTGTGTTTCTCTCTTTATAACTTTCTCAAGTTCTTCCAAATCAAATGCATTTACCTCATAGACATGTTCAATTCCCAGAGCTTTACACAATCCATAAATATTAATTGCATAAGTAGTCTCACCTTTTAAAGTTTTTCCAGTTGCCGGATGATCCTGATGTCCGGTCATGCCGGTTGTCGAATTGTCAAGAATCATTACTGTTCCGGTTGCCTTGTTGTAAACCATGTTCATCAGGGAATTGACACCGGTATGTAAAAATGTGGAATCTCCGATTAATGCCACCCAGTTCTTCACATAATCTTTTCCTTTTGCCTTTTCCATGCCATGTAAAGTAGAAATACTAGCTCCCATACAGACATTTTCATCCATAACGGACAGTGGCTCTAATGCTCCGAGTGTGTAACATCCGATATCTCCGGCTCCATGTATCTTTAATTTCTTCAGTACAGAAAATACACTTCTGTGCGGACAGCCAGGACAGAGAATCGGCGGTCTTGCAGGTGCATCTGCCGGCTGCGGATATTCTGTTTTTTCTCCGAGGACAGCTTCCCTTATCATATTGGCACTGTATTCTCCCTGAATCGTGAAGATTTCCTTGCCGGTACAACTAATTCCCCAGGAACGTACCTGTTCTTCAATGACCGGTTCTAATTCCTCGACAATATATAATTTCTCTACTTTGGAAGCAAATTCCTTTATCAGCTCTTTCGGAAGCGGATTTACCATTCCAAGTTTTAATACGGATGCTTCCGGAAGTGCTTCCCGCACATACTGATACGGGATTCCGCTTGAAATGACACCGATCGAAGTATCCCGGTACTCTGTCCGGTTCAGTTCCATGGAACAGGCATCTTCCGCAAGACGTTTCATATTTGCCTCTACCACAAGATGTCTCTTTTTGGCAGTTCCCGGCATCAGAAGATGCTTTGCGATATCTCTGGTATATACTTTATCTTCCAGTTCCACTCGGTCTTCCAGATTTACAATTCCCTGTGAATGTGCCAGTCTTGTCGTGGTACGCACCATCACGACCGTATCATATTCTTCACTGATATCGAATGCCTTTTTCATAAATACTCTGGCTTCCTCACTGTCAGAGGGCTCTAAGACAGGCACAACGGCAGCCCTTGCCACCATTCTCGAATCCTGTTCATTCTGTGAGCTGTAAAGTCCCGGATCATCGGCTGCTACAAGGACAATCCCGCCATTTACTCCACTGTATGAAAATGAATACAATGGATCGGCAGCCACATTCACACCGACATGTTTCATGGATGCCATGGAACGCACACCCGCTTTGGATGCTCCGATCGCCACTTCCATCGCCACCTTTTCATTCGGTGCCCATTCTGCATATACCTCTTCGTATTTTGCGATATTCTCGCTGATTTCCGTACTTGGTGTACCCGGGTAAGCGGACGATACCTTTACGCCCGCTTCATATGCGCCCCTCGCAATTGCTGCGTTTCCAAGCATAATAGTTTTCTTTCCCATTTGTATGATCCCTTTCTTTCAAAACATTCCATTGCTATATGCAACTAATCTTTATTCTAACACATTTTGAAATGGGTTTCAATCAAGAATACCGTCTATTTCCTGTTCCCATTTTTCCAGAATCTTCTCGCAGACATCTACTTCAAACTCTTCTGCCGCCCGCCTTAATTCTTTAAAATATTCTTCCTGTATACCTTCATACCGGTATGCTTTCATCTTCTTCACAAGTTCATCCATGCTGTCCATATCCAGTTCATCCATGGCATTTCTCATTTCGGAAAAAAATGTCCTCAAGACTTCTGCATCCATCTTCTTTTCTCCTGCACTTTCCTTTTCTTCCGGAAAATATGGCCTGAGAATCTCCCGGTAACTCCGGTAAAACGCCAGCATATCATCGGTTCTTCGATGAATCACACCTGCATCCCCACGGTTTCCTGCCTGTTCCATCTCCGCCGCCAGCTTTGACAATTCTTCCGCACCAATCTGTTTTGATATGCTCTTTAATGCATGAACTTCAATCATATACCTCTTCCAGTCTTCCTTTTCTTCCAGTGTTTTAATCAGATCCGCCTTCTTATCAATCATATGATAATAATCTTTCAGAACTGACCAGTACAATTTTTCACTTCCCAGAAATTGCAATGCCCGTCCCGTGTTAAGTCCTTCAATCTTCATCTTTGTTGTTTCTTCCTGTGCCATTTTATTCCGCACCTTATAAATCTTTTCCTGTGGAAGCCATTTTTGCAGTTTTGCCAGGATTCTGCTCATCTCTATCGGTTTTGCAACGAAGTCATTCATTCCTTCATTTAAGAACATTTCCTTCACACCATCCACCGCATTTGCTGTCAGGGCAATAATCGGAACGGAATCATATTCTTTATGAAAACGCCGGATAATATGTGTTGTCTCCACACCGTCCAGTTCCGGCATCATATGATCCATAAAAATCAAATCATACTTCTTTTTCGATATCATCTCAACCGCTTCTTCTCCGCCGGCAGCAGTGTCTATCTTCATCTCCAGCGGTTTCAGCAGCCCCTCTGTTACCGTCAGATTAACCGGATTATCATCTACGATCAATATCTGTGCCTCCGGAGCCGTAAAATCGAATACAGATTCTGATATATCTGCGTTTACTGATATATCCTCATGATTAAATATTCCCGCCAGATTAAGCACATACAATGGTTTCTTTATCACAATAAGATTCCCATAATCACTGCGGACGGAATCGGAAAAATCAATAAGCATCACGGCATCCAGATCCGGATGTATTTCGATAAAATGCCGTACTTTTTCTGTATATAATGCCTTCTCAACAAAAAGAAACTGTGCACCTGCTGCCTTGTCCAGATACTCTTCTGTATCCAGTGTCTGATAATGGATCCTGAGTTTTTTCATATCTTTTTCCATCTGCTGTTTTACAAAGACATTTTTTATCAGTCCGGTTGCCAGTATCATCTCATTATCTCTTATGATTACGGACGGACGTGTGTCAAGTACTCTCTGGGGAATACATACAGAAAATGTACTTCCTTTTCCGAACTCGCTTTCCACCCATATTTTTCCGTTCATAAGTTCCAGAAGCTTTTTACAGATCGCCAATCCCAATCCCGTTCCTTCTATATTTCTGTTCCGTTTACTGTCAACCTGCTGGAAGGATTCAAATAATCGTTCCATATCTTCTTTTTTGATTCCGATTCCGGTATCGCTGACCGAAATAAGCAGCAGAATCTCTTCTTCTCCGATGCACTCAAAACCGACCTTCAGGACAACCTGTCCTTCTTTTGTAAATTTTACCGCATTATTTGCAATATTAATCATTATCTGCTTAATTCGGTTGCTGTCACCGTATAATTTTCTTGGCAGATCCGGTGCAATATCCAGAATCAGTTCCACGTCTTTATCCATAACCCTTGTCATAATCATATTCGATACATCATTTATCACGGACATAGGCTCATACTCTGTTTCCTCGATATCCATCTTTCCGGATTCAATTTTAGAAAAATCCAGTACATCATTGATAATGGTCAGCAGTATTTTTCCGGAGGATATAATCTGATTAATATAAGTTCTGGCATTTGACGGAAGCTCCTCACGCAGAGCCATCTGTGCCATACCGATTACCGCATTCATTGGGGTACGGATCTCATGACTCATATTTGCCAGAAAATCTGACTTCATCTGTGCAGCTCTCTCAATCTCCTTATTTGCCTGCAGCACCTGATACCGGTTGTATGCCATATTAGACAGGATATTGGATATTTTGTACAGAAATTCTCCTGCCCGTTTTAATTCTTCTTCCTCAACCAGACGTATTTTTTTTGCTGCAGTCAAATATTCCTGCGGATCTACACCGATTTCATCTGCTATTTCAAGCAGTCTGTCTTCATCCAGTTCCGTAGTCCGGATCTGCCCGCCGATAAAACTTCCTATCATCTTCCCATTTGCCATAATCGGTGCTGCAAAATCCACCAATCCCGTGTGACAGTGATAACTCACGAAACGTTTTTTCTCCAGTGCCAGTTCCCCGCCTTGTTTATCACACTGTTCGCATCTTGCTCTTCCGATCAGGGACTTTTTATTGTAATTCATACAAAAATCAGTCGACAAAGAATCCGTTGTTACCGCCACACCATTTAAATCTGCAATCCCGGCAGCAATATTGCTCATCGCACAGAATGCATCCTGTATCTGCTGAAGTACCTCCGGTGCAATTAAATCCGTAATATAAATATTTTCGTCCATACCTCCACCTCTCTTATCCGATAATCTGGCGAATCGTCCGGAACAGTTTCTCCGGTTTAATCGGTTTCAGTAAATATCCCTGTGGTTTCATATCCAGAACTTTCTCTATCTTACTCCGGTCATTAATTCCCGTCAGGAACACAACCGGAATATCCTTTGTCGCATCATTTTCCCGTAATTTTTTCAAAACTGCAGGTCCGTCCTCATCCGGCATTACATAATCTAACAGAATTAAATCCGTCTTTCTTTTTTCCAGAAAATTAAGTGCTATTTTTCCGCTGACGGCAGTGGCTACATTGTATTTTTCACGCAGTTCCTCTTTCAGAATACGAAGCATACGCGTATCATCATCAATAATCAGGATATGATTTCCCGGCTTTTCCGGTGTATCTTTTCCGGTCTGTCCACCTGTCTGTAAATGTCCATCCTGCTTTCCTGATTTTGCAGCCAGATTCAAATCTGACAATTCTTCTTTAAGTAACTTATCCAGATATGCCGGTTCTGTCAGTTTTTTTAACTCTTCTTCGTCTTTTTTCTTCTTTTTTTCCTGTTCCTTTTTCTCCAAAAACCTGCTAAGTTCCTGTTTCTGTTCCCCCGTCTGAAATGGCTCTGCCAGTGTCAGTGCAACCATATCACCTGCCACTTCCAGAAAGTCAAAGCAATCCACACTTTCCCCATTTAAAATCAGGGGAATCTCTTTTTCTTTTACCAGGCTGAGTCCCGACATTTTCTCCATAATATCATTCTTTTCATTTTCGCCTGTGCAGTACACAAAAGCATGCGGCTGAAAATATGTAATATGACTGTCAATATCTTCTTTCCGCATTGACGTAGTCTGGCACTCAAATTTCTCTCCTGCCATCTGAAAAAAATTATCAATAATATCCTGTTTTTTCCCTGCTAATAATAATCTGTAACTCATCTTTTCTCCTCCCTTATCTTATCCTCAGATTAATCCCGTATTCTATGCCCACATCCACGATCTCATCATAAATATCCAAAACAGCATTTACATAAAACCTGACATCCGGTTTCTTAAATACAGCCGGGCTTTCATCCAGCTCCGTTTCGTGTCGTGATAGCTGCAGACCGGTAATTCTCTTTTCTCCAAAGCAAAAAGTATCAATCGATCCATCCATGACTCTTGTATCAAGAAGTTCCGGTATTTCCTCCAGTTCCTGCTTATGGGAATCCAATATCTGCATAATTCTTTCTGCCAGCTGCAGATTTTTTAAATTCGCTTCTTTCTTCATCCGGGTAAACACTCCGCATCCTGCTACCGAACCATCCGCATAAACGGTAACGGAACGTCCCCTTGCCGTATATGGTCCTGCGAAGGAAGGACTGCTCTCATATGAAAACAATATCTCACTCATACTTACTTTCTCCTTTGGTATTACTATGATACTATTATACATTCCAGTCCAGATTATTGCAATGCATACTATTTTATAAATTTCTTAATCGTATTTCCCGGCATAATTCACCGATTATGTTTTTCATCTGCTGTCTTATTGGTTTTGCCCAGTTTCCTTCCAGATCGGCTTCCTTTGCAAGTACACCTGTTGTCCATGCCTGAATGACTGCGGACTTTTCTGTAAACATCAGCTGTATACATTGTAATATTTCTGCCGCACCATCTCCTTTTATCCATACCGTTTCTCCATCCAGTATTTTCTGCCTGTAACCCGCATATTCCAGTTTTCCCGCTACAAGCTGTATTACATCATTTATCTGATTTGTATTCATGGCTATTGTGACAGATGTCCTGTTTTTTTGTTTTCCTGCTATCTTATTATTTCCATTTCTTACAGCCATGTCACAGTTCGGACAGAACTCTGTTCCCGCAAGGAATGTTACCCCGCACCGCGGACATCTTTGCAATGCACCTGTCATCGAAAAATCAACGTCCCTGATATGCCTGTCCGCAAATACGGTCCGGTTTATTTTTAATGCTGCAGCAGAAATAAGATTTCCAAAACCGAAAACCAGAAGAACGATTCCAATCAGCTGAATTATCATAATTTTGGCTTCATACTCTGTATATGGTGTCTTCCAGGAATACCATGTATTGGTTGCCATTTCCCATTTTGTATACAAGTACATACAAAATCCTGCTATTAATTCAATCACTCCAAGTATACTCCATATTGGTCCTGTCTTCATTTTCATAAAATTCATCCTTTCTGCTTTTTATGGTTGATTTTTTTTCTGATAACAATTAAAATAGTAATTATGATTGTAGCTATGGACATTGTAATTTCCCTGTCAAAGTTTTCCACAGCTACTGTATATAAACTAAAATGTGTTGTCTGAAATACAAAATATCCATCTTCTATTTTTACATCCATTTTTTTCAGTGAACCATCTTCATTCACTCTGTAAATTTTTGTTTTTCCGGTATACACCAGAAATTTTATATTTTCCTGAATCGGAATATACACGGTAACCTCTTCATCCGGCTGAATTTTCTGACCATCTTCCAGCAATGAAATATTATAAGTATAAGATTTTTTGTCAATAATCGAATCATATTTCTCCGGATTTTTTTGTTCTATTTTATCTAATATATCCGTTTCAATATTTGTTTTAAAAACATTTAAAGCTGTATCATCTGAAAATTCTTTTTTACTTTCTACTTTTATCTGATGAGAAGCCCGGAATCCTCCTCCCTGATTCTGAATATAAATAGAACCTGCTTCTTTTGATTTTTTCAAATCCATTCTCTGCATTGCAATGTTGTATACTTTATCAATTGCAAATATAACATTTAAAGCATCTCCCATTGGTTTCGCAAAATATTTAAACAGTTCTTCTCCATAGTCAATTCCAATATCTTTTGCTGTATCAGCTATCACTTCATCCAATTTTAAATCACTAAGATTTTGGGCAATCGTATTACAAAAATCCCACTGTGATTTCGATGTGAGAAATACTTTTTCCGACACATTTTCCCATAATTTTTCGGTGACCTTATCATATTCCTCCGAAAATAGTTCTTTTCTTTCTTCTACTAATTTTTTTGCTAATTTTTCTGCAAAGTCATCACTATATGGATTGTAGTTTACTACTTCATCTGTTAATTTTCCAAATGACATTAATAAATCTGCAAAATTAATAACCGACACAATAGAAGAATTGTCTGGATTATTACAAATCCTGATATAACCATTTTCCGGAATATTTTTTAATTCAAATGATGTTTTCTTTGAAAATCCACTTTCCTGCCGATAAGTATTAATTGCTCCATTTTTTATATCTTTTATCAGATAACCAACATTATCCCATAGTACATGCTTAATACTATCATTATTTGACACCATTTTATCTATAACTTTAGCACCTTTTAACTTACCATTAGCATCGTAAATCTCTAGTATTGCATAAGTATAATTTGAATTATATATATCAAACGTAATATTTGCTGTTTTGTCATCGTTTATCGTATACTGATAACTATCCATATATAATCCATTCATATTGTATATATTGACAATACTATTATCTATGTATTGTTTTGGAACAGAATTTAATGTATAGGAATGATAATAGTTTGTATAAACAGTTATAGAAATTTCTGTTGTATATCCTGTAACGGTATCCTTAAAAGAAACCTGTGTTATTCCACTTTGCACACCCTTCAATTCTATCATTCTGATGTTATTTTCACTGCTGTCTTCCATTACTTCCAGAATAGATGTGTCTTTTATCTGAAATGTAATACCGGAAATATCATTTATTTGTTCCCCATTAACAATCAATCCAATACTTAATGTAATTGTACTTTCCTTCGGAATACTTAAATTATTATAATCTGAATATATGATAAAACCATCCTGCATTCTATCATCCGTTTCACTCTTTTCTGCATTTCCCGTCACACCTTCGTTATCTGCACTGGTAAAACTATATTCAACATCATAATCCGCCTCTGTATCATATCCCTGATAGGTCATGGATGCATAAAATTTCATATTTATTTCAGAAATCATACCGCTTTCCTCATCAAGAATTATATTCATATCTACATCACCATATTGTATATCTTCTATATCCGGCATAAGCTTTATGGCATTAAGTTTTGCATTTTCCATTTTTTCAGCCGGAATAACCACGGATATTTTATTATTTGATATTTTTGCATTTTCCATCATATTCTCTGTTAATCCGTTAAAATCAAAATATTCTGCATCCATTTTTACGTCTGCAGATGTCTTGTCTGGTTTTGTGTATTCATAATGAGCTATACCATTTTCATATTTTACATCCCATGCATACTCCTGTTTCATAATCTTGAAATCCACACTTCCCACCATTACCGTATCCTGCAGATTCCCATCTGCATAGCCCGAAATATTCATATCTGAATTTATTGCAGCTTTTGTTTTTAATTTTATATTGTCTTTGGAAAGTGCCATATCTGCGGTCATACCCATTTTTTCATTCCAGTTTCCGGATGCAGTGGTTGCCTGCATTGCCTCCTGATAAATCTGATATGCCGTATTTTCTTTTGCATATATTGTATATGGAACAGTTTCCAGACATATACTTATCATCAGTAATATACTTATTATTTTTGTTCTCATTGTCTTTCTCCCTGTAAAAAGGGGACTACATCAGTGTGCAATCCCCTTACTATTATGTTTATCTGAATATACCAGTAAAATTAAAGCTCCACACTTGTAATGTCAATATACCAGGAACCTCCTGTTTCTATTACTCCGATATTCATCGAAGTGTCAGTTTCGGTATCTCCGGCTTTTATTGTAATTTCAATGGTAATCTTCTTTGCAGCACTGATATCTATTCCCATATCTTTATAATCGTTTTTTAAATCCGACAGATTATCTCCTTTTACATCTTCCGTTTCCGTAATTTCATAAGATATTTCCCAGTCATTTCCCAGATATTTATCAATCTGGTTCATCTGCTTTTTCAGGCTCTTATTGACTTCCTGAATCATTTCATCCTTATCATAATCTGCTTCCTCTGCAAGATAATCGACTGCTTTTTCCGGAATCATTTCAAACACAGCTTCTGCATCGCCATCAAACTGTGCTGTAAGATATTTATCTACGGTTTCTTCATATCCTCTGCCGCTTCCGGATGTACCTGCGGATATTATCAGGATAAGAATTACTGCCACAACGGTGATACCTATCACTGCCTTTTTATGACTTTTCTTCTTTGCCTGATATGGCATATTTATGCCCATCTGATATGCCGTACTCTGTCCCTGTGTCCCATCGAGTTTTTCTCCGCAGGCAACACAGAACTTTGCATTATCTTCATTTTGTTTTCCACATTTTGTACAGTACATATTTCCACCCCATTTTTAATAAACACTTGTTTTAAATTCGTCATGATATTCCATTGCAAGCTCTGATAAATCTTTTGTAAAATCCGCCGGATTCTTACCTTTTTCAAACACAGCACTTTCAACATTATCAGTTCCTGCACAGTCAAGCCGGTTATTGTTGTTATATACCTCAGTCATAAAAGTTCCAATGCCCAAAACCTGACTTTCTGAGGAGCATATCCATTTTCCATTTTTTACTGTTTCAAAGTACGCGTCAAAATACGGACTTCTGTCGATTCCATAATTTTTCTTTCCGACCGTATCTCCCCCTGCTGCCGTTGTCGGATACTTCTTTTCATAGCTTTCCCATACTGTTTCGTCAAGTGTAACCGGGCAGTTATCCAGTGGTGTAACAGATTTACCAGATGCTGATGCTGCCGCTGTTATTTCATCTGCTTTGAATATTTTATAATTCCAGCCCTCTGCTCCCCAGCCAAAATATTTTAATACTTCATATGCTTCTCTTGAATATTCTGTATCTGCATAAATCCCTGCAAAATCCATGGTTGAAAGATTTACCTCACTATTTTTATTATTCTGTGTATGAGGCAGTTTATATGGCACATAATAAACCTGATTCTCATATATTCTACCGGTATTCCAGTATCTTTCCCAGCACCACCAGTTGTCCAGACGTATCGCTGTCATTCCCATATCCTGAGGACACTGGTTATCCGATCCCGCTATTACATCAGGTGCTTTATATCCGTTATCCCGGAACGATTTTTCTATCTGCATACCTTTTTCCCAGTATGTAAAATCAAAACTTTCCCCTGTCCAGCCAAATGTACCAATACATTCTCTGCCTGCCGCAACCGGATACCATTCTACCACAGATACAGCCTCTGAAATTCCCCATCCGCTTCCATCGCCTGCGGTGCTGCTTTCCACACATTTCTGCATATCTTCAAATGTCCAGTCCATAGATGGCATTTCTATATTTTTCTTTGCAAAGTAATTCATATCCACCCATGCTTCACTCGGATAAAATCTGACCGGTGTAAGCCATTTTGTATCTGTCTGCAGATAGCCAAGTTTGTACTCGTTCACTCCTCCGATTATATTTTGTGCATCTTTATCAGCCTCCCACATCGGTGTCATATCTGCCACCATTCCATTGACAGCAGCAAAATCAGGTGAACCCATGATCCAGAATACATCCGGCATATTATCTGTACCAAGATTATTCAAAAGTGTCGTGTCGTAATCCTCCGCTGCCACTTCATAGGCTTCCACTTTAATATTGGGATATTTTTTACTCCATTCTTCATTCAGTGCATCAATTACCGCTAAATCTCCCCAGACCTGATATTTAATTGTAATATTATCCGTTGTATTTATTTTTTCCAGTGCGATTTTATAAGATACTTTTATACCAACCTCAACATCTTCTCCATCCAGTTCAAATGTTGTATATGCAGTAAGTTCGTTTCCCGACTCCGTTTCTGCTTTTGCAAAACCAGTTGGCAGCATTGCTCCCAGCAAAGTAAAAATCAGCAGATAAGAAATATACTGCTTTTTATTCCGTTTCTTTTTTCTGTGCATTAATATAAGAATGAGTATTACTGCTATAAATGCAATAGCTATCACTGCCGGAAGTATACCAGAATCTTCTTCCCCGCTATCTTCACTTTTACTGTCAGAAGTTGTCCTTTTTACAACTTTTCGGCTCTCTGTACTTTCTGTCTGCTTACTCTCATCGGCTGTTATCTTCATTGTTGCATATAATTTAACACCTGATTTCAAATCTTCGCCAATTTCATTATCTGTAAATTCCACTTCCATGCCTTCCGGAACAATAGGCTCTACCTGAATTTCATCTAGATAATTTTTAGATATATTTTCAATGGATATATACACTTTCATATTCTCATCCGCATCATATTTTTCCTTATCCGGATCGATACCCACTTTTATATTTTCATCTGCATTTTTATTCTGTACAGTTTCCCGTGTATCAGGAATTACAACCTGTTTCTCTGTTGCTGCTGTTCCATTTCCTGTAGCGATTCCCGCTTCTGCCACACTAACCATATTTGCAACTAATATGACAGGCAGCAGAAATTGCATTATCCATAACTTATTCTGTCTCTTCATAATGAAAACCTCCTTTTCAAATTGTGTACTTTTTGATTCCATCTGTTTTAGTCTCAAAATAAGAAAGATAATTATAATTTTATGAAATTTTCTTGATTTTTTTATATTTTCTCTGTATACTATATCCATACTGAACAGGCTATCAAAAAGTACACGATTTGATAGTCTGTCTTTTTTCTACCGTTGAACCCTGTATTCCCTCAGTCTGCGGTAAAAGGTTGCCTGACTCATGCCACACTGTTCTAAAACCTCTTCAAATTTCAGATTCTTATTTTCCCATTTCTGAACAATTTCCCCGAAATTATCCGGTACTTTTTTCAAAGGTCTGCCAAATTTTATGCCCTTTTCTTTTGCCGCCGCGATTCCTTCCGCCTGCCGCTTCCTTATATTTTCACGTTCATTCTGTGCCACAAAACAGAGTATCTGCAATACAAGGTCCGCAATAAATGTTCCCATCAGGTCTTTTCCCCGACGTGTATCTAACAGCGGCATATCCAGCACACAGATATCAATGCCGATTTCTTTTGTCAGTGTATGCCACTGTTTTTGGATTTCTTCATAATTTCTTCCCAGCCGGTCAATACTCAGGACATACAGAATATCCCCCTCTTTTAATTTTTTTATCAGTTCTTTATACTTGGGCCGATTAAAATCCTTTCCCGACTGCTTGTCCACAAAAATATTTTTCACTGGTATGTGTGCATTTTTTAATGCAATAATCTGTCTTTCTTCATTCTGGTCCATACTTGATACGCGTGCATAACCATAAGTATTCATAATCTTTATTCCTCCATGTAGTAATCTGACTCCACCTCGAAATCTTCTAATTACATGCTTTTCACAGTAAAATGCCCTTGACAATAATCCGATTTCGGATTAAAATGTATTTTGTCCGATTTCGGATTATTACTAATGTGAGGTATTTTTATGAATTTTGAAATGAAATCTAATATTGTCACTTACAACCAGCTGGTAAAAGAACTGGATGACACTTACAAATTATATTCCAAAAAGAGCGGGCTGTCAGATACCGTGTTCTGGATTTTGTATTTTATTTATGAACAGAAAGAACCCTATACACAGTCAGAAATCTGTGATGCTTGGTATTATAGCCGTCAAACGGTAAATTCCGCATTAAAGAATCTGGAAGAAAAGAATCTTGTGAAACTCATTCCAAGTAAAACCAACCGGAAGAATAAAGAAATTTTTCTGACCGAAGAAGGACTTCTTCTCGCAAGAAAAGTAATTGTTCCTCTGATGGAAGCCGAAACAAAAGCACTGGATGCCCTTGAAGAAAAGGAAATGCATCTATTTTTCTCCCTGATGAAAAAACATACCGATATTTTTAAAGAAGAAATAAACCATATTTTAAAGGAGGAAGAAGAATGAAAATTCAGTTATCCGACCATTTTACCTACCGCCGTCTGCTCCGTTTTGTATTTCCATCCATTCTGATGATTTTATGCACTTCGGTCTACTCTATCGTGGATGGATTTTTTGTTTCCAATTTTGCCGGAAAAACACCTTTCGCCGCGTTGAATCTGATCATGCCGGTTCTTATGGGTGTAGGCTGTATCGGATTCATGCTCGGTACGGGTGGAAGTGCCGTTATCGCAAGAACACTCGGCGAGGGAAAACCAAAACTTGCAAACGAATATTTTACCATGCTTGTTTTTGCCGCATTCCTTGGCGGCTTTATCATATCTGCACTGGGATTTATTTTTACCCCGCAGATTGCCTCCCTGCTCGGAGCGACCGGCGAGCTGAAACGATACTGTGTGATTTATGCCCGAATCCTGTTCTGCTCCGCACCTGCCTTTGTTTTACAATATGTATTTCAGAGCTTTTTCGTGGCTGCCCAGAAACCGGAACTGAGCCTGCGCATCAATATTTCTGCCGGCATTGCAAATATTATTTTGGATTATCTGCTGATTGTCGTCTTTGACCTCGGTCTGGCCGGTGCCGCCATTGCAACTGCTGTCGGGGAATATATCGGCGGACTGACTCCGGTATTTTATTTTTGCAGAAAAAATAACAGTCTTTTGCAGTTTACCAAATTAAAATTTCATGGAAAAATACTGCTTCAGGCCTGTGCAAACGGATCCTCCGAAATGGTGACCAACCTTTCCACTTCCCTGGTAAATATTTTGTATAATTTCCAGCTTATGAATATTGCAGGGGAAAACGGTGTGGCCGCATACGGCATCGTTATGTATATCAATATTGTATTTATGGCGATTTATCTTGGCTATTCCATCGGAAGTGCTCCGATTGTCAGCTACCATTACGGTGCCGGCAATCATCCGGAATTAAAAAATATGCTTAACAAAAGTCTGCGGCTCATCAGCATTACCGGGGTTTCTCTGCTTGTACTTTCTGAATTGCTGTCAAAACCACTTGTATTGATTTTTGCAAATTATGATGCGGATTTGCTTGCTATGACCGTACACGGGTTCCGCTTATATGCGATTGCATTCCTGATTATGGGCTTCAATGTATGGGGTTCTTCCTTCTTTACTGCCCTGAACAATGGAATTGTATCTGCCAGCATTTCCTTCCTGCGTACTTTGGTCTTTCAGGCAGCCGCAATTCTTATTCTGCCCGTCCTGTTTGGCATCAATGGAATCTGGCTTTCCATTGTAGCAGCAGAAAGTCTTGCATTATTTGTTACTTTTGCTTTTCTGGTAAAGAACAGGGAACGATACCATTACGGCAGAACAAAATCCTGTTAAAAAAACAACCCCGACAGCATTTCTGAAAGAATGCCGTTGGGGTTCTATTCTTATTTGTTGTTCATTTCTATGGGAATTGATATTTCAAAATCAGATTCATTGTTCTTTTCTAATAAAAAAACCTGAAGTTTATATTCTTTTCCTCCAACTTCAACTATTTTTTCTGCAAAGTTTCTTAAACTCTGCACCTGTGTTTTATACGGATTTAGATTTCTTTGAAATTTTAACCAAATCAAATCCGGCATATTAGATGGCTTTTCTATATGATTATATTTTAGTTTTTCCAGAAAATCCGCTACTGCCAAGAATTTATTTGCTTCAAAACTTCTGGTTGCAATGCCAAACTTCACATCCTCTTCATATCCATCTGCCTGATAATATATTAAAAAACTTGTTTTATGCAGATTTTCATCATTTAACTGTTCAATAAAATCACGAACTTCCTTGATTGCCGTTATCATTGCACCATCTTTCAATGAACAATACAAATTTACAATATCTCTGTCTTGTTCATGCTCTTCAATCACTGGAACTATCATATCCCTATCTATCTTGTACAATATATTCTTTTCAAATTTTGTGTCTTCTTTTACTTTTCTCAGATTTATTTCTCTCATCCCTGTATTTCTCCCAATTTCACAGCTTCATCATATAAACTCATTGCAGATTTTGCAAATAAATCAAACTGATATCCACTCTCCTTATCAGGAATAATTTCATTCACAACACTCTTTCCGTTTTTCTGAGTAATAAACTCATACACCCTAAAAGTATTCGTGGTTAATAAATCCTCATTTTCCAAACCAAATTTTTTAATAATTTCCTCATTATGTTTCTTTTCATAAGAGGCAGATAAAATATATAGATTATTTATTTTAGAAACAAGGGTGTCACTATGTGTACTTATCATCAATTTAACACCTTTATTGCTTAACCGATTTAAAAAACGAACCAGTTCTAACTGTTTCTGAGGATGAAGACTTGCCTCTGCCTCATCAATAATAAGCCTGCTATAATGTTTGTCTGATGTCAATGCCATCACGATAGGAGTAACTTCATTTATCATTGCAGAAGCAAGATAAATTGGTACTTGGGTATCTGTGTTGTTTGACTGGTAAGAAATCATTCCCTGCTTGTTAATGTTTATATGTCCCTCAATAATATGCTGTTCAAAAAAATCTAATTCTTTTTTGTAAGCTTCCTTCACTTTTTCATCTTCTACATATGTCTGAAGTAATTTTAAGAAATCATAAATCGGCTGTGTTAATCCACCATACATCTGTTTATTTTCAACCAGTTTATTATCTTCCATCTGAAATACTATCGCATCATCTGTTTTATTTGCAAAAAAATCACGATATAACAACATCAGTCCGGTTCTTGACGCAGGCAGAAACATACTTTTTGATTCAAGTATTCTTATCAGCATATTTTTAACAATATCCACTTCCCTGCCAGCTATTGCCATTGATAACTGCAACGGAACCGCAATACTGTTATCTTTTTTCTTTTCCGACAAAATACTTACCTTCCAGGTATTTTTATCTTTTGGCCATACTTCCTCGAGATGTGGTATTTCTTTACTAAACTTTTCCTTTATCTCTTTATCTGTATGTTCTCCCTGGTCAATCACACTGATTTCATAAAAACTATCCGCCTGCAGCTGTATATCAATATATAGTCTTTCAATCGGAATATTTCTGCCAAAAATAGATTTTATAATATCTTCTTTCTTTTTTTCCAGCTTTTTATTTATATAACTAATTAACTTTTCTATATTTTTTTCATCTATCGTATATTTACTATATTTGGTATATCTTTCTTTTTGCAAAATTTCAACGATATCATCATTAATCAGTCTGAAAATCTGCCTTTCCAGTCCCTGTACAAGCTGCATCAGAAATGTTTTTCCGCTATTATTGGGTCCGACCAGTAAGGTATAGCTATTTGTACAAACCTTCGCCATTTCAATCTTTGCAAAATTTTCTACCCCGACAAAAAAATACATCTAATCACCTCATTTATTTAACCATTTCTTAATTCCAAATATTATTGCTTCTTATACAGTCTACCAAATATCCAAATACTTTTCAATGTAATTTTAATTTTCCTCACCAAAAATACTGTTTACCAGACTTTCCTCTACAAGTTGTACCTGCATGGAATCATTTACTGTCATGTATACATTTCCAGAACCATCCTGATTACCGAAATGTAAAGCATAACTTTGCTCTTCGTCCGTATCTGCATCAACATAATTTACCGTAATCATCCGATTCGTAATCCCATATGTTTCCGCCATTTTTTCCGCAGTTCCAGCATTATAATCTGCTGCATTGCTTGCAGATATTTTCAGAATCTCATCGGTAAGCTCTGCAAATTCTGTGCTGTCGCATTGCACTTTATCCGCACCGTCCCATGCATACCATACAACCTGTGAAGATGCGGTTTCTTCTTCCCCGGAAGTTTCCTCCTGTGCTGTTTCTTCCTGTACTTCCTCAATCTGATAAGTATACTGTATTGTTTTTCCGCTGTCTGAAATCGTAATTCCACTTACATAATCCGCGTCTACGGATGGTATCTCATCCAGCACCAGCAGATCATATAACCCATATTCAAAATCTGTCATGATTTCACTGTCCACCATGTATACACAGCCATCATCATTTTTCATGGCATAACAGCCTTTGGCTGCCGTGTTATAGTTTCCAAATGACAGCTGGTACTGCTGTCCATCCCCATCGGAAAATGTAACGTCAAGTGCCGGTGTCTCCAGTCCAAAGCTTTGCAAATCCACATCTCTTTCTTCTATTTTCTGGAGAACTTCAGCCCCTGAAAGGGCTTCTGACATGGTTTCCGCCATGGTTTGATTCAGTGAAAATGCCGCATCTTCTTTATACTGCCAGTCCTTACCATCTTTCTCCAGTGCAATTTCTTCCTCCTGCCAGTTATAAGTAATCTGCGTAATATCATCTGCGGATACTGCAAAGAGTTTTTCCGACTTCTCCTCTTCCTGTGACGTATCCTTCTGCATGGCTACGGATATTCCGTAGCCCGCAAAACACAGAACACATACACCGGAAAGTACAAGCATATTTCTCATTCTTTTATTCATATTTCACCTGCTACTTTCTTCTGCGATAAACAACCATTCCGCCAAAGATTAAGAGTGCTGCCGGTATTACTCCCATCAGAATGATTTCCCAGTTTAATGCTGTCTGTTCACTGATGCTTAACTTCTCTGCATCCAGTGATTTTGCACGGATGGATATGGTTTCTTCCCTGTCACACAGCCATTCCAGTGAATTCATAAAGAAATCATGGTTTGCTCCGGAAACCAGTGTATTAATCTGGTCTGCCAGAAAAGCAGTGGACGGAATATAAACCATCTGGGAAGTGGTTTCATCCCCGGTCAGCACCGCTGCCGCCGCCAGATAGAATGGACCATCGATATCTCCAGACTCTTTTTCATAGGTAGTAATATTTACTCCATCCAGTTTGGAATATGCCTGATCCGAAGTTTCCAGCAGGGAAGTTACCGTCACATTATCCGGCTTATCCTCTGTTTCTTTGACCGCCTGTGCATTTCCAAGCAGTATCTGATAATTACCGAGCAGCGGTTTGGTAATTTCATGGGAAGAAAATACCGGAAGTAGATAGGTCTGGTACTGGTAATAATATCCCTTATTTGCTTCAAGCACAATACCCTCTATCGGTTCCATACCGTAATCCGCCAGCAATGCTTTCAGATTTACCTGTTCTGCTGTAATAAAGTCCGTCAGGACAAATAATTTACCGCCGTTTTCCCCGTAATCCCGCAGCATTTGCAGTTCATCCTCCGAAATATCTTTCTGCGGTGCAAAAATAAGTACGGCAGCTGCATCCTCCGGAACTTTTCCCTCTTTTACAAGGCTCAAATCTGTAAGGGATATATTTTCATTGGAAATTGTTTTTTCAATCTGGGAAGAATAATCGGAAATGGCCTCTTCCCCATGTCCCGTCAACCTATATACTACCGGTAATTCCTCTGAAGTCACATAATCAAGTGCCGATGTGATACAGTTCTCCCCATCAAAAGAACTCGTGGATTCATACTGATAGGTGCTGTAATTCATGGAATAATCCGTTACATAAATATCCGTATATGCAATATATTTTCCACGTTTTTCTCCAGATACAATCACACTATTGGATGACACATCTTCATCCGTGTAATCCTTTGCGAAATTCGGGTATAAAACCGGATCTTTCAATACCACTTTAATATGTTCATTCTGTGCTGCATACCTCTCTAAAAATTCATACAATGAGGTATCCTTTTCCGTCTCGGACGCAAGCAGATAGATGGTAACATCTTCTTTTATACTTTCTGCTATCTGTGTACTCTGTTCCGAAAGTGAATAAATTTCTTCCGGTGTGGTATCAAATTTTGTTTTATCCGTTGGCAGACTGTTAACAAATAAATTAATTCCTATCACAACCGCCACTGCGATAATTGACATTACAATGCTGTAAAGTCCTATCTTTAATGTCTTTTTCTTCATCTAATTCCACCTCCGTTTTTCCATTACCTGTACCGTGAAAAACAGGAATAAGAAGATAATGCTGAGATAATATACGATGGTTGTCAAATCAAACATACCATTGATAAAATTCATCAGCCGCTGAAACAGGGAGCATTGCAGCAATACTTTCTGGAATGCACTTTCAAACACACTCTTTTTTACAAAAAAGAGAATCGTAATTGCCACTTCCCCGATAATTCCTACGGAAAATGCCGTAATTTTACTTTTTGTAATAAAATAAACCAGTACAGCAAAGAGCAGCATAACTGCCAGAAATGCCACAAAAGAGCTTGCTGCATCCGTCGGTACATAGTTGGACAGTCCGACACTTAAATAACAGATTAAGACTGCAAAAAAGCACATGACAGCCGCCACAATCTGATTTTCCGTCAGGGATGACAGAAACAGTCCGACCGCAATCAGCGCACAGCCAAGCAGATAAAATGCAAACAGGCTGCCATAACCAGTTGCAAAATTAACCGGTCCATAATGCTTCAATATTATTGGTATCACTGCCATAATGCTAACCGGCAGAAGAAGCATTACCGCCATCGCCAGAAATTTTCCCATTACGATCTGTACCATGGAAAGTGGCAGCGAATACAGCAGCTGGTCTGTTTTCTGTTTTTTATCTTCCGCAATAGACTTCATGGTCAGAATTGGAATGGCAATCAGATAAAAGAAACATAATTCATATATCACGTATTCATAATATGGATATAAATTTTTAAAACAATAAATCATGGTGTACATTCCGGCAAGGAAAATGAGAAATGCTGCAAAAAAATAGCCGGTCATGCCATCAAAATAGGATTTTAATTCCCTCTTAAATACTGCAGTCACAATCGTAAACCTCCATCTTATTCTATGATTCTTCCTGTGTAAGTTCCATAAATACCTGCTCTAAGGTCGGCTTCTTAAAATACAGCTCCACGAGCGGAATATTCTGCTCACACATTATTTTGAAAATCCGGTCTCTCACATCTGTCCCATCCGCATATACAACCTCTTCATGGAACTGGATTTCTGCCTGCGTCAGACCGTCTTCCCTGGAAAATACCTTTTCCCCTTCGATTCCTTCCAGAACACCATTTAAACGTTCCGGAGATATCCTTGTCCGGACATACAGCAGCCTGTTTCCGCAATATGTATGATAAAGTTCTTCCGGTGTGGCACACACCTTCAGTTTTCCATGTGCGATAATCATGATTTTGTCACACACAGAATTTACTTCCTGCAAAATATGGCTGCTCAGAATCACCGTATGCTCTTTTCCGAGATTCCGGATTAAATCCCTGATTTCGAGAATCTGTCTCGGATCAAGTCCCACCGTAGGCTCATCCAGAATAATAACCTTTGGATTTCCGATCAATGCCTGCGCAATACCGACTCTCTGCTTATATCCTTTGGATAATGTTTTAATCAGCCGGTTATGTACATCCAGAATACTGGTTTTCTTCATGACACGATCCACTTCTTCGGGTAGCTTATCTTTTTTTACTTTTTTTGCCTCCGCCACAAAACGGAGATACTCTTCCACCGTCATGTCCATATACAATGGCGGCTGCTCCGGTAGATAACCGACATTCTTCTTTGCTTTATAAGCCTCTTCAAAGATGTCATTTCCATCAATCACTACCGTCCCTTCCGTTGCAGAAAGACATCCGGTAATGATATTCATGGTTGTAGATTTTCCCGCACCATTCGGACCGAGAAAACCAAATATTTCACCGTCTTCAATCGTGAAACTTAAATCATCCACTGCTTTTTTTTTGCCATACACTTTTGTAAGATTTCTGACTTCAATCATGATTACCTCCATATATCTCATATCTGTCTGTTTATCATATGCATGGGACACGTTTGTTTTGTGTTGAAAGTATGGAAATTTTGTGAAAATGTTTTTTTATTTTTTTGCTTGACAAATCTCTCCATATAGTGTATTATATTTTTTGTTTGCAAGACATATATGCAAAGGCTGGCATGGCACAGTTGGTAGCGCGTCACATTGGTAATGTGGAGGTCACGGGTTCGATTCCCGTTGCTAGCTTATCAAAAAGAGAAGCAGTTTTATCTGCTTCTCTTTTTTTGCTTTTTATTTAATCGAATAATTCCATAACTTATTTTAAAAATCAGATACCCGATGCATCCTCCCAGTGTATTATTTATCAAATCTACCAGTTCGAACAATCCGGTATGTGTAAATAACTGTGTTGTTTCAATAAACGAGGAACAGAAAAAGGACAATATAAGTATCCTGATAAATCCTCTTACTTTTTCAAAACATACCGGCATCAGAATTCCAAGAGGAATAAACATCAGTACATTTCCAAGCAACTGGGTAAAAAACACTTCATTTCCATTCAGTGCAATCCGGTATACATCCATCAGGTTCAGATCATATCGGGCTTCTTCTGTCATATTCCTGTTTAAAATCGTAATCCCGATTACCTGTGAGATATAAAAGGACAGAAGCAGTCCTGATACTGCTCCTGCCTTTGTCATCTTCTTTTTCAGACCTGGTACAGCTGCACAGCCCAGAAAATAAAGAAATGCTGTTACGGCCATAATAACTGCTGCCTGAGAAGCCGGAAAATCATATAAAATTTGCAAATATTCGATAACATTTCTGACAATCGTCATAACTGTTTTCCCTTCTGCTATTTCTATTTTGCAAACTGACTGTTATATAATGTTGCATAGAAGCCACCTGCTGCAAGCAGTGTTTCATGATCTCCCTGTTCAATAATCTTTCCATCTTTCATAACCAGAATAATATCTGCTTCTTTTATTGTGGACAAACGATGTGCAACGATAAAACTGGTTCTTCCTTCCATCAGCTTTGCAAATGCTTCCTGAATCTTTATTTCGGTACGGGTATCTATCGATGATGTTGCTTCATCCAGAATCAGCATAGGCGGCAGGCACAACATAATTCTGGCTATACATAACAACTGTTTCTGTCCCTGTGAAAGACTTCCTCCGTCTTCCGCAATCACCGTATCATAACCCTGCGGCAGACGCTTGATAAATCCATGTGCATGCGCTGCTTTTGCGGCAGTAATAATTTCATCCAGTGCTGCATCCGGTTTTCCAAATGCAATATTTTCACGGATTGTTCCTGCCTTTAACCAGGTTTCCTGAAGTACCATTCCATAATTCTTTCTCAGGGAATGCCTGGTCAAATCACGGATATCAGTTCCGTCCACGCAGATTGCACCCTCATCTACATCATAGAATCTCATAAGCAGATTAATCAGGGTTGTCTTTCCACATCCGGTAGGACCTACAATCGCAACTCTCTGACCCGGTTTTACGGAAAGATTCAGATCTTCAATTAAATCCTTGTCCGGAACATAAGAAAAATCTACATTTTTTAATTCAATTTTTCCTTTTGCATCTTTCAGGACAACTGCATCTTCTAATTCCGCTATCTGCGGTTCTTCATCGATTAACTTAAATATTCTGGCAGCACAGGCAAGGGCATTCTGCAGCTCCGTTAATACACCGGATATTTCATTAAACGGCTTTGTATACTGATTTGCATAATTTAAGAAACTGGACAGCCCTCCGACCGTCATACTCCCGGATACAACAGCCATTGCGCCGGTAAATCCGACTCCGGCATAAACCACATTATTTACAAAACGTGTGGAAGGATTTGTAATGGAGGAAAAAAAAGTTGCTTTTAAAGATGCCTTACGCAATCTTTCATTAATTTCCTCAAACTTTTCCATGTTTTCTTCTTCATGTCCGTATGCCTTTACTACTTTCAGATTTCCAAGCATTTCATCAATAAATCCAGTCTGTTCTGCCCTGGTTTCTGATTGCACCCGGAACATCTGGTAAGTATTTTTTGCAATATATTTTGCTACAAACAAAGATAATGGTGTAATCAGTACAACTACAAGTGTGATTTTAAAATTAATGGAAATCATAAAAATCAGTGTTCCAAGAATTGTAATGACACCGGTAAATAACTGTGTAAATCCCATTAACAAACCATCCGCAAACTGGTCAACATCAGAAATAACCTGGCTGACAATTTCCCCCTGCGGATGTGCATCCACATATTTTAAAGGCAGTATTTCTATTTTTCGGAAGGCTTCCTTACGGATATCATTTACTACCTGATAAGTAATTTTATTATTACAGATATTCATAAGCCACTGACAAAGACTTGTTACCAGCACAGCTGCAAGAATTTTTATAATCAGCTTTGCAATGGCATCAAAATTAACATCTCCCGGACCTACGATACAATCAATCGCATGTCCCACAAGAATTGGCACATATAAGGTCAAAGCCACGGATATCGCTGCAAACACTAATGATAAAATTAAATAAATATGATATTTCCGTATATACCGCAACACTTTATTTAAGGTTTTATTTTTCATGATACAGCCTCCTTTCCGCTATCCTTTTTAAACTGGGAATCATAAATTTCCTTATATACACTGCTCGTCTGCAGCAATTCTTCATGTGTTCCGATTCCCACCATATGTCCGTCATCCAAAACAATAATTTTATCTGCATGCATAATAGATGAAGTTCTCTGCGACACAATAAATGTCGTAGGATGATAGGACAGGTTTTTCAGGGATTTTCTTAATGCTGCATCCGTCGCATAATCAAGTGCCGAAGCACTGTCATCCAGAATCAGTATCTCTGGTTTCCGAACCAAAGCCCTTGCGATACAGAGTCTCTGTTTCTGTCCTCCGGACAGGTTTCTTCCACCCTGTTCAATCTCTTCGTCCAATCCGTTTTCTTTCTTCTCCAAAATATCTTTTCCCTGGGCCGTTTCAATCGCCTGGATGATTTCTTCATCCGTTGCATTTTCATTTCCCCAGAGCATATTCTCCCGTATGGTTCCTTTAAAAAGAACTGATTTCTGCATAACAATACCGATTTTGTCCCGTAGTTCTCCCTCTTCGTAGGATTTTACATTTTTTCCATCGACATATACTGCTCCCTGTTTGACCGGATAAAATCCCGGAATAAGATGTACCAGTGAAGTTTTTCCGGAACCTGTGCCACCAATAATCCCTATGGTATCTCCTGAATTTACAATAAAGTCAATATCCGTCAGCGTATTTTCCCCTGCATTTTCATAGGCAAGTGTTACATGATCAAATACAACTTTCGCTTCCGTATTTCCTTCCGGTAATATTTCTATTTCTTTCTTTCCTTTGGACACTTTAAAAATGGTTTCTATTCGCTGTGCACTTGCAGCTGATTTTGTCATGGTAATAATTAAATTTGCCAATTTAATTAATTCTACAAGAATCTGTGACATATAATTATATAATGCCACAACCGCCCCCTGTGTCAGAATACCTACATTTACCTGTATCGCACCAACATAAATTAATACTGCAATTGCGATATTAATTACCACATAGGTAACAGGATTCATTAATGCTGAAATTTTTCCGACGTACTGCTGAAATCTGGTCAGTGCATTATTTCTCGCTTCAAATTCGCGGATTTCCTCTTCTTCCTTGCCAAATGCCCGGATAACCCTGATTCCTGCCAGATTTTCCCTTGTTTTTTCCAGCACATTATCAAGCTGTCCCTGTACATTTTTATACAATGGAATCGTAACTAACATAATTCCAAATACAATGACAGATAACACCGGAATAACTACTACGAACACCAGTGCTGCTTTTGCATTTACCGTAAATGCCATAATCATTGCACCGAATACGATAAACGGGGAACGTAAAAACAAACGCAGTACCATGTTAATACCAGTCTGTACCTGATTGACATCCGTCGTCATACGGTTAATCATTGTGGATGCACCTACATGATCCATCTCTGTAAATGTCATTGCCTGCATTTTTTCAAATAATGCATTTTTTAATTTTGCAGCACACCCGCAAGCTGCCTTTGCCGAAAAATACTGGGCGGTAATGGAACACACCAGTCCAATTAATCCAAGTGCAATTAATATTCCCGACATTTGGAAAATATACGGCTTGTCGTTTCCTGCAATACCTGTATCAATAATTGCTGCCATGACTAGCGGCACGAATAATTCAAACAATGCCTCCAGCATTTTAAAAAACGGGGCAAGAACTGTTTCTTTTTTATAATCTTTTAAATATTTCAACAGACTTTTCACTCTGATTCTCCTCCTGTTTAAGGCAGAAAAAAGCCGGGCAACTACCCGGCTCTTTACCGTTATTTTTTATAATTTCTTATAAATCTACAGAACCAGCAGATTTTCCGTTTACTACGTAATATGCTTTCATATCGGCAGGTTTTACATATACATCAATAGATTTAACCTTTGCTCTGTTTTCTGCCTGATATGCTTTGATACAGCTTTCTACGATTTCTTCTGATACATATTCACCGAAATCAAACTGTAATACAACATTTTTCTTTACTGCTACGTCTTCTACTTTTTCTGCAACTTTCTCTGCTGCAGGTTTTCTTCCTCTTCTTGCAGGTGTCTTTACTTCCGCTTTTTCTGCTGCTTTCTCTGTTGCTGATTTTCTTCCTCTTCTTGCAGGTGTCTTTTTCACTTCTTCCTTTACCTCTGTTTTAATTTCTTCTTTTACCTCATCTACTGCTGTTTTTACTGCTTCAACAGCCTCTTTTACATCTTCTTTTACGTTTTCCTTTACTTCCTCAACTGCTTTAACCGGAGTCTCCGCTGTTTTTCTTGGTCTTCCTGCTCTAGCTGACATAAATCCAATCTCCTTTCGTTAATAAAATAAATTATTGAATCATTTAATTCATAATTTTTATAAAGTAAACATATCATAACTGTATTTTATTTTCAAGTATTTTATCCATTTTTTATAAAATATTTTTATTTTTTGACTGAACTATCCCTCATACGGATTAATTTATCCCTGTCCCACAAAGCAACCACTTCATTATCCTCTGCCAGAATTTCCGCCTGCCTCGTAAAATAATTATTTGTAATTACAATCGCTTCTTCACAATTATAATGTTTCATTGCCGAGATAACTTCCTGTACGGCTTTTACACCAACGGGCTTTTTATATCTTTTACACTGTATGGCAATTCTTGTATCCTGGAAACTTACAATAATATCCGCTCCGTAATCACCAGTGTCTTTTGTCATTTCTTCAATGATAAAGCCATTTCCACGCAACACTGCGGCAGTAAATAATTCAAATTCCTTTCCTGACATCTGATCAATTTCTTCCAGTGTCCGATCCGTGTCTTTCGGTTTTAACTGCATAACTTTCAACAGCCACCGGCAAAACATCCATGCAATAATAAATATCAGGATTCCCAGAATAACCTGTTCTTTATGCATGCCTGTTAAATACCTTTTTCAATGCCTGGATTCCAAATATAACAATGACTCCCACTATAAAATATACCGGATGAAATGATGAAAATGATAATGCATCATTTTCTTTTGAAATACTTGTCGGTCCCATTGCAATCGCATAAAAAGAACCGGTCATCATTCCGATAATTGCATACATAATTGCGGAACGATGTTTTTCCAGAAGATATTTTAAACCTTTTACCGAAGTACAGATTCCAGTAATACATCCCAGTGCAAAAATACATAAACCGAGGAAATATTTTAATTCAAAATGCAAAATTCCTGCAATCGCTGTCATAATTGCCTGGTAAAATCCGAATACCAGCATGATGGTCGAACCGGATATTCCAGGAAGCACCATCGCAGAAATGGCACATACTCCGCATAAAAATAACAGAATAGCAGTTACCACACTGTATTCTCCAAATGCAAGACTCAGGCCATCGCCTATAATATGTCCGGATAAATATGTGATAATACACACCAGTGCAGCTCCAAAAACAAAATAAATGATATTTTTTAATTTTCCCGCAAATGCTTCTTTTTCTTCCATTATGATAATTGGAATTGCCGCAAGTACGAATCCAAGGAACAGGGAACTGATTTCATAAATGTTTTTCTCAAATACTGCTTTTATTACGATGGCTGCAAGTGCCATTCCAAAAACCCATCCGCAACCCATGGTAATTAAAAATTTAACTGCCGCAATTCTTTTTTCCTTATCCTTTGAAACAATATTATTCAGGGAATTAATAAATTCATCATAAATTCCTATGATAAAAGCAACCGTACCTCCGGAAACCCCAGGTACACTGTCCGCCAGTGCCATGAGAAAACCGCCTAATATTTTTATGAGCATACTGCCTCCTTATAATTTTTTATTTCATTCATCAGTGCATTCATCTCTTCATCCGTTCCGATGGTAATTCGTATGTAATCTTTAATCGCTGGCTGATTCCAGTGACGGACAAATATATTCTTTGTTCTCAGATATTCAAATAAATCCGTAATATCCATATCTTTATTGGTCGCAAATATGAAATTTGCTTTTGAATCCGGGAATGTAAATCCTAATTCTGCCAGCTCCTTTTTTGCATTTTCCCTGGTCGTAATTATTCTATTTCTCGTAAACTCAAAATATTCCCTGTCTTTGACACAGGCTGCACCTGCCAGTATGGAAGTGCGGTTCATAGTGTATGAATTTATGGAATATTTTACATCTTTCATTGCCCGGATCAAATCTTTATTTCCAATGGCAAATCCAATACGCATTCCCGCCATGGAACGTGATTTTGAAAAGGTCTGGACTACTAAAAGATTTTCATACTTTTCTACCAGTTTTAAAGCGGATTTTCCGCCGAAATCAATATATGCCTCATCAATAATGACTACTGATTTCTGGTTCTTTTTGATAATTTCCTCTATGTTATCAAGTTCTTCCAGTAACCCGGTCGGTGCATTCGGATTCGGGAAAATAATTCCGCCATTTTCTTTAAAATAATCTTCTTTTCTGATTCTGAAATTTTCATCCAGTGCAGGATTTTCATATTTCACACCATATAAATCCGCCCATACCGGATAGAAAGAATAGGTAATATCCGGAAACAGCACTGGTTTATCTGAATTAAAAAATGTCATAAATGCATTCGCTATTACATCATCCGAACCAACTCCTACAAAGATCTGTTCCGGACTTACCTGATAAAATTCTGCAATCGCATCCGCCAGTTCTTTTGCTTCCGGATCCGGATATAATCTGAATTTATCAATATCCATTTCTTCCATTACTTTTTTTACTCCCGGTGCCGGTGGATATGGGCATTCGTTTGTATTTAATTTTATCATATTATTTCTGTCCGGCTGTTCTCCTGCCACATAAGGAGTGACCCGCCGTATATTTTTTTCCCATTCGCGCATATGAATCTCCTTTATTTTGCCAATACTTCTGCTGCCAATTTTTTCCATGCATCTTCGGACCGAAGAATTGTTTCATATGATACACAATATGCTATTCTTACATATCCGCTGCATTTGAAAGAACTTCCCGGAACAAGAATCAGATGATATTCTTTTGCTTTTGCACAGAATTCTTTCTCATCTGCCATTGGTGTCTTCATCCACAGATAAAATGCACCTTCCGGTTTTACACATTCAAATCCTGCTTCTGTAAGCATTTTATATAAGGTCTTGCGATTTCTGTCGTAGTATGCAATGTCTGTTTTCTCATTGATTGCCCTTGCCACGGCTCTTTGCATCAGAGATGGTGCATTGACATATCCGAGGATTCTGGTTGCAATTGCAGCCGCACCATATACATTCTCAAAATCAGAAATTTCAGACGGAATTACCAGGTATCCGATTCTTTCACCCGGAAGGGATAATGATTTACTAAAAGAATATCCGACAATCGTATTTCTGTAATATTTTGGCAGATATGGAACAACTGCATCCCCATAAACAAGTTCCCGGTATGGTTCATCTGAAATCAGATAAATATCTGTTCCAAATTCTTTCTGTTTTTCTTCTAATACTTTTGCAATCCCTTCGATAATTTCCACCGGATATACAACACCGGTCGGATTATTCGGATTATTAATAATAACTGCCCTTGTTTTCTCTGTAACTGCTGCTGCCAGTTTTTCCGGATTTGGTAAAAATCCAGGTGCCGGACAGGATACTTCTTTTAATACTCCTTCATAATTTGTAACATATGCATTATATTCCACAAAATACGGAGAAAATGCAATTACCTCATCGCCCGGATTTAAAAGTGTCTTAAAAATGACATTCAGGCCGCTTGCCGCACCTACAGTCATAATCAGATTATCTTTATTAAAATTTGTTTCAAATCTCTGATTGATAGATTCTGCAATCGTCCGTCTTACATCTTCATATCCTACATTGCTCATATATCCATGAACCAGAAGTGTATCTTCTGTATCCAGAATATCCTTTATCGCCTGATTTACCGCCTCCGGTGCAGGTACATTCGGATTTCCAAGGCTGAAATCATAGACATTCTCTGCCCCGTAAATCGAAGCCATCCTTTTTCCTTCTTCAAACATTGCTCGTATTGCAGAATTATTTTGCAAAAATCCTGTCATTTTCTGTGAAATCATATATTTCCTCCATTCTTTCCCTGATGTCTTGCTGCGATAAAAGCCGCTGCCATAATACCAATAAAGCCGCCTGCCGTATCAATCAGTACATCAGTAAATCTTCCACTTCTGCCGCCTACAAAAAGTTGGTGAATCTCATCCGTGGATGCATAAATCATAACGCATATTACTGCCATAACTATCCGGTTCCATTCTTTTTCAAATAACCGGTATAATTTTATCTGACAGAAAATAAGAATACCAAAAACAGCATATTCTGTCATATGCGCACATTTCCTTATGATATATTCCATCATATTGACGATATCTTCGGAAATGTTATCCGGTGTAAAACGCAGAATAAATGCCCGCAGAAATCCCTGGCTCAGTTCGCTGGATTCATCACCATTCTGGGCGGAAAACATAAATATTGTTATCATCCAGGCAAAAATTAATATCCATAAAATGAGCTTCTTTTTTTGTATTTTCTGTGTCATGTCCATTTATCCGTTTCCTGCCGGAATCCTTTCTTTTTTTACACTATAAATGCATTGCATATTATATCATACAAACCGATGTATTTCAATGTCATCTAAAAAAGCAGAATCGAAATAATTCCGATCCTGCTTTTTTGTTTTATTCTTACATTTTATGTTTTTTCTGTTCAAAGAAATCTTTTGTTTCTTTTACTACGACTCCGCTTAATGCGAATAATGCAATCATATTTGGTAATGCCATTAATCCGTTAAAGATATCTGCAATCGTCCAAACTGCGGAAACTGTCATGTAAGGTCCGATAAATACGGCAAAGATATAAATCCAGCGATAAACCATGACACTCTTCATATGCCCGCCGGTAAGATATTCCAGACATCTTTCCGAATAATAATCCCATCCGAGAATGGTTGTAAATGCAAAGAATACCAGACAGAGCATTAAAACAAATGCGGACACCATATCCGGGAACGGAAGTCCCTGCTGGAATGCATATGTAGTAACCTGCACACCTTCTAAGCCTTCTACTTTCCATGCACCTGTCATAACGATGGAAAGACCTGTCATGGTACAGATAACAATGGTATCAATAAATGTTCCTGTCATGGATACAAGTCCCTGACGTACCGGCTCTTTTGTCTTTGCTGCTGCCGCCGCTATCGGTGCTGAACCAAGTCCTGCCTCGTTTGAAAAGATTCCTCTTGCCACACCTTTTTGCATGGCTACTAACATGGAGCCAGTGATACCGCCTGCTACTGCGGACGGATTAAATGCCGCTTTTACGATGGTTACAATACCCTCCGGTACTTTTGTAATGTTACATACAATCAGAATCAGGCAAAATGCCACATAGATAACAGCCATAAACGGTACAATAATCTGTGCAACACTGGAAATTCGCTTAATTCCACCAATTAAAACAAGTGCAACACATATTGCAAGAATCAGGGATGCAATTACCACAGTCCAGGAATATGTACCGATTCCCGGAATCGCCACGGTATGAGCCTGTTCCGGATCAAAGAAATTCTGTACTGCGGATGCAATACCATTTACCTGTGAAAATGTACCGATTCCGAATAATCCGACGCATACGCCGAAAAATGCAAATATTTTCGCAAGCCATTTCCATTTCTGTCCCATCCCCTGTTCGATATAATAAAACGGTCCGCCAAGTGCATGGTTATCTTTATCTAACACTCTGTATTTTACTGCAAGAAGTCCTTCAGAATATTTAGTAGCCATACCAAAAAATGCAGCTACAATCATCCAGAATAATGCTCCCGGTCCGCCGGCACATACTGCGGTTGCAACACCGACAATATTTCCTGTACCAATCGTTGCCGACAGGGCAGTACACAAAGCACCGAAAGAAGTTACCTCGCCTTCGCCTTCTTCCTCATTCTTAACCATCCACTTTAATGCCAGTGGAAGCCGTCTCATCTGTAACAGTCCGAGTCTTACCGTGAGCAGGATTCCTCCTGCAATGATAAGAACCATGAGTGGCACGCCCCACACAAAATTATCGATTTTTGTAAGCCATGCGTTTATTGTTTCCAACATTGTTTCTTTCTCCTTTTACCGTTTACCTGTTATTTATCCTATGCCTGAGCGGAATTTTAATGATGGAATAAACGGATGCCGGTAAATGCCATTACCATATCATACTTATCCGCACATTCGATAACCAGATCATCCCTTACAGAACCGCCCGGCTGTGCAATGTATTTCACACCACTCTTCTTTGCCCTCTCAATATTATCTGAGAACGGGAAAAATGCATCGGATCCGCAGATAACATCCTGGTTTTCATCCAGCCATGCACGTTTTTCTTCTGCCGTAAATACTTCCGGTTTTACTTTAAATATTTTCTCCCATGCACCATCTGCCAGCACATCCATATATTCATCGCCAATGTATAAATCAATGGCATTGTCCCTGTCCGCACGTCCTAATTTATCCACAAACTGAAGATTCAATACCTTCGGGGACTGACGCAGATACCAGTTGTCCGCCTTCTGTCCTGCCAGTCTGGTACAGTGGATTCTTGACTGCTGTCCAGCACCGATTCCGATTGCCTGACCGCCTTTTACATAGCATACGGAATTGGACTGCGTATACTTTAATGTAATTAATGCAATCTTCATATCCATCAGAGCTGATTCCGGAATATCTTTGTTCTTTGTCACAATATTGGAAAGTAAATCCCCATTGATATCCAGTTCATTTCTTCCCTGTTCAAAAGTAATTCCAAATACCTGTTTTCTTTCAATTTCTGCCGGAACATAATTCTCATCAATCTGGATGACATTATAATTTCCTTTTTTCTTTTCTTTCAGAAGTGCCAGTGCTTCGTCCGTATAACCCGGAGCAATCACACCATCGGATACTTCTCTCTTAATCAGTCTGGCAGTATCTTCATCACATACATCGGATAATGCAATAAAATCTCCGAAAGATGACATTCTGTCCGCACCTCTTGCCCTTGCATAAGCACTTGCAAGCGGGGATAATTCTCCTAAATCATCCACCCAATAAATCTTTGCCAGTGTTTCATCCAGAGGAAGTCCGACTGCTGCCCCTGCCGGTGAAACATGCTTAAAAGATGTCGCTGCCGGAAGTCCTGTCGCTTTCTTCAGCTCTTTTACCAGCTGCCAGCCGTTAAATGCATCCAGGAAATTAATATATCCCGGTTTTCCATTCAATACTTTTACTGGAAGGTCGCTGCCATCTTCCATAAAAATTCTGGAAGGCTTCTGGTTCGGGTTACATCCGTATTTTAACTGAATTTCATTCATTTCATTTTTCTCCTTTACCATTTATTTGTTTTTGTTTACAATTCTTGTTTCGTATTTTCCGGTTGCAATATTGATATATCTTACAAAGAGTGAAACTTTATTTTCTTCATTAAGGCTGTTCCACAGCTTATCTGTAAAAGTATCGATATCTCCATCGATTTCCACCCATTTCGGTTCGCCCTCAAAACTTGGAAGCGGATTTCCGTCATGCATATAAGTATGGATAAAATGTCCTTCTCCTGCCACCGGATTTTCATATGCAAAAGTGTAGCGGTTGCATGCATCCGGATTGCCGTTATTGCTCTTTAAAATAGACATGGAATAATCATAGTTTCCATTTTCAATATGCAGCACGCCGGAAATTCTCGGTGTATAATTTGGTCCGTCCGGCTCAAATTCCCTGCTTCTTAAAGACTGTTCAAAAGTCAGTTCGCAGTCCATGCCGTCGTAAATCGTATCTGTCTGGTCTCCATTTGTCACAATTGTTCTGTTGCCCAGCACTCTGACCGGTGCATAGATGATCAGACTCGGATCTTCTAATTTTGACGGATCAAATGCCTGTGTGCGGATGCCTTCTCCATCTTCTACAAACACCCTGTTTCTGCTGTTTGAGCTTCTTCCCATAATAAAATAAGCTGTTACTGCTGTCTTTCCGTCCTTTGACTTTCCAATCACAATTCCTCTGCCAGGATATGCGTTTTCTGATACTTCCTTTTCCAGTGATAACATCTTCATCTGATTTCCTCCATTCCGCTGTCTGCACAGCTGTGTCAATGCACGAAAATGCCGGCCCCGGGCGCACAAATTCGTACTCACCCAGGCGGCCGGCTCTTAACACTCTGTACTCCCTGCAGTTTTCCTGCCACTGATTTCTCAGTTTTCCGCCAGTCATACAGACTTATGTTTTATACTATACATGATCTTTCCAATTATTTCAAGCACTTTTGAAAATTTATTCTGCCTGTGGTATTTTCTTATCCATTTTCAGAATATGATTTGACAGCCATTTTAACAGATAATCAATTAATTCTTCCAGATATTCTTCCTGATTATCATCAATCTCCCGCAAATCAATCTGCTTAATCTTGTCTACAAATGCCTCATGCGCTCTTTTCTGCACTTCAATCCGCTTATAGCCGATCCGCTCCATGTAATCTTCTTCATCCTTAAAATGTCTCTCGGTATACTCCTGTAATTCATGAAGAATTCTCATAATCTCATCGTATTTATCATGTAAAAACTGTGCATGTATAATGTCATTCGTTTCACGGATAATATCAAACAGTTTCTTATGTTCGTCATCGATTAGTTCGATTCCGGTCCAATATTCTTCCTTAAATGCAAATGGATCTTTTTCCACTCCGCTTCCCAGTTTTCCAATCATGATATCACTTCCGAGAATATGATGGTACAGCCATCTTGCCAGAAACTCCAGCAAATCGGAAATAATCTTTTTCGCTTCTTCCTCATCTGCATCTTCCAGCAAAATTTCCTCTATTTTCTTTCGGAATTCCTCATGCTCTACCTTCTGCATCTCCAGCTCCGGATCATTCGTCTTTTCCATGTACTGTTCTTCATGTGCAAAATGAACCTGTGCATATTCCTTTAACTTCTTAACCAGATTCTTTGCACTGGCAACCGAACCATGCTTCTCCTGCAAAAGCTTCTGTGTCTCATTTATCATCTCAAATAATCTTCGATGTTCCTCATCAATCTGCGTAATGCCAACCATGCAGTCTTCTGTAAACTGATACATATCCAATCTCCTTATATGTTTTTCCTCTGTGCAGAGTTTTATTTCCGTTCTATTTCAATAACATCATATCCATATTTATCAAGTACAATCTCTTCCTGTGCCTGTCCGGATAACAGACTTGTTCCTTCTGTTGTTAAAACTATATTCTGTTCTTTTTCGCTGTAATTCATCAGGAATAAATAATCTTTTTTGTCGCCGCAGCGTCTGGTAACAGACACACCGTCCGGTATCTTTTCTACCGGTGGTTTTGTAAGTCCCAGCTCGTTTGCAAGTTTCCGGTAAAAATCTTCCAGAAATGCATCTTCTGTCCGGGTTGCAATGTAATAACAACTGCCTTTTCCATAGGTATGCTTTGTCACTGCTGCCATTCCCTGATAAAAATCGCTTCCATAAACAGCCAGTACCTCGGTATCCACCTGCGGATGAATAATCTCGCAAAAATCCTTACATTCATAGGATGCCTTTGAAAATCCGTTCTGTCCGTCCGCGATTTCGATGGTATTCCGGTCAGTATCATATAACGGATCTACTTCTTCCATCCAGATTCCCGCTATATCCATCAGTCCATTTCCTGGAAATCCACCCGTAAAGCAGAGATCTGACTCATCAACATTTCCGGTACAGTAAGTAAATACCACGGTTCCGCCATTTTCCACATAAGTGCGGATATTTTCTGCGACATCTGGTTTTAACATATAAAGCATTGGAGCTACAACCAGTTTATACTGTGAAAAATCCTGATTCATATCATTGACGTCCGTAGAAATACCCATGTTCCAGAATGGTCTGTGGTGCTTCTTGCAGGTCTGCTCATAATTTCTTCTGTCATTGAGTCCCTGCAGATTGTCAATCGCCCAGCGGTTGTCCCAGTCATAGATAACTGCTACTTCCGTTTCCGGATAAGTACCGACGATTTTATCCATCTTTTCCAAATTTTCGCCCAGTTTTGCTACCTCATGAAATACCCTGGTATCTTCTTTTCCATAATGATCCACAACCGCTCCGTGGAACTTTTCACTTGCCCCGCGGCCCTTTCTCCACTGGAAATACTGTACACTGTCAGAACCATGTGCCACTGCCTGAACAGACACAAGTTCATGTACACCCGGCCGTTTCAGCTTACACACTCTTTGCCAGTTTACCTGACTCGGTGCACTCTCCATTAACAGGAATGGTCTGTGTTTCAGGGAACGGTTCAAATCATGCAGAAATGCAGTCTTTGCCGCAGTATCCGCAAAACTTTCATAATCATTATGCCAGTCCGGATAACTGTCCCACGAAACGACGTCTATGTATTTTGACAGATACCACTGGTCAAATCCCGGAAATGTTCCCATCAGATTGGTCGTAACCGGTATATCCGGTGTAATTTCTTTCAGTGGTGCAATCTCATTTTTCATAAAATCGGTTGTCTGATAAGTGACAAATCTTAACCAGTCAAGATTTAATCCGTGAATTTCTCTCTCTCCATGCGGGCATGGCGACTCAATTTCCTCAAACCGTGAAAATTCATGACTCCAGAACCTTGTCCACCATTTTCTGTTTAATTCATGAATATCATTGTGGTAGCGTTCTCTCAGCCAGTCACGGAATGACTCCTGACACAGCGGGCAGTGACATTCCCCTCCATATTCATTGGACACATGCCAGAGCTTGAGTGCTTTTCTCTTTCCATACCGCTCTGCCAGCATACGGTTCATCTGTGCCGTCTTTTTCCTGTAATAAGGCGATGTATAACAGTGATTGTGACGTTCCCCATGAAGATTTCTTACACGGTCTGCATTCATTCTCAATACTTCCGGATGATTTCTATCCATCCATGCCGGTCTTGCTCCGGATGGCGTGGCAAGAAATGCACCAATGCCATTTGCCTCCAGACGGTCAAATAATTCGTCCAGCCATTCAAATGTATACACACCTTCTTCCGGCTCCAATGCTTTCCATGCAAAAATACCAATCGACACGACATTGACATGTGCCAGTTTCATCAGTCTTACATCTTCCTTTAATACCTCCGGCACTTCCAGCCACTGATCCGGATTGTAATCCCCGCCATGCATGATATGCGGCATATCCTTGATAATAGGTTCAAACATAGATAATCTCCTCTCTCCTGTGTTATTTCAGGTCAGACTTTTTTGTTATTTTACCATATTCATGCCGATATCTCAACAACTAAAAAGGACCGCTTGCGCGATCCTTTTTCTTATTTTACGCTCTGGCCAAACTGCTGTCTGGTCTCCTGCACTTTTTTCTCTTCCGCCGCCGGTGTCGGATAAAATCCCTGGCTGTGCATCATATTGAAAACGTCCTGCTGGATATCATGCTCCTGCGACAGGATATGAAGCATGGTCTGCCGCACATCTTCATGCACACACTCATTGGCAAAAGTGTTAAATTCCCCGGTTGCAGCTTTCTGTGCAGCCAATGCATCCCCTAAAATTTCTTTTTCTGTATAAATATCTGCCATTTTTCCATCCTCCTAAGATAACTTTGTATAAAGCTCATTAAAATGTCCCTGATGCTGATTCGATATCTGTGTCATTTTTTCTTTCAATTCCTGTGTCTGGGCATGTTCTGCCAGCATCTGGAATTTCTTTACCAAAAGTTCCTCTTCGGATAATAAATCCTTGATTGCAGATAATTCTTTTTCTGATAACTGAGTCATTGTGATACCTCCTTGAGAATTGTTACCCTTGTAGTATGCTCAGAAGGTATTATTTTTATACCAGGTTATCCAATCAATACATTCTTTCCCTCAAAAGCAAATCCGTAATGCCTGATTCTTTCTTTCGGAATACCAAGTGCCAGTAGTTCTGTATCATATTTTTTTCCTCAATCTGATGCAAGGCCGCCTGCACTGTCTGCCATCAAAAGACTCCAGATAGCACTTTCATCATCATATAATTGATTAAACACTATCTGTTCGTCAAAATTTTCCACAATCTCCCCATCCTGCATCATCACCTCCATTTTTGTTTTTATGGCAGAAGATGCTGTCTGAATCAATTTACTGACCATTCCATTGGAACTGGTCGCCACCCAATAGGAACGATACTCCTTCTTACTTAAAAAATTAGTAATGGACCATGGGTTGTAAATATCTGCAACATTACCAAATACAAATCCATCATACCATTTCTTTACTTTTTCTTTTTCCTCCGACATTCCAAACAAATCCAATGACTGAAAAACTTCTTTCTCCGTAAATCCAAAGGCATCGGCATATTCGTTAGAAATCATGGTTATTACATTCAGATTATTCAAATCACTGAACATAGATTCCTTTGAAATCCTTGTTATTCCGGTCATGACCGCACGTTCCAGATAAAAATTTGTCTTAAACGTAGCATTAAACAAATTTCGCATAAATCCGACAAACTCTTCCCAGTAGCCATAAATATATGCTTCTTGCATTGGTGTATCATATTCATCCAATAGAATAATTATCTTTTTCCCATAATAACTATTTAACAATGCGGACAAATTTTTTAAAGCATCCTGCGCTGCCACATTACTCATGTCGTATCTTACCAGCCGGTAACATTCTCTGTTTCTTTCAGAAAGTTTTTCTTCAAGGAATTCATACTGGCGATACAAATCAACCATAATATTTTTCACTTTTTGTATTGCACTTTCATAATCCTGTTCTTTCACATCAGCGAAACTGACAGATATTACCGGATATTCACCCTGCAGTCTGCGGTATTTTTCCTCATTCCAAATATAAAGTCCTTCAAACAAATCTGCTCTTCCAGCATACTGATTGGAAAAAAAAGCACTTCAGCCTATCCATATTTAATGTCTTTCCAAACCGACGTGGTCTGGTAATTAAAGTTACAACATCTTCTGCTTCCCAACATTCTTTGATAAATGCTGTTTTATCTACATAAAAATTGTCATTTTCTCTAATACTATCAAATCCCTGATTTCCAATGCTGACGACCTTATTCATTAATATCTCCTAGTATAATTTTGACCTTAGAATGACACTTTCCCGATGACACATTCCTGATCTCCACCACGACTCAGATAATAAGTCATGACAATCTCAAAATGTCTGTCATCGATATCTTTTGCCCAGAAATCAAAATTTCCTGCCGGATTATCGCTGTCACAGGCTATGTCCTGTGTGAAATTTCCAACCCGGAAAGAATGTACATACTGCGTAAAGCCTCCGGAGCGTGCTGCCGGATTCATATCAAACGCATCATATGCTCCTCCCTGACGTAACATGGTACGTTCAAATGGTAAAACAACACCTTTATATTCTATATAATTTCCGGTTTCGTTTGATTTTATTTCTAATTTCTGCATATCTGATACCTCTGTTCTTCTGATTTTTTATGAAAATATATTTTCATGCTGATATTTTATAGAACCTGCCATCCATCTGACTTGATGTTCTGAATTCTGATATTTTTTTAATTTTTCAAAATCTATCGGTTTCAATTCGCCATCTTCAAATTCATAATACTGACAATCCTTGATTCCAACATCCGGATACTTCCGTTTATCTGCAGTACGGATAAAATACTGCGTCTTTCTATTCAGTTCTCTTACAAAAACCCCTATTTGCAACATAGAAAAGTCTATGATTGTACCATATTTGTAATGTAGTAAATTCATCCGGCATATCCTGCTCAAAAACAGACTTCTCATTCTCTGCTTTTTTATGCCTTCGATACAAACTTTGCTTCCACAACGAAAACAAAACTTTGCTTCATCGGGAAGTTTCTGTCCACAATTCATACAAAACATATTTTAGCCTCCTCCTATTTGCAATTTTCCACATAATTTAATTATATCATAGCTATCCTCTTATTTCAACTTGCACTGTCACATCTTGTATTCTGTTTATGAGCCATCTTTTGCTCTCGTTTTTTCCAGTGCTGTTCTGGCATCCTTTACCTGTCCTGCTTCTATTAGATGTGCATATCAGGAAACATTTCAGATACGTCAAAAAGATAGCTTTACTTTTTCTAAATAGCGTACTATAATACATGCGTTGTTATGCTCTACTCTTTAAGAGTTTGACACATTTCGAACATAGGTAATTTCGAACAAAGGAAAAGGAGTTTAATTATGTTATGTAAAAATTGTGGAGCACAATTAAGTGAAAACGCACAATTTTGCTCTTATTGTGGAACGAAGATTGAAACTGCAGTGCCATTGCCAGTAGAACCATCGCCACCGGAAACGACAGAAAAGAAAGCTAAAAAGGCACAGTCAGAAGGCACAGGTAAGAACAAAAAAGCTGGTAAAATCATAATAATTGTAGTATGCGTACTTGCAGGGCTGGCTCTGGCTGGATTCGGAATCAGTAAGGGATATACAGCCTATGTGAACAAGCCGGAGAATAAGTTTAAGAGAACAACAGAGAATTTTCTTAAGGAAATTGAAGCTGGTAAATATGGCGACGCAAAGAATCTGCTGATTGTGGACGGAAATGTAGATGGAAGTTTTGAGGATTTTTCAAAGGCATTCCTAAAAGGAGCAAGCCTGACAAAAAAAGGAAATAATTATATTTTAAAAGGGAAAGAGGAGTCATACACCTTAAAGTCAAATAAGACAGGAGATAAGATTGAAACCGATGATTTCTTTATGGAATATAACGTAAAAACATCCTCTTATACAAATTTTAAGACCTATCAGAATTATACTTCTGAGCAGCTGGATGACGGAATGACACTTTATACTATCAAAGCTTATAAGTCTCATGAGTTTGAAACAGAGTGCTGCGTAGCCTGGGGAACAGATGTTGATGCTTCAGCAAGGGAAGCTCATATAACTGTAACAACAGACGATAATTATAAACCGTTAGAGATTACGGATCAATATCTTGCAGTAGGAAGTAGCAATAAAGAGTCCTATAGTGGAGCATATATCGATGATGATGGAACAATTGTCTACGACACTTATTATTTATCGAAAGAATTCTCAAATACATTAGCAAAACATTATGAGGATTTAATGTCTGGAATGGCAGCCAGTGCTTTGTTGTACGACAATACTTTTGATGATTTCTATGGTCTGAACAAATTGAACATGTTCTACACAGATTTGCTGCAGGATGAATACAACAATCTGGCAAAAGAAAAGAGAATGGCAAGTCAGATAAATAAAATATCTGTGGATGCCACTAACTGGAATTATCCGTCATTGTTCAGTTACTCAAATGGAAATTGTATATTAAACATTACATCCAAGATGACTGTAACTAATAAATACAATAGGGAAACATCATCTACCAATACATGTTATGTATTGTTCAAACCGGGAAAAGACAATTTTAAGATTTTTGCCTTTGCAGCTGAACAATCGGATCTTTATGATGCAAAAATTATTACAAGCTCTGCTAATATAGATACAGATAAAATGGAAGACTGGCAGAAAGCATATGTGGATTTTCTCTCAGAGAATCAGAAAGACATAGTACATGTGTCTATCGGTTATCTGAATGATGATAATGTTCCTGAGCTATTTGTGTGCGATGAGAAAGACCCATCACATGCATGTGGAGTAAGCATCTATTCATATATAGATGGAAGTGTAGATAAAATCACAGCAGATGGACAGTTTGAGTTTGGATCCTATGGTTCACTGGTTTATTATGAAAGAACCGGAGTATTCTGGAGCAACGACAGTGGAAATGGATCCGTATATGATAATGTATACAAATGGGATTCAGGAAATGAAGCAGCAAAGACTATATCATTACTTAATAAAGATTTTGATAGACCGGATCAGGAAAAATATTATATAAATGATCAGGAAGTTTCTAAAGAAGAGTATGATAAAGCATTTGCAGATGTAGCTCCTGTAGGAGTAGATGATACACTTGCACCGGAAGAGTCCACTGTATCAGACGTACTTGACAAAATTGCAAATTGGTAAAAAATGTGCGGCAGCCTTATTGATTCCAATCAATAAGGCTGCCGCATCAAAGCTTTTAGTCTTCATTCTCCATGTTGCTTAACTTCTTCGCCTGGTCAGCTGCTACGCACGCATCAATGATTTCCTGGATATCTCCATCCATGATTTTATCCAGTTTGTATAATGTAAGACCGATTCTATGGTCTGTAACACGTCCCTGTGGGAAATTGTAAGTTCTGATTTTCTCAGAACGATCCCCCGTACCAATCTGGCTTCTTCTTGCATCCGCTTCTGCGTCATGTGCTTTCTGGATTTCCAAATCATATAATTTGGCTCTTAACAGTGCAAATGCTTTTTCTCTGTTCTGAATCTGTGATTTTTCTGTCTGAGAATAAATCACAATACCAGTTGGATAATGGGTCAGTCGTACTGCTGAGTCCGTGGTATTGACACACTGACCACCGTTTCCGGATGCTCTCATAACGTCAATACGGATATCTTTTTCATCGATCTGGATATCTACATCTTCTGCTTCCGGCATAACTGCCACGGATGCGGTCGATGTATGAATACGTCCGCCGGATTCTGTTTCCGGAACACGCTGTACACGATGCACACCACTTTCATACTTAAGTACGGAATATGCACCCTGTCCTTTTACCATGAATTCAACTTCCTTCATGCCTCCGATTCCGGTTTCGTCTGCATTGACTACTTCCACTTTCCATCCTCTGGATTCGATATAATGTGTATACATACGGAACAATTCTGCTGCAAACAATGCCGCTTCATCTCCACCGGCACCTGCTCTGATTTCCATGACAATATCCTTATCATCGTTCGGATCTTTCGGAAGAAGAAGAATCTTTAATTCCTTTTCCAGTGATTCGATTCTTTCCTTTGCATCATTCAATTCTTCTTTTGCCAGCTCTCTCATCTCTTCATCGCTTTCCGCATCGAGAATAGCAAGACTGTCCTCAACATCCTGTTTTGCCTGCTTATACGCATTGTAGGCTTCTACAATCGGTGCAAGGTCATTCTGTTCTTTCATAATTTTCCGGAATCTCTTCTGATCATTCACAACATCCGGGTCATTTAATTCATTCATCAGTTCCTCGTATCTTAATACAAGGTCTTCTAATTTATCAAACATTTCTTTCCTCCATTTACCTGTATCTATTGCTTCTGTCCTGCTGCCACACGGTTCAGTCCCGCCAGATCCTTCACAATCCGGATTTTACCAAATCCATGCTCCTTCAGTATTTCTTCCACTGCTTCCGCCTGGTCATATCCTGTCTCATACATAAGATAACCACCCGGATTCAGATATTTTTCTGCCTCCTGTGTAATCCTTCGATAGAAAAATAATCCGTCCTTTTCTCCATCCAGTGCCATCCACGGTTCATGATCCTTTACTTCTTCCATCAGTGTCGGTATCACATCACTGCGGATATACGGAGGATTCGACAGAATCAGATCATATTTCTGCGTGCCGGTATTTTCAAACAAATTACTTTCCAGGAATCTTATTTCACAGTCATTCTTCGCTGCATTTCTTTTCGCTGTTTCAAGTGCAGCAGCTGATAAATCCACTGCTGTGACACAGATCTCATGTTCTGCCAGCTTTTTCATGCTTACGGCGATGCAGCCGGAACCGGTGCACATATCAAGCACCTGTACAATCTGTGTATTTTCCCTGCACAGTTTCAATGCTTCTTCTACTAATATCTCCGTATCCTGCCTTGGAATCAGAACATTCTCATTTACTTCAAAATCAAGTCCCATAAACACCTGATGTCCGGTAATATGCTGCAACGGAATATGTCTGCTTCTTTTCTCTGTCACTTCCCTGTATTTTTCATACAGCATTTCTGCATCCGGAATACTTTCCAGTTTTTCACTCATATGCATAAGATATCCGGTTCTGTTCATCTGAAAAACTGCTTCAAATAACAGCCATGCATCATTTTTATATTCTGGAATTCCTGCAACACGAAGTGTATTCTCTGCCTCGGCAAGAACTTCACATATCTTTAACGGCATTGTTTTCTTCCTCTTTGTCTGCAACCTCTATTCCCTGTTCTCTTAAATACTGTTTCCAGTCAAATACTGCTTCCACAGCACTGATTGCTACTTCTATCATGCTGTCATCCGGTTCTTTTGTTGTCAGTTTCTGTAATGCCATGCCCGGAGCACTGATCATGCGGACAATCAGACTGTCATTCTTACCGGCAAGTCTTAAAACTTCATAGGAAATCCCTGCAATGACCGGAATCAGTAATAATCTTACCACGATTTTGAACAGTTTCCCTGCATCTGCCGGCATAAGTGCTGATACCAGAATAAATGCGACAATACTGATAAACATAACGAGAAACAGAAAACTTGTTCCGCATCTCCTATGCAATCTTGAACTTGTCCTGACATTTGCCACATTCAGTTCCTTGCCATCTTCAATACAATTGATGCATTTATGTTCCGCACCATGATACATATAAGTACGTTTAATATCTTTCATTAACGATATCAGTACAATGTACAGAATAAAAATGACAATCCTGACAACACCCTCTACTACGGACAATGCCGTATTGGAATGGATTTCCAGAGAATTCTTCATAAATTCAGAAATAAGATACGGCAGTACGATAAATAATGCCACAGAAAAAAATACAGAAAAAAGCACCGTCAACCCCATAAGGACATCTTCTGCTTTTTCTTTAAATACAGATTTTACTGCCTTATCCGCAAGTGTATCTTCCTGAACCTCTTCCTCTTCTTCATAAAATTCTGATGAATACATGAGTGTCTTAATTCCAAGTACCATGGAATCTACAAAATTAAAGATTCCTCTGATAAAAGGCAAAGATAATATTTTCTTTCCTTCACAGAAGCTTTTATATTCATCCACTTTTACTTCTATTTCCTGATTTGGTTTTCTTACCGCGACGGCATATTTATCCTGATTTTTCATCATAATGCCTTCTAATACGGCCTGTCCGCCAATCCCACAATATCTCTTCATGTTTTATCCTCATTACCTCTGACAGAAAACCCTATTCGAAAATTTCCTGCCATATATAAAAAGGTTGAGAAAAATTCTCAACCTTATCTGCAACCTTATTAGTCCTCAGTAGTAAAGCCATACTTACGATTGAACATATCAATACGTCCACGAGCCTTTGCAGATTTCTGCTGGCCTGTATAGAATGAATGGCACTTTGAACAAATTTCAACGTGGATGTTTTCCTTTGTTGAACCTGTTACAAATTCGTTGCCACAGTTACATACAACCTTTGCCTGATAATAATTTGGATGGATTCCTTCTCTCATTTTTGTCACCTCTCTGATTTCCTGCGAAATTGGACTTTACCAATTCCGACTTAATAATAAACAACTCTTACATTCTATCATATATTTTTTCCTTATGCAAGTTATTTTTGTAAATTTATTTCTTTTCTTTCATCAAAGTCTTCATCACAGACGAATAAATGTCCTGGCTTGCATTTCTCCAGTTATTGCACATCATCTCTGCCACATCCTCGGAAGGTACGGAAAGATTCATCTCGATTAAGGTCGCATTGCCTTCCTTGATTTTACAGCTCACTACAAAATCCTGATTATTGCTTGCATGGAAATAGTCCGCCGTAGTAGCGACTTCGTTTCTCATTTCATATTTATTGTCTACCAGAAAAATATCCATATCATCTATGACTTCCACCGGAATCTTATTGACAAAAAAATTAATTGTCTCAACTCCATCTTTTGTAATCTTATAATAATATGTGTTCCTAATAGTTTCATATGATATCAGCTGTGTTTCCTCCAGCTCTGCCAGCACCTGCTGGAATCCGATATAAGTCGTATATCCTTTCTCCTGAAAAAAGCCTGATAACTGGGCATTTGTCAGCGGAAAGTTCACTTTATTCAACATATACAATGTCATCAATTTATATAATGTTAGTGGGTCTACTGACATAATAAACCTCCTGTAACCATAGCTTTTGCTCCTTGTTCGATATTTCTCATCTGCATTTCCCGATGAATGTAATTCATCACAGCACGCTTATTGCCGCTCCATTGCGGCTCTATCAGTAATTTCTTTGGCCCGTCCCCCGTAAGCCTGTGAATCACGATATCTTTTCTCAAATGTTCAATCACATCACATAGTATCTGTGTATATTCTTCCATAGTATATACATGAAATGGATATTCATAATAATACTGCTCCAAATCTGTTCCCCTCAGCACATGAAGCAGCTGTATTTTTACACCTTTTATATCAAAAGAATTGATATATTTAACTGTATTTAGAATGTCTTCCCGGCTTTCGCCCGGAATGCCAATTATAATATGAACTATAACATCAATTCCACGAGAAATCAACTGTTTTAATGCATTTTCAAACACTTTATTTTCGTAGCCCCTGCGTATCAGCCAGGCACTTTCTTCCTTTGCGGACTGAAGTCCCAATTCCACCCAGACCGGTTTCTTCCGGTTCAGTTCAGCCAGAAGCTGTATCTTCTCTTCTTCCAAACAGTCCGGTCTTGTCGCAACCGCCAGAATCTCTATCTCCGGTGCTTCAATGGCTTCTGTAAAAATCCTGCGAAGATATTCCACCGGTGCATAGGTATTCGTATATGCCTGAAAGTATGCAATATATGTTCCGTCATGAATCTTGTTCTTGACCAGTTCCTTCGCCAGCCGTATCTGTTCGGCAATGCTCTCCCCTGCACTCTGGGCAAAATCCCCGGATCCACCTGCACTGCAGAAAATGCAGCCTCCCGTTCCGACTCTTCCATCCCTGTTCGGACATGTCATGCCTCCGTTTAACGCAAGTCTGTATACCTTATGACCATATGTATTTTTCAGATAAGTACTCAAATCATTTATGTACATGCCCGGACACCTTTCCCTTTTGTCTTTTCTTTTTTTCGGTAACGTATATCATATCACAAAATTTTCAAAAAAAAAACTACCATATTTATAAAATTTATAGTATACTGTATATGAATCGTGAGTTATACTTTGAAATTCTGATTTACTATCTTATTTATTATCATAATTTCTTTTCTTACCTTACAGGAAATTCCACAATTCAATTCGTATATTTATGAAATCTAAATATGAAAGGACTTTTTATGAGAGAAAAATTAGAAACTTTACCTATGACCGAACTGCGTGAAATAGCAAAAGCCAATGGAATCAAAAGCGTTACCGTCATGCGAAAGAGTGCACTGATTGATCGGATTCTTGAAGTTACAGGTGGGAATACTATTACCTCTGAAAACACGCCGAAGCCGCACACTGAGCGGACTTATGTACCGGGTCCTTCCCGTACTTACAAAAAGCCTGTACAAAAGGCTGCAGAACCTGCTCAGGAAGCCTCTGTCCCAAAAGCAGCACATCCGCACCAGCATCCACAGACATCAGAACCGAATACCGCCAATGAGTCACTCGACAGCGGCATTATGGCAAATGGGATTCTTGAAGTAATGCCGGATGGATTCGGCTTTATCCGCTGCGATAACTATATGCCGGGAGATGCAGATGTCTATGTTTCCCCGATGCAGATCAAGCGTCTCGGACTGCGTACCGGTGATATTATCGTCGGAAAAGTACGCGTAAAAACCCAGAACGAGAAATTTGCAGCACTGCTCTGTGTAGATTCCGTAAACGGATACAGTATAGCCGATGTATTGAAGCGAAAGAAATTTGAAGATCTGACTCCTGTCTTTCCTAACAGCCGGCTTGTCATGGAAACCGACAGACATAATATGGCGATGCGTATTCTGGATATCATCTCCCCTATTGGAAAAGGTCAGAGAGGTATGATTGTATCTCCTCCAAAGGCCGGAAAAACTACTTTATTAAAAGAAATGGCACAGTCCATTACAATGAATAATCCAAAGATTAAGATGATTATTCTTTTAATTGATGAACGTCCGGAAGAAGTAACCGATATCAAGGAATGTATCGAAGGCGAAAATGTCGAAGTCATTTACTCTACCTTCGATGAACTTCCGGAACATCATAAACGTGTTTCCGAAATGGTAATCGAACGTGCAAAACGTCTGGTGGAACACGGAGAAGATGTTGTAATCCTGCTCGACAGCATTACCAGACTTGCCAGAGCCTATAACCTGACCGTTTCCCCAAGTGGACGTACCCTGTCCGGCGGTCTTGATCCCGCCGCTCTTCATATGCCGAAGCGTTTCTTTGGTGCAGCCAGAAATATGCGTGAGGGAGGCAGTCTTACAATCCTTGCAACCGCACTTGTGGACACCGGAAGCAAAATGGATGATGTGGTATTTGAAGAGTTTAAAGGAACCGGTAATATGGAAATGGTTCTCGACCGCAGACTTTCCGAAAAGAGAGTATTCCCTGCGATTGATCTCTTAAAATCAGGTACCAGAAGGGACGATCTCCTGCTTACCCCAAAAGAGCAGAAAGCCATGGAACTCATCCGTAAGATTACAAATTCCATGCGACCGGATGATGCCGTTGAAACACTCTTAAATCTTTTTGATAAAACAAGGAATAATGACGAATTCTGCGATCGCATTATCCGTGAATTTTCCAGATAAAACCGGGTGCCGGATCATAACTGTGTTTTGTTATCATCCGGCACTCTTTTATATCTCTCTTTTATTTTTACTCTTTTTTTGCCTTTTCCGGCTCTGTATATTCTACCAGTTCATCAATTAATTTCCAGATTTCATCCCTTCCCTGCTTTGTTTCTGCTGAAAACGGGATAATGACCGTTCCCGGCTCACATTCAAGCTTCTGCCGGATGATCTTAATGTTTTTCTGCAGCTGGCTTCTCTTGATTTTATCCAGTTTGGTCGCTATGATAATCGGACTGTAACCATTTGCCAGAATCCACTGGTACATATTTACATCATTCGCCGATGGTTCGTGTCTGATATCGATAAGCAGGAATACTGCCTTTAACACTTTGGATTTGTGCAGATAATTTTCTATCATGCGTCCCCATTTTTCCTGTGTCTGCTTTGATACTTTGGCAAATCCGTATCCCGGAAGATCCACACAGTACATCGCATTATTGATATTATAAAAATTAATGGTCTGTGTTTTTCCCGGCTGCTGTGAAGTTCTTGCATATGCCTTTCTGTTCATCAGTGCATTGATCAGGGATGATTTCCCAACATTTGACTTTCCGGCAAACGCAACCTCCGGCAGTTCATTCTCCGGCAATGTACTCGTAATTCCACATACCGTTTCCAGATTAAGACTTCTGATAATCATATTTTTCCTCCTTAACAGGAATGTAAGGCATGCTCTGTTACCTGTTTCATATCTTTTACATACACGATATCCATTCCTTGTGTTATTTCCTCTGATATTTCTTCCACATCTTTCTTATTTTCAAATGGTACTAAAACTTTTGTAATTCCTGCCATTTTTGCTGCCAGAAGCTTTTCTTTCAATCCGCCAATCGGAAGCACCCTTCCACGAAGTGTAATCTCTCCGGTCATCGCCAGATTTGCATAGATTTTTCGTCCGGTTAACGCAGACAGCATCGCCGTTGCCATGGTAATTCCCGCAGACGGACCATCCTTTGGAACAGCTCCCTCCGGAATATGAATATGGATATCCGTATTCTGGAATTTCTCCGCATCTATATGATACAGCTCTGCATTTGCCCGGATAAAGGACAGACCTGCCTGTGCCGACTCTTTCATGACATTGCCAAGATTTCCGGTCAGCACCATATTGCCCTTTCCCGGCATGACATTGACTTCAATCTCAAGGGTATCGCCCCCGACTCTTGTCCATGCAAGTCCTCTGACGATGCCGACCTCATCCTTCTTATTTGCCTTATCGTCCTGATATTTTACCTTGCCAAGATACTGCTCCAGATTCTTCGCCGTAATCTTCACGGACTTTTCTTTCTTCTGCATGATCTCAAGCACTGCCTTCCGGCAGAGTTTCCCTATGGTTCGCTCCAGATTTCTCACTCCTGCCTCTCTGGTATACCCGGTAATCAGCTTTTCAATCGCCGGCTTTGATATGGAGAATTGCTTTTTTTCCAGTCCATTCACTTCCCGCTGTTTTTCAACGAGATAATCAGATGCAATATGTTCTTTTTCATTGAGTGTATAACTTGTCACGTCAATAATTTCCATTCTGTCCAGTAATGGACGCGGTATCGTGGAAATATCATTTGCCGTTGCAATAAAAAATACTTCGGACAAATCAACCGGCACTTCCACATAATGGTCAACAAACCGGCTATTCTGCTCATCATCAAGTACTTCCAGCAATGCACTCGCAGGATCTCCTTTGTAATCACCTGCCAGCTTGTCAATCTCATCAAGCAGCATAAGTGGATTTTTCACGCCGGCATTTTTAAGTGCCATGACGATCCTGCCCGGCATTGCACCCACATAAGTCCGTCTATGTCCCCTGATCTCGGCCTCATCCCGGACACCACCCAGACAGATTCTCACATATTTCTTATTCAGGGCTTCTGCCACGGATTTTGCGATAGAGGTCTTTCCCGTACCCGGAGGACCTGCCAGACAGATAACCGGACTCTTTCCTTTTGACTTTTCCGGATGAAAACATCTGACTGCCAGAAATTCCAGAATACGTTCCTTGACCTTTTCCATGCCAAAATGGTCGCGGTTTAAGATTTCTTCTGCATTTACCATATCATTATTATCTTCCGACGTATGATTCCACGGAAGCTCCAGCAGAGTTTCGATATATCCGCGTGCCACACTGCTTTCCGCCGAGCCTGAGGACAATGTCTTATAACGTTTGATTTCCTTACGGAGTTTTTCCTTAATCTCTTCCGGTGCATCCAATGCCTCGGTACTCTGCAGAAAAGTATCGGATTCCTGTACGGTGTCTTCTTCTCCAAGTTCCTGGCGAATCACTTTCATCTGCTCCCTGAGGATATATTCTTTTTGGTTTTCTTCCACTTTTTCTTTTATTTTACTCTGAAAATCTTCCCGGATTTCCAGAATATTGATTTCTTCCTGGATAAATTTATATGCCAGTTCGTATTTTTCTGACAGCTTATCCACATTCAGGTAATGCTGTTTCTTCTCAAATGACATTGGAATGGCCGACATGGTGCGCTTCAATAATACCGGCAGTTCCTGGAACAGACATAATACCCTCAGGCTTTCCTGTCCTGTTTTCGGTCTTTTGGATGCATACCCGGCAATTAACTCCTTCAACATGGCTGCCTTTGCTTCTTTCTCTACTGCATCCATGTCATCCAGATAGTCCGGCAGTTCTTCCACTTCTGCCCGGATATAACCAGCTTCTTCCTTCTCCGTATATTCCACACATTTTGCCCTTGTGGAATTTTCAATCAGAATCCTCGCGTTGCTGCCCGGCAGTTTTACTACCTGGCTGACCATCGCAAGCACCCCGATCTCATTCAAATCTTCTCCTGCCGGATTACTCTCTTCGATATTCTTCTGAGTAACCACGAACACCTGTTTATCTTCATTCATTGCCGCTTCTAAGGCATCAATGGATTTTTTTCTGCTTATATCAAAATTAACTTTCACTCCCGGTATAATGCATAAACCTCTCAGGTAAATAACCGGAACTGTTTTTCTATTCTCTCTCATTACTTATTTCTACTTTCTAAAAATGCCGCCAGATAAAAACATACTGCTTCTACCTGACGGCCGTAATACCTTGCTGCTTTCTCAATTATCCGCGAAAAGTAAGTTCAGGTTCTGCTGCCTTATCAACTACATCTTTTGTAATTGTACATCTTGCAATTCTGTCATTTGATGGAACTTCATACATGATATCCATCATGCTTTCTTCCATAATTGCTCTTAAACCTCTTGCTCCTGTTTTGCGTTCAAAAGATTTCTTTGCGATTGCTTCAACCGCTTCATCTGTAAATTCCAAATCTACTTCATCTAATTCAAACAGTTTTTTGTACTGTTTGATAATTGCATTCTTCGGCTCTTTCAGAATCCGGACAAGATCTTCTTCCTTCAACTGATTTAATGTTACGGTAACCGGAACTCGTCCGATAAATTCCGGAATCAGTCCGAATTTTACCAGATCATGAGGCATTACCTGACTGAGCAGTGCATCCCTGTCTTCCATAACATTCTCTGTAATCTCAGCATTGAAACCGATGGATTTCTTATCCAGTCTGGTTTCTATGATTTTCTCGAGTCCGTCAAAAGCTCCTCCACAGATAAAGAGAATATTTGTGGTATCGATCGGAATCAGTTCCTGCTGCGGATGTTTTCTGCCACCCTGTGGCGGAACGGATGCAACCGTACCCTCCAGAATCTTTAATAATGCCTGCTGGACACCTTCACCGGAAACATCTCTGGTAATAGAAACATTTTCTGATTTCTTTGTTATTTTATCAATTTCATCAATATAGATAATTCCATACTGTGCTTTTTCAATATCATAATCAGCTGCCTGAATCAGCTTTAAAAGAATATTTTCTACATCTTCACCTACATAGCCTGCTTCCGTCAATGTGGTCGCATCTGCAATTGCAAATGGCACATTCAGAAGTTTTGCAAGTGTCTGAGCAAGATACGTCTTACCGGAACCGGTCGGACCAAGCATCAGAATATTACTCTTTTGCAATTCAACATCCATGTCTTTTCCGGCCATGATTCTCTTATAGTGATTATATACTGCAACAGATAAAACTTTCTTTGCCGCATCCTGCCCAATTACATATTCATCAAGAAATGCTTTTATTTCTTTCGGCTTTACAAGATTGATCTCGAAACCATTATCGTCATCATCATACCGCAGTCCTTCTTCCACCATGTCTGCACACACTTCAATACACTGATCACAAATGCATACATTGTCAGGACCGGTAATAAGCCTGTTTACCTGATTTTCTGTCTTTCCACAAAAAGAACATCTGTGGATCTTATTATTATCGCCTTTTCCTGCCATGACTCCTCCATACTGCACAGATTATTTTGTCAAATCCAATCGATTGGTAACGATATGATCAATCAGACCATATTCTTTTGCTTCTTCTGCAGTCATATAATTATCTCTGTCCGTATCTTTTTCAATGATTTCCAGTGGTTTTCCTGTATTCATTGCAAGTATCTCGTTTAATTTCTTCTTTGTCTTTAAAATATGTTCTGCTGCAATCTGAATCTCGGTTGCCTGGCCTTTTGCTCCGCCAAGTGGCTGATGAATCATGATTTCAGCATTCGGAAGTGCAAATCTCTTTCCTTTTGCTCCGCCAGAAAGAAGGAATGCTCCCATACTTGCCGCCATGCCCATGCATAATGTGGAAACATCACATTTTACATAATTCATGGTATCATAAATTGCCATTCCGGCAGTTACAGATCCACCCGGACTATTAATATAGAACTGAATATCTTTTCCCGGATCTTCTGATTCCAGAAATAAAAGCTGTGCAACAATCAGGCTTGCTGTTGTTTCATTGACTTCTTCCCCAAGGAAAATAATTCTTTCTTTCAAAAGTCTTGAATAGATATCATAGGATCTTTCACCCCTGCTTGTCTGTTCAATGACGTAAGGAACTAAACTCATTCTTATACCTCCTAAATACTGTTTCTATCTATAAATGATGAAATGGAAGAACGGCAGCACCATTCTTCCTTTCATTTTCATCACTCTGTATCTTATGCAATATTAGCTACGATAAATTCAGCTGCCTTTGTTACTGCAAGATCCTTCATGATGGAGTTCTTCTCTTCTTCTCCCATCATCTCTTTGATCTTATCAGCTTCCATCTTATATGCTTCTGCCATCTTATCAATTTCAGCTGCGAAGTCTTCTTCTGAAGCAATAATATTCTCAGCTGCTGCTACTGCTTCAAGTACCAGTCTGCTCTGGATGGTCTTTAATGCCTGTGGTCTCATCTGCTCAAAGAGCTTGTCTGTAGTCATGCCTGTAAACTGGCAGTACTGCTCCCATGAAATTCCCTGGCTCTGTAATCTTCTTGCGAAGTTTTCAGCCATCTGCCTTACCTGAAGATCGATCATCGGTTCAGGAATATCCATCTTAGCACCTTCTACTACAGCTGCTACAGCCTTGTCTTCCAGTGCATTCTTTGCTTCTGTTTCTTTCTTCTCTGTAAGCTTTGTTCTGATATCGTTCTTGTATTCTTCAAGAGTATCGAATTCAGATACATCCTGTGCAAATTCATCATCTGCTTCCGGAAGTTCTACTTTCTTTAATTCTTTTACAGTTACCTTAAACATAGCCGGCTTTCCTGCAAGTTCTTTTGCCTGATAATCTTCAGGGAATGTAACATTTACTTCAACTTCTTCGTTGAGATTCTTGCCAACTAACTGTTCTTCAAATGTATCGATGAAAGAATGTGAACCGATGGTAAGAGGATAATCTGTTCCCTTTCCGCCTTCAAATGCTTCACCGTCGATAAATCCTTCAAAGTCGATCGTTGCGATGTCACCATCTTCAACTGCTCTGTCTTCTACGGAAATTGTTCTTGAATTTTCTTTTCTTACTTTTTCGAGCTCAGCTGCAACATCTTCATCTGTTACTTCTACACTGTCTTTTTCCACTGCAAGACCTTTGTACTGTCCTAATTCTACAGCCGGCTTTAATGCTACTTCTGCTGTGAAGATGAAAGACTGTCCTGCTTCTGCCTGTGTTACTTCGATCTTAGGCTGTGAAACGATCTCTAAATCTTCTGCTGCAGTTACTTCCCTGCTGTATACTTCCGGAATCAGATCATTGATTGCATCTTCAAAGAAGATCTGAGCGCCATACATCTTCTCAAGCATCTTACGAGGTACTTTACCCTTTCTGAAACCTGGTACGCTCATTCTATTCTTATTCTTCTGATATGACTTTTCAACAGCTTTTTCAAATTCATCAGCTGGTGCTTCGATTGTAAGTTTAGCCATATTCTTCTCTAACTTTTCAACTTGTAAACTCATTTTATATTTTCCTCCTTAAATGCCTTAAACATCAGTTTAGTATATCATACTAATTGCCAGTTGTCATTAACTTTTTTTCTTAAATTTCTTTAAACACGCGGATTCCGGTAAATTTTTTTCGCTTTTTCCACATCTTCCGTTGTAATCTCCGCCTGAATATTATATCTTGCTTCATTATATACAGCAAACAGTTCCCCTGCTGTTTCCGTGATTCTTCCCTGCTGCTTCAGTTTCTCACCAGTTTCCCATGCTGTATCGGTCTGCAGGAATGCATATCCTTTTCTCATCTGCTCCATGATAAATTTTCCATAATAATAGCGGATACGTTCTGCCGGATTCAGCTCCTTGTATGGTCTTCCATATCTATAGCCTGCGTTTCTCCTGTTTTTCGCGACTTTCACACTTGTTTCACGGTATCCTTTTATAAATCCTGTGCTTTTTCCTCCTATTCCTCTATTAAATAGGGAAGAAAATATCCGAACTACTTTCTGCCGGATATTTTCCACAAGATTTTTCCATCTGTGTGCCAGTTTTTTTACTTTCTCCGTGCCTTCTTCCCCAAACATGAGAATCAGGGAGATTGCAAGACATACTGCCACTCCCATCTGTGCCACAAGCCGTCCTGTGTCCCTGAGTTCAAAATACACCGCCAGGACATCTGTCAGAATGGCGAGAATGAGAAAGAGGACGGATAACACAGTCCTTTTCCAATCGGTTTTATTTTTCAATGCTGCACTCCTTTAAATTTTTACTATATTCTTCTACCATCAGTTCCATGATTTCAATGCTTTCTTCTTTGGAATAGCCTTTTGGAATTTCAACCGGGTAGCCTTCGTCCATAAATTTCAGGCATCCCCGTCTGTCCGTAATCATTTTTAACGATTTACCAGCCATACTGATATTATCGGCAAATGTGTGAACTACCCATTGTCTGAAGCCAATGTGATTGCGGTAGCCTTATTTCAAAAAATGTTACACCCGGATTTCCGCTAAGATTAAAAGATACATCAATTACATCTCCTGCATATCCGCTGCCCGCTTCCACATTAGCTGCCACTGCACCTGCTGCCTCCACATTGTGCGGCATCACAACTCCTGCTAAAAGCATCGCTGCTCCCGATACCTTATAATAGGCAGCTTTATAGCTGCCTACCCAATCAAAACTGTTTTTCCATCAAATGCAAATCCATAGTGCCTGATTTTCTCTGCCGGAATCCCACCAGAAATAAGTTCCACATCATATTTTTTATCTTCAATCTGATTCAAAGCAGTCTGTACGGTTTCTTCCAGTGTTTTTTCTTTTCCCGGATTTCTTACCTTAAATTCCATAATAATAGCAGGTAATCCATCCTTTTTTGGTATCATCATGACATCATATCTTCCAAAACCACTTTCCCGGTTAGATTTCAGAATATAGTTATCCGTTTGTTCTGCCATCAGCCCCAGGACAAAGCCATGATAAAACCGTTCTGTTTCTTCCAGTCCGCTCCCCTGTCCTCCAACATCAAAATAACTAAATGTATCAGAAGCTACCCGATTCATGTAATAATTCATCATTTCTACATCATCCTGAAGCAATGCTCTGACAAAATTGTGATACCCGCTACCGCTTGCCTGAAACCACGCAGCAAACATAGTTTCAAACATATCCTTTGTCTCCAGATTTGTAATTTTCAGATGATACCATGGTTTTCTTGTTTCTCCCAGATACTCCACACATTCTGCTCTGAGATAACCGCTTGCCATAAGCAGACTCCAGATAGCCGTTTCATTTGTGTCCAGCTGAGTGAAAACAATCTGTTCATCAAAATGAACTACGATTTCCTTTCCCTGCAGCAGCTCCTCCATCTGTTTTTTTACTTCCGCCGATGCAGTCTGAATAAGCCTCCCTGCCATATTGTTTGAACTGGTTGCCGTCCAGTAGGACTGATACTTTCTGCTGTCCAGAAAACCTGTAATCGACCACGGATTATAAATATCTCTCTGACTTCCAAACACAAATCCATCATACCATTTCTTTACATTTTCCCTTTCATCAGAAAGTCCAAACTCATCCAGTGCCTGAAATACTTCTTTTTCCGTAAATCCAAAACAGGTATTGTATTTGTCCGAAGTTACAGTGATTACCTGCAGATTATTCAAATCTGAAAACATGGATTCCTTTGAAATCCTTGTGATGCCTGTCATGACTGCACGTTCCAGATATGGATTTGTCTTAAATACAGAATTAAACATGCTGCGCATAAAACCGGCAAATTCATTCCAGTATCCTCCCAGATACGCCTCCTGCATCGGTGTATCATATTCGTCCAGAAAAAGAAGTACTTTTTTGCCATAGTAACGGTTCAGATACATACACAGTGAATTTAAAGCAAATGTTGCCTCTGTATCATTCATATACGCAGTCATATTTAAATACATTTTCTTTTCATTCTCACTTAACAGACTGCCTTCTAACAGATAACGGTTGTCTTCATATAACCTTGCAATCAGTTCTTTTATTTTGCATTTTGCTGCTTCCGCATTTTCCTCTTTTACCCATGCAAAACTTAAGAATATAACCGGATATGTCCCCTGTAAACTGTGATATTTCTCTTCTTCCCAGATAGACAGTCCTTCAAACAAATCGCCCCTGTCCTTGTAACGATTTGAGAAAAAACAGTTTAACATGTCCATATTTAATGTTTTTCCAAACCTTCTAGGACGTGTAATTAATGTCACATCGGCTCCGGTTTCCCACCATTCTTTGATAAATCCTGTTTTGTCCACATAAAAATAATTCTCTGTCCTTATCTTTTCAAATCCCTGTATTCCAATACTGATTACTCTTTGCATCTATCCGTCCCACCTTTCTACTCTTCCGACACATCCACGACAGTCACAACATTCCCGTTTCTCTCCAGATCTTCAACCGCTCCTGCCAGTGTCGTGTCATAATACGGGGTAAACAGGAAGATTTCCGTATTGCCCAGTCTCTCTTCGATGTCCTGTTTCATAACGGAAAGCATGGACACCGCATATAAATCCGTCATCTCCGCCATCTGACAGAGAAGCTCCTGATAATATTCCTCGCCCGATGCGAATGCGTATCTCGGAGCAACTCCTCCATGCATCATTTTGCTGTTCGCAGCAAAAGAACAGACATACCCGTTTCTTATGCTCTCACCGAGCAGATACGATGCATAGGAAAGTTCTTTTTCAATCAGTTCGTGAAACTGTTCCGGCGGAAAATGTTTCTTCTCATTCGGCTGGAAATTCACATATACCAGCAGTTTTCTCCCTGCCAGATATTCCCTGTCGTTTACCATCAGTTCACCTCTTCTGGCAGTCTGCTTGTAATTCAGTGCATTCATGGCATCTCCGGGGATATACTGCCGGATTCCGGCAAATGAAAAATTATCTTCGATCAAAGGCTTCTTCGACATTGCACTATACTGGAACAAACGGTTTATCTGTCTGCTTTCCTCCACCGTGACTTCTGCCGGATATACATGGATCTGTGCCGGACTGTCCAGATATACTTCTATTCCGGCGAAGCCCACTTTGGCAGTTTCCAGCTTATAATATCCGCGGCTTTTGCAGGTAACGGTATGCCTTCTCTGTATTCTGGTATATGGAAATACAAAGAATCTGCTGATAAATTCCTGACTGATTCCATCACTCCGCTCATATCCCTGCATCTCTATTTTGGAAGAAATATGTGTTTCTATATCCACTGCAAACATCGGCAGAAAAGAATGATTCGTAATTTCCTCAATCAGTTCTGTCCGGTCACCTTCAAACACACCTTCGTCCCGGAAATACCGCCTGTATTCCAGTTCCTTCAGGCACAACTGCCTGCTCAGTTTTATATATATCGCGGCAAGAATGGTCAGAACAACGATTGTCACCGCGATTCCGGCACAGATCAATGCAATGACAATCATCTGCTCCTGATAGATTTCTAATCCCGGCTGTCTCATTTTAACATTTCCTCTGTCGGCACCGGAACCTGTTCCAGTATTTCCTTCATCAGTTCCACTGCCGCATTTCTTCTGACACGCAGTGCATTTTTCAGAATCATTCTGTGTGCAAGCACATCACAGGCTATTTCCTTAATATCATCCGGTAGAACATAAGTTCTCTCATGGATTGCCGCCACTGTTTTTGCTGCCCGCAAAAGTGCGATTCCTCCTCGCTGGCTGACACCTAGAACAACGGATTCATGCGTTCTGGTTGCTTCTACCAAATCTGCCGCATAAGAGTATACCGCATCACTGATGCTTACCTGTTCTATCTGCTTTCCTGCATTTTTTATCTCTTCGATGGAAGTTACCGGTGTGACCTGCTCCAGTACATCTTTTTGTATATGTGTCCGGAAAATTTCTATCATACTGTCGTGATCCGGATATTCCATATATAATTTCATCAGGAAACGATCCACCTGTGCTTCCGGAAGTGGAAATACCCCCTGCGTATCCACCGGATTCTGCGTTGCAATTACCATAAAGACATCTTCCATCGGCCAGGTATTTCCATCCACCGTTACCTGTTCTTCTTCCATACATTCCAACAGTCCCGCCTGTGTCTTGGGTGTTGCCCTGTTGATTTCATCCGCAATCAGAATATTGGTAAATACCGGACCTTTTACGAAACGAAACTGCGATGTTTTCAGATCAAAAATATTCACACCGGTAATATCTGCCGGCAGCATATCCGGTGTCATCTGGATTCTTTTAAACGTTCCGTCTACGGAAGCCGCCAGTGTCTTTGCCAGCATCGTCTTTCCGCTTCCCGGAACATCTTCGAGCAATATATGGCCGCCCGTCAGAAGTGCGATCACCGTCTTTCTGACCACATCATCTTTTCCTTTTATTACTGCCCCTATATTCTTTGCAATTTTATCCGCAATTACCTTTACAGAATCCACTGCCACACCTCCTCATTCTATCAGCTTACAGCCTTTTCTACGGTTTCAAGCACCTGTTCATCCCCTGTATTATAGGTAATAATCAGTTTTGACACATGATACGTCTTTCCGTTTTTCTCTGCATCACTCTCATCGGTTCTGGTTGAAACAATATATTTTGCGCTGGTGCATTTTAATTTCACATATTTTCCTGATAAAAGTTCAATGTTCGTATATCCGATTGTGGATGGCTTTTTCGTTGCCGACTGGGAAGATGTGATAATTTCCCTCGGCGGGTTCTGTCCTCCGTTATTACTGCCGCCATTCTGATTCCCGCCATTTGCATTTCCATCGGACTGTCCGGCATTGCCATTATTTCCTGCACTTCCATCGCTGTTTCCGCCCTGTGCCGCACTGTTGTCCGGATTGGAGCTGTTTCCATCCGAACCTGCATCTGAATTTCCGGAATCACTGTCATCCGGGTACCAGTATTCATTTCCATCCCCGGAATTATTCGAAGTATTTCCCGCGGTATTTCCGGCACTGCTGTTTCCATTGCCGCCTACGTTATTTCCCGCCGAAGTTCCATTTCCGGATACATTTGTGCCATTGCCGGAATTTCCATTATCAGAGCTTCCGTTTCCGGAACTGCCGCCGGATACATTACTGTCTTCTCCGGAGCTTTCTTTTTCAAGAATGGTAACACCCACATTCTTCTCCGTTTCCTGTTCGTCATAAATAAACTTATAGGTTGCAACATACTTACCTACCGTGTAAATATCGACTCCCGTTGCATCCACCCACATCTGGAAATCTTCAAACTGGTCGGCATTTTCCACTTCAACGGCGGATGAATAATCAATATCCACCCCCAGATATGACTGTATATCCCGGATATTTATCTCCAGCTTTCCATCTGAATCAAAAGATACTGTTCCCTGTGCCGCACCTATGATATCGGAATACTCCAATGTATTAATCTTTGAGCCTTTCTTATGGCATGCCGCCATGGATAATGCAGTCATCACTGCCAGCATACATAAAAACAATCTCTTCTTGCGCATCTGTTATCTCCTTATTTCCTATCTGTACTGTATTGATTTTGCCAGTTCTTCTGATACTTCCTCACCGGAAATCTCTTTTACGATGGCAAGTCCCAGATCGATTGCCGTTCCCATGCCCTTTGAGGTGAAAATATGTCCGTCCAAAACGACTCTCTCCGGTGTAATGTCCGCTCCGGTAAGATATTTTTCAAATCCCGGGAAACAGATGGCTTTCTTTCCCTCGAGTATGCCCAGTCCTCCGAATACGCTCGGTGCGGCACAGATGGCAGCCAGCCATTTTCCCTGACGGTCAAATTCCCGGATCTGCTCTGCCAGTCCGGCATGCTCTTTTAAATGCATCGTTCCCGGCATTCCTCCCGGCAGAAAAATCATGTCGCACTGGTCAAAATCCGTCCTGCGCCAGGTAAGATCCGCTACGATTCCTATATTATGCGCACCCGCTACCACTTCCTTATCCTGAATGGAAACGGTCTTTACCTCATAATCCGCACGTTTTAACACGTCTATAACTGCCAGTGCCTCTACTTCTTCAAATCCATCTGCTAACATTGTATATACGGTCATTTTACTGTTCCTCCTTGTTTTCTTTCTCTTTGTCCTCTGCATGAAGGCTCATATAGCTGTTATGATATTTCCTGTCATAAGTAACTTCTTCACCGAACCATGCCGGCTTTTCAAATCTGTTCGCATCTTCCGCGCTTGTAAACTCTACTTCTGCCATCAGAAGGCCCTCATACTCGCCCTCAAATTCATCCAGTTCTATGGTGTGTGTTCCGTCCAGCGGAATAAGATATCTCTTTTTGCGTATGGTTTTTCCGTCCGCCTTTCCTAGCAGGTGATAATATCCTTCCGCCTGCAGCGGCAGATTATATTCTTCACGCATCATCATTCCTTTTCCCTTGTAGGTGAGAATAAAATCCTCATCCTGTCTTCTGACTCTTACCACAGGATTTACGCAGAGATACCCCTGTTCAATGATGTGATACGGGTATTTTTCTATATCTTCCGGAAAATTCTCCCTTGCAATTAAAAATTTTCTTTCTATTTCCATATCTTCTATCTCCTATCAAAATTTCTGACATTACTAATATACACCATTTTTGATGTGAAATCCACAACTAATATGCATATTTTCATTCCAAATCCATAAAATGAAAAATTTTTTTGTTAAATTTTTCAATTAGTATTTGACATTTTTTAACTTAGTAAATATAATTTACTCAGGATGATTTTCCGGGCAATCCATTTGCCCCAACATCTCATGGATATTTATCACAAGGAGGACAAAAAAATGTCATATGTTGACGAAGTGCTGCAGCTTGTTATTGACAAGAACCCTGCACAGCCTGAATTTCATCAGGCAGTAAAAGAAGTATTAGAATCTCTCCGTGTAGTAATCGAAGCTAACGAAGAAGAATACAGAAGAGATGCATTATTGGAAAGACTTACAACTCCTGAAAGAGTTATCATGTTCCGTGTTCCATGGGTAGATGATAATGGACAGGTTCAGGTAAACAACGGTTTCCGTGTACAGTTTAATAGTGCTATCGGACCTTACAAGGGTGGTTTAAGATTCCATCCATCTGTAAACCTTGGTATTATCAAATTCTTAGGTTTTGAACAGGTATTCAAGAATTCTCTCACAAGCCTTCCTATCGGTGGTGGTAAAGGTGGTTCTGATTTCGATCCTAAGGGCAAATCAGACAGAGAAATCATGAAATTCTGCCAGAGCTTCATGACAGAATTAAACAGACATATCGGTGCTGATACTGATGTTCCTGCAGGTGATATCGGTGTAGGCGGAAGAGAAATCGGTTATCTCTATGGTCAGTATAAGAGAATTAAAAACATCTATGAAGGTGTTCTTACCGGAAAAGGCCTTACTTATGGCGGTTCTCTCGCAAGAACAGAAGCTACCGGATATGGTTTATTATACTTCGTTGATGAGATGTTAAAGTGCAATGGCAAGAGCTTAGAAGGACAGACAATCGCTGTTTCAGGTGCTGGAAACGTTGCTATCTATGCAATCGAAAAGGCTATCCAGTTAGGCGGAAAGCCTGTAACATGCTCTGATTCTACAGGCTGGATTTATGATCCGGAAGGAATCGATGTTGCATTACTGAAGGAAGTTAAGGAAGTTAAGAGAGCACGTCTTACAGAATATGCTGCTGCAAGACCATCTGCTCAGTATCATGAAGGCAAAGGCGTATGGACAGTTAAATGTGATATCGCTCTTCCTTGTGCTACACAGAACGAACTTAACCTTGAAGATGCAAAGACATTAGTTGCTAATGGTGTATTCGCAGTTGCAGAAGGTGCTAACATGCCTACTACAATCGAAGCTACAGAATACTTCCAGGCTAACAAAGTAATCTTTGCTCCTGGTAAAGCTTCCAATGCCGGCGGTGTTGCTACATCTGCTCTTGAAATGAGCCAGAACAGCGAAAGACTCAGCTGGACATTCGATGAAGTTGATGCGAAGTTAAAGACTATCATGGTTAATATCTTCCACAACCTTGATGATGCTTCCAAAGAATTCGGTCTTGAAGGCAACTATGTAGCAGGCGCTAACATCGCAGGCTTTAAGAAAGTTGCAGATGCTATGAAAGCTCAGGGTATTGTCTAATATCCATAGGTTCTGAATTTATTCAGAAAAAGAAGCTGTTGCGTAAAGCAGCAGCTTCTTTTTTTGATTTTTACAGTTAATTACAAAAGCAGGGAGAACCGTTCCATAACGGACGATACTCCCTGCCTGTCATATCTTAATCAACCTTTTTTATTTTTCTAATATTTATTTCATCTTATCTGCTGCTTTCCGGCATGCCGATAATCGTTGGATAACTCTCTCCTTCCTTTACTTCCCATACAACAGCTTTATCTACACGCAGACTCCATGTATTCAGGGTATCCACCAGATTCATGCCTTCCGTTCCATCTTCGCATATATTGCTCATGGTTGAATCCGGACTGGTAAACCAGGCTGTCTTACGTGACTTAATGGCTGTTTTTCCAATTGTTGCACCACATGCACCATGTGTACCTGCTGAACCATTCAGATAATAACACTGGTCAAAGGTTGCACCCTCATTTTTCTTGTACTCATTTGCGCAGCCAAGGATTGCACCATAATATCCATCATCTTCCATGGCTATTGTTCCTACATTATAGCAATTATAAATAATGTCATTATGATAAGAAAATCCTGATATTCCTCCTACAAACGGATTTCTGCTTCTACTGTAAACAGTTGCAAAATTTGCACAGTTTATAGCTTTGGAACTGTCCAGATATCCTACAACCCCTCCACAATAGCCAGTGCGTTTTGCAATAATTCTTCCATAAGAAATACTTCTTGATATATTTGCCCACACCGTATTTCCTGCAATGCCTCCGGTATATTCGCCATTTGCTATCAGTGCCGCACTTACGCAGTTAGACATATCTGCATTCTGCAGCTTACCGACAATACCGCCAACATTTGTTTTTCCTACAAAACAGGAATCTTCTACTCTGACATTGCAAATATATGCCCCTGCATTTGACCGTGTGTAGCCAATAAGTCCTTTTGAAGAATAATTATTGTTCGCACATACCATACCGCTGACAGTGTGATTCTGACCGTTAAACGTTCCTGCGAAATCACAAATTGGTGTCCATTCATAACCAGTCATATCCATGTCTGCACCAAGCAAAACAGTTTTTCCTGAAAAATTACTGCTAAGTACTGCAACACCTGCAAGCTGTTCCGGTGTTGTAATGGTAAATACTGTATCTGTATCGTTGTACCAGCTGGTATCTGCATGACTGCTCCAGCTTTCTTCCGGATATGCCATGGTAGATGCGGATTCAATATACAGGGCCTGTAATACATCTTCATAGTTCGGATCATTTGTAACAGATACATAGACCTGATATTCTTCTTCCGGAGTCAGATAATCAATTCTGTCTGCTTTTGTACTATTTGTGCAGGCAGCTTCTCCTGTTCCTTTGTCATCCACGGTATATTGTAATACTGCCTTAGCGGATAAATCATCGATATTACCGGAGGTAACTGTCAGATAAGTATATCCGCTGTTTACAACCTCACCGTTTGCCTCTACCGTTCTGACTGCCTTGTTGATTTTCAGTACCGCTTCATAGGTCTGCTCAAACTTCGCATATACATTGTCTGCCGGTCTGGAAATCGTCACATTGTATACACCTGCGTTTACCGGCAATCCTTCCTCATAGTCCGCATTTCCCTGACGCATATATTTAATGGTAAATTCATTTTCTGCAATATTTTCCTCACCTGCATCGAATGTATATTCTGCCTGATGTGTCACACCTTTTTCATACGTCGGATTTTCCAGTTCCCCAAAGTCAAAGACTTCTTTGCTGATCTGTTTCAGTTCAAGCCAATGTGCATATAAGGTATGGTCTTTTGCCGTTGTTACCTGTGATGCTTCTGTAATATGTGTTCCGTTTTCTGCCGCAGTATACCAGCCGGTAAATGCATATCCGTTCTTTTCCGCTGTCGGAAGAGTGCCATAGGTCTGGTCGTATGTTACCGTTTTGTTCTGCTCATCCTGTGCAAGTTCATTGCCTCCATTTACATGGAATGTAATTGTATAATTCTTTGGTATCCATTTTGCATATACTTCTGTACCGCCGACCGGCATCTTTCTCTCTGTAAATTCATTCTGTAAGGAATCTTTATCGGTATACCAGCCTTCAAATGTATATCCTTCCCTGACTGGTACCGGAAGTGTTCCGATCAGACTGCCTTCTACCTTTGTAATATCACTGACACTGCTGCCTCCATTTGCATGGAATTTTATCGTTGCATCAGGTCCGATGATATTGCCGCATACCACCTGATATACTACTGGTCCTGTTACACGGCCTAACTCCGGTGAAATCTCTTTGATTGCCAGTCCATTGTCAGAAACAATCCCTTCTGCTTCTGAGAAATCCGGAACTGTTCTCTTCTTTACCAGCTGTGTGATATCTTTGTGATCCAGTCCGGTAAAGTGATAGGTTACATTGACACCATCATTCACATACACAGCTTCTGCTGTTACTCCTTCTGATAATGCCTGTGCCATTGCTGCATTGATCTGCTGTCCCAGATTCATATCCTGAACCTGTCCGTTGACCGTAATCTGCGCATCGGTCGTAACTTCTGCAAATCTGGTATAGCAATCTGCCTGTGCTGTACCGGTATCTTCCAGTGCGGAGAAGTCAAATGTTTCACCATATTTTGCTGTATAAGTTTCACTTCTGGTTGTTCCGTCCTCATTCTGGATGTCATTTACCGTTACCGAATATTCCTGATATCCTACTTTATAGTCATATACCTTGTCCTCAATCAGAGAAAGACCTGTGGTACTGATATCACCATATCCTTCCTCTTCCACATATTTCGCATCATTCCATCCAAGCATATCCTTTACTTCTTCCTCGGACGGAAGGTCATACGGCTCATTCTTCAGAACTTTCTTACTCCATATTGTCTGATATCCATCCGCATCGTTTCCTGCCCTGACGGATACGGTATAATATTCATTCAGTTCATCGGTGGAAAGATTGGTCCATACAAGCGGGATGGTTACTGACATATCATAATTGGAAAATGCCAGTTTTCCATACAGATAAGTAATGGTCAAATCACATTCCATGTAGCGGACTCCCTCAGGAACATCCACACTGACAACTCCTGTTTCCTTATCGAGAGAGAATGCCGGGTTAGACAATGTCATCTGATATTTACTGTAATCAAGTGCTTTCTGTCCTTTGATACCGGTATTCAGGTCGATGTAGCGGAGCACTCTTAATTTATCCGGAAGTGTCGCTGCAATACCGTTGGTACTGTCTTCATCGTCATCACGCAGAATGACTTTCTCATCTTCTTCCGGTTCGTATGCATTTTCATAGTAGTATCTTGATTGTCCTGCCTTCAGAATCGGAATCTCTTCGTTCATGAAATCATAACTGTATTCAAACAGATTTCCCAGGGCATTGGCTTCAAATCCAAGTATAAAATAGAGTCCGAATTCGACGTACAAAGCACCTTCCATACGTTCTTTCGTTGTCCATGCCTGCGAATTTGCCGGGCGGTATCTGTCATTCTCATAGACGAAGAATCCATATAATTTAACGTATGGTCCAAGTTCTGCCGTAATTCCTACGGATGCAAACTTGCCGGATCCAAGTCCTACATAGAGTTTTGTCTGAACACCAGCCTTGATGCCAAGTCTTCCCATAACATAGAACTGGAATGCAAATTGTTCATCTATCAGATCCATGCTGGAGTTTCCTGCCGATGGCTGGAATAATCCTATCTTAAACCAGAAAGTGTAACGTTTTCCGACTTCATATTCCATATTGGAACCGATGGCAATGCTCATATCGGTACGGACAATGAAATCTGCCTCTACTCCGATAACCAGACCATAGAAATAGACTTCTGTGGAACAGATTTCTTTCTCTACGATTTTAATCCAGTCTGTTTCTTTCTGTATGGTTTCTTTGTATTTGTCAATTAATTCTTCCAGTGACTGACGGTATTCTTCTGATATTTCTGTTTCACCGGATAAATCCGTCATGTCGATCAGTTCCAGTAAATCTGAGGCAACATTGGTCTTTCCAAGCACCTGTCCCATCTCTTTCCAGTCTTCTTCCGTAGTAAGACCGGTTTCTTCTATTACCTGCCATAAATCTTCGACATCTTCTTTATAACCTTCGATCTGCTCTGCCGTATCCGAGGCCTTATCAATCTTATCCTGCAATTCCTCGATTTTTGCCATTACATCAGAAACGGTATGTAAGCCGGATTTCAGGCTTTCGGGAAGTCCTGCAAGTCCTGTTATTTCTGTCGGATCACTGCAGATACTCTTTATCTTTTCCCACAAATCTTCATCTTCTGATTCTATGGTATACAGATCGGCTTCCAGATTAAATGCCGTATAATTCTTGATATCCACGGATGCACTTACTTCTACACCGATTGGAATCGGAATAAACACCACCTCTTTGGTTACAATGCTGCCATGTACGGATGGATGGATCTCAACTTCCTGTACAAAGGCTGCACTCAGGTCGATGGCAGCTTTTCCATCCTCTGTCTCTGCCTCAAAAGTAGCATCTACATGGACTGCCAGCTGGATTCCGCTTCCAAAATGAAGCTGCTCTCCGTTTGTAATTAATTCTGTCCGGACTTTAATATCGTCTGATGGTTCAAATGTCCCTGATATATTTAAGGCTTTCGCTTCATCCTGTCCCAGGTATTCCTCTGTCAGCATATTGCTCAGAAGTGCGGCAGCCTCATCTGCAAATCTGCTCTCTTCCACCTGTTGCTGCAGTGTGTCCTCTAATTCCACTCTCTGTTCCTCTGTGATAATATCACTTCCAGAGATATCTACACCGGTATAGAGGTTCATGCTGTCAAGAATATCCTGTTTGCTTACCTGTTCATAAGTAATCTCACCGGTATCTTCTTTGTAATCTTTGACTTCCGCAAAATAGAGATTCTCTTCCGAACTGATCTCTTCGCTGGATGTATACAAGGTAATGAAATCACCTGCATTTATTTTCTGCAGTGCATTCTCATAAGTTCCATCCTCTGCACCCATCATGTCTGCATACATGGTGCGGTCTAGATTGCTGATATTGACCGTTCCCTCTTCTTCCTCCGGAAGTGCATCTACATGAATCGGGAAATTATCCGGGATATCATACATTTTATCCTGATCTTCTGAATCAAGCGGTACAAAGCTTACCGTATCATCTTCGATATCCATAACCTTTACATAGACAGCCGGATCCAAAAGTCCCGCTGTATCTGCACTGTCCCTCTCGGTCGGATTTGTACCGACATAGATACAAAGGATATCTCCTTCTTCCAGTTCGCTGCTCTCATCATATTCAAACGTTCCGCCGTCCTCTGTCAGATATTCAGAGGTCAGTTCCGGATAGGTCGTTCCATCTACCTTATAATCAATATCATCCGTATCTTTTATGTAGATAATGTCATCATTCATTCTAAGGTTTTCAACCTCGTCCATCGCAATTGAAAAAGATACTTTCCGGATGGTTTCTTCTTTTTCATGGAATGCCCAGCCATCTGCCAGTGTCAGTTCATAAGAACATCCTTCCCGGAATCCGTCCGGTGCTTTTACGGTATAGATACCATCGCCGTCCTCGTCTGTAATGCTGATGGTTACCGGAGCGGATCCGTCTTTTACTTCAAGCACTGCTGCATTCTCAGGCTCTGTTCCTTCTGAAATCTGTACGATATCAAAAGCTGCATCGCTGGCAATATCCATCTGTGCAAAAGAAGTCAGGTTTAATTCTTCCGTTCCTTCCAGTTCCTGATATTTTGCATAGACATTCATATTCTCCGTTACCGGATTATCTGCATAGAATGGAATCGTACATTCTTTATCCGTATAATATCCAAGTAAAACCGCATTTTCCTTAGATGATTTTGCAACGGAAGGTACTTCCTGCAATGGACTGTCCTTTTCTGCCTGCAGTGTATCAATCAGACGGTCTCCGTCATAAAAACTGACGGTCAGAATATCCGGTTCGAGGGTAATATCCCATTCTGCAAGATATTTCTTCAGAATCATGCTATCCTTGCTGTCTACCATGGAATCATGGTTCACATCTGCATTAGCTGACTGGAAATTATCATCTGCCGTTCCTGCAAGATACTTATCGATTGCCAGTGCGTCGAGCAAATCGATCTTTCCATCCCCGTTTGCATCGCCATACAGGTTGCCGCTGGTTTTTGCAATCGCAGGAAATGGAATCGTTGTAACTAATAATGCCGCTGTCATGACGCAGCTGATTACTCTTTTCTTCGTTTTCTTCATATCGTCTCCTCCTTTCCCTTATACTTCTTTTATTTTCTGATTTCTTTTCTTCCTAACTATACAGAATGCAACACATCCCGAAATGCAAAGCATGATAAACAACATGGTTACCGCAGCCGTATCACCTGTTGTCAGGGAATTATCCGCCTTCTTTGTTACGGATGTTGTGACTGCTGCCACTTCAGCAGACTTTGTTGTTTCCTGCTTTGTAACAGTTTCTGCCGCTGTTGTCTGCTCCTGCTTTGTCTGTTCCTTCGTTTCCGAACCAGATTCCGGTACTGTTGTTACCTCTTCTTTTCCATCAGAACTCTTTGTAACCGTAATTTTTCCATTCTGTGCAGCAATATCAATTTCATTTCCTGCTGCATTTACTGCCTGGCTGACAGTAACACTGACTGGATAATCTTTCACTTCTGCATCCTTTGCCACCTGAAAGGTAAGTGTTATCACGGTTCCGTCTGTTTTAATGTCTTCAATCGCTCCGGCACATCCTAAAAATACATAGGATTCTTTTTCCAGATTTTCCGGTTCTGTTATGTCAGTCTTTGCAAATACTGTTCCACAATCTGCGGAAAGCAGTTTAAATGCTGAATGATCATAATCAACTTTAAACTTCAGTCCCCAGATTCCTGGATTATTTTCCAGGCTGACATTCACTTTTACAGTAGTTCCGCGATCTGCTATACAGGTATCTGTTTTCAGCTTTGCCGGTTCTGCGGCACCCGCTGGCATGATTGCTGCAGATATAAAAAGCAGTGTAAGCACCATAATCAGTACAACAGAGCATCTGGCCTTACTGTTTTTGATTTTTAATACCATAGTAATACCTCCTCGTATAAATTTTTTCTAAATTATACACGAAAAATACCCTGTTTTTTCATCTCAGGTGTGAAATGTACGTTTGGTGGAGCGAAATGTCACACAAAACAATTGAAATTCTTTCTATTTTCTGTATAATAATATTAGAAAACGTGAGATTTACTTAAAAAACATGAAAAATAAGGAGACACCAATGATTACGATTGCAATCTGTGATGATGATACACAAAATCTTTCCGAAACAAAGGAACAGATTACGGCATGGGCAAAGGAACAGGATATTGAAATAAATATAAAAACCATGGATAATGGGGATGCCCTGTTAAACTACTGTTCCAGAAAGAAACCGGATATCATTCTGTTAGATATTATTATGCCATTACTGAACGGCATGGATGCTGCTAGGGAAATTCGTGAATGTATCCCCGATGTGAAAATCATCTTTCTTACTTCATCACCGGAATTTGCCGTAGAATCTTATGATGTGGAGGCTGCCGGCTATCTGCTGAAACCGCTTGATCCAGATAAACTCGAAAAAGTATTATTGCACTGTATCCAATCCATGCAGAAAGAACCGGATTCTATCGCAGTCCGCACTGCTTTTGGATATCAGAAAATATACATACACTGTATTGAATATGTGGAAGCACAAAATAAGAAAGTGATTTTTAACCTGTCCGGCGGAGAAAAGAAAGAAGCCATTGGCACACTTTCTTATTATGAAACTTTTTTAACCTGCGAACGGGGATTTTTCAAATGTCACCGCTGCTATATCGTCTATATGCCTGCGGTTGATCATTTTACATCGTCTGAAATCCTGACCGTTTCCAAACTGCGTATCCCTATCGCACGCGGAATCGGCAAAACTTTTCAGAAATCCTATTTTTCATATATGTTTAAGGAGATTTGATATGATGATTGCTGCCATTTCAGAAACCATCCGGTATATCCTTACACTGCTCTTTGGTGTTCTGGTTACTGCCGGTATCCTGAATATTAGAATAACTAAGAAAAATATTATGATATTGTCCGTATTCTGCGCTGTTAATCTCTGCCTGCAGAGTATTTTGATTTCCATGCAGAATTTATCCCTGGTAACTGCGGCTTATCCGCTGATAACCCATTTACCACTTCTTTTGCTTATGATTTTTGTATTTCATAAAAAGGTAATACCAGCAGTTCTCGGAGTTACCACTGCTTATCTGTGCTGTCAGATCTGCAACTGGATGTCAACCATTCCGGAAGTATTGCAAGCTCCTTCTTATGTCGTTGATCTGACCTATATTGCTGCAATCATTATTACCTTTCCGCTTGTCATGCACTTTGTCGTGCCTTCCATTTCCGTTCTGTTTTCCAAACCGGACAACATCCTGTTCTCATTTTGCATTCTTCCTGTTTTCTATTATATTTTTGATTATATTGCTACGGTATATACCGGGCTTTTATACAGCGGCAACCACATCATTGCAGAATTTATTCCATTTCTGCTGTGTATCTGTTACCTGCTTTTCTGTATTGTGTATTTTAAACAATATGAGGAAAAAAATGAAATTGTGCTGCATAACCAGCTGATGCGTATGAAACATGAACAATCAGAAAAAGAACTTGAAACACTCCGGAAAAGCGAGAAAACGATCCGCCTGATCCGGCATGACATGAGACATTTTTTATCCAATATCTCGGTATTTATCGATAACGGCGAACTGAATAAGGCACAGGAATATATTCACAGTATTATAAAGATGACGGATAACACCATTCATAAGTGTTACTGCTGCAACAATACTATCAATATTATTCTCTCATCCTATGCAGATACCTTTGCAGAAAATGAAACGGACTTCCATTATACCATTCAGCTTCCGGAAAATCTGCCTTATTCGGATACCGATATCACATCGATCCTTTCCAATGCACTGGAAAATGCCCTGCATGCAGTTCTCCTTCTGCCCGCCGGAAAACGCAGGATTGAACTTCGCATGATACAGAAATCCGGAAAGATTCTGATTTCCCTGTCAAATCCTTATGCTGTGAAACCAACACTGGTCAATGGCATACCGGTGTCCACCAAAAAGGAGCATGGTTTTGGAACGCAGAGTATACAATATACCACAGAAAAATTAAATGGAAACTGCCAGTTTATCGTGACGGAGGAGGAATTTGTACTGCAGATTGTTCTATGATGACTCTGAGGCCAGCCAAGTCCGGTTCATATCTCCAATATTTCTCCTCTTCCCCATAGGTATACAATTTCTCCAGAGGAAATCCGATACAATCAAGCAGTCCTTCAAAAAAAGCTTCCCGCTTCGCCCTGTCCTGCTCGTCGTTATAATACACGATTTCCTGTTCCTCTCTGTAATACCAGTAAAGTATCTTGGTTTCACTCAACTATGATTTTACACTACTCTCAAACATCCCATCCTTTTTCTTTCGCTGTATCTTTGTTTCACTCAACTATGATTTTACACTACTCTCAAACCGCAATATTCGTAGTCATGTTCTTAAACGGTTTCACTCAACTATGATTTTACACTACTCTCAAACGACAATTACAGAGATTCTGTAACTGAAATCGTTTCACTCAACTATGATTTTACACTACTCTCAAACGCAACAACCGGCTGGTATCAATGGAAGAGTGTTTCACTCAACTATGATTTTACACTACTCTCAAACAACAGGGCAACGGTGTCCCGTAACTGTTCAGTTTCACTCAACTATGATTTTACACTACTCTCAAACAACACGAACCCTATTACTGTCGGAAATCTGGTTTCACTCAACTATGATTTTACACTACTCTCAAACCAGACAGCAAACGGAAGTATGGCAGTAGCAGTTTCACTCAACTATGATTTTACACTACTCTCAAACGCTGTGATATCGGCTTGACGGTCAGAAAAGAGTTTCACTCAACTATGATTTTACACTACTCTCAAACGCACCCATAAGGATGTTTTCCGAAACCCGGCGTTTCACTCAACTATGATTTTACACTACTCTCAAACAATATACCGCTCCATGATGTAGTTATTAAAGTTTCACTCAACTATGATTTTACACTACTCTCAAACCTAATCATTGACGAAGCAGACAAGCTCATCGTTTCACTCAACTATGATTTTACACTACTCTCAAACTAGACAATAATCTGTTTCTGGTATTTACGGTTTCACTCAACTATGATTTTACACTACTCTCAAACCCGGGGCAGTACCTACAATGAGGTGTATACGTTTCACTCAACTATGATTTTACACTACTCTCAAACCTCAAATCTAAAAGTAAAATGTCTACCAACATTGTAAAATCATAGCCTACGATACGGCTGGTGAGAACCAGCCATATCTAAAAAACTTTACTTAAACATTATACTACATAGCACCAATCTTTATCAATAATAATTTTATTATGACTGGCAAAAACTTCCTCATTTCCAATGCAAAATAAATATATTTCTTCACAAATAGCTGCATTCTCAAACATTTTCCATTCTGCTTCTGTAAAATATTTCTGACTACCAATAAAAATCAAACATTTTGTTTTCATAAGGCGAGCTGCTAATTTTATGTATACCAATATCCTCTCTACTACTTCCTCTGGTTCTAAAATATTTTTTACACCAGTTTTAAGGATATCACGAAAATCTTCAAATGAAATATCCAGATTATAATCCATCTCCCATTCTAATTCATATAAATAGTTTTCTATGTCAGAAAGCAATTTTGAAGTTTTTTTATAGTATTTTTCCCCTATTGCAATTTTATACAATTCATCTAATACAACCTTTTGAAGTTTTTTGTTATAAAATTCAATATCAAAGATGGATGTAATAATGCTCACACACTGGCTTGTTTTATATATATTCTCATTTTCTGAGAAAATCCAGTCTTCGTTATCTTCCTCATATGATTGCAATAAATTCAAAATGATTTCTCTGTAATTCTTTGGATTTTCTATAATCAAAGTATTTGTCCTATCTATAGCCAAATCAAACTTAATATTCAAAGCTTTTATATATACTTTCAAAAAATCACCAGCCTTTCATCTGTACACAATACATCACTTTGAAATTCACCACAAATGTATTCCATACGTCCATATTGCTTTTCTGTCACAGTCATCATTTGCACCAAGCCCTCACATGGCTTATTCTTTCTTACTTTATCTACAATTGAGGATACCACTGTCTGATTTAATGCCATCTTTACATATACAGATTCCTGAAGCATAAGGAAACCATTTTTGATTAAAAATTTACGAAACCTCACATACTCTCTTTTATTTTCACTTGTCAATGTCGGCAAATCAAAAAACACAAATACTCTCATATATCTATAACTCATTTTTATAAAATCGAATTTGAGATACATCGTTCTCATTTAATGCGTCAAAAATACTTTTACTATAAATACGAATTGCTTTACTTACATACTCCTGATTTCCATCTATTAAAAATTCTGCCTGCTGTTTTATCTTTTCTGCAACAATTTCTGACCATATAAACTTCTTCATTTCATCTGTCCATTGAATCTGTTTTTTATATTTTAAGCTCGTATCATGACTCCCATAAAATGGTATTAATTGCGATGATGGCAACCTTTTTTCATCGCAAAAGATAACCTTAATCTTTTTTCTTGATAACTCTGCTAATAAACTTGTTGTTAAAGATACTGCCGGTGAATCAATCAGTACTGTATTTATTTCACTTAAATGTATCTTGGTAATTTTATCCATTCTTATCACCAGATAACCCATCTGTAAATCTAATTTTGCCCTTTGTGTAATAACCACCGTTCTCCAACTCATTTTTTATATAATCCTTTCAACTTTTTCATATAAACCGGTAACTGACTGATGAATAATTGCCAAATTATCTATATTTGTAATATTCATTCCCCGATTTATTCTTCCCATAGATTTTTTTCCACCAATCTTTTCTAATTTTGGCATCTCTGAAGTACATTGAAACAGTTTCAATATCTGAAATAAGACCTCTGCCTCTTCTTCTATTGTCAGCGCACAAAACTTTTCTTTTCCATTTTCCATTACATTAAATACATTTTGAAACATTGAATCCTTGCCATAAATAGTAGTCTTAATCTTGTTCTGAAATTCTTCATATAATTCCTGCATCTTTTGCTTATCTAAAACGCTCTGAGTGTTTATTTTTGCATCTTTTTTTATCATTATGTCATTATTATATTTTATAATTTCTTTTAGATATTTCTGATTTGTATCACTCATATCCAGTTGATTTGCATTATTAAAAATAAGTCTGTCACCCATTTTTCCGGTCAAACGCATTTTAAATCCTGATGTTACAAATAATGTATAGATTGGAATTTTTCGTTTTAATATTCTGATGTTATCCAATTTTACCTCATTCTTTAAGATATCATACACAAAAGCTTCATCTTCATATTTTTGTTTCAGATATAATGGTACTGGTACAAAATGTTTTTCTATTTTCCCTTTTTTCCCTTCCCCCTCAATTAACATAAAATATGTAATCGTCGCACTATTGTATGCTCCATATTTTTCTATGGACCGTAATCTGTCATCTCCTGATTTTAACACAATCTGTCCCTTACCCTTTTTTAATGGATTCTCATCAAATAATTTTCCTTTTCTCTCAATTAACTGTTTTGTCACTAATACTTTATTATTTTCCATGACTTTTTTTACAACCGCAATACTTTTATCGGTATCCCATGCCACTTCATCTCCCAGACAAACCCGATTTTCAAACAATTTTGGAATATTATAAGTTCTATATGTCCCCTTTTCCAAAAAATATTTTCGTATGTCTTTGGTAAATCGTATGTGATATACATTTCCAACCACAATATTCAAATATGCATCTTTCGCATGATGAAAATCATTTAATTCCCGCAGTTTTAATATTTCATATTTTTGTCTGAAACGATTGACATTCCTTGCCTTTGAATAAACAATTTCTGTGGTTTCTGGAAGTATCTCTTTCAACAGAGTGGTTAATGCCCTTGTACTCTGTCCAGTTTCTACCAACTGCCTGTTAATAAACTTTGTTAATTCCTCATTTGTTAATTCTGATTCTCTGGTCAGACGATAATATTTCTCAGCACTAATGAGTCCTTTATCTTTCCAGATTTTCCATACATCCTTCATTTTCTGCCGGATTTCCTCCCTGATTGGATAGATATCTTCCTTTTCTTCATTTTTTTTCCGAAGAACTAACACTCTGTTATCCAGACTATCATCTGCTGTCTGGGACTGAGGATAAATATGGTCAATGTCATAATTTTCAAATTTATCAAGTTCTATCTCTTCCCCTGTATACGCACATTTTCCTAACTGTGCGTAGTATAGATACAATTTATCATTTCTCAGTTTATCATTCTCAGTTTTCCCTAATACATCATATAGCTGTGCTTCCTCTTCAATGTTTTTATATAATTCCATTAATCTGTCTTTTCTTGTTACACTCCTGCTTGTTTTCTGATTTTCTCTTATCATCTCTACAAAAATTCTTTTTGGAGGTTTTCCCATAATTCCAATAATCTCATCTATAATCTGTAACGACTTCCAGATAGCCCTTTTCGAAGCTGGCGAAACATATAATTCATCCACCATAGAATATTCTATTTTATTTTTCTTTTGTATACCATTTTCTTCTTCTATCATTTTTGCATATGGGGAATCCAATGCTCCAACAATCTGCATGAAATCTTTATTCGTCGCCCACATCTGATAAATGACTGTTCCTACCTTTCCAAGCCCCGGCACATCAACTGCGATTCCCGATAATACCTTTTCGGAAAGTCGTCCCCACTCTTTGCATTTCAACATTTTCATCAATCCGGCAATTTGGCTTTGATACTCTGGGTATTTCCGATATAATCTTTTCTTTAGCATCACAGGTTCTGCTCCAAATACAGTGATATCTTTGATAATATCTTCTTTTTCCCGTTCTGTAATATCGGTATTGGTAAAATTCGCCTTAAAAGCATGATAACTGGTAAGTGATGTATGAAATTCCTCGCCAATTCCAGTAATATCCTCTCTGCTCAAAATCCATCCCTTTTCTCTTTTTAAATAATCCTGTAATTTTTTTATGGTTACTTTTTGTTTTTTTTCAAATAATTCCCGATAAATTTCCTGTTTTAATTCTACTGAAATTGTTTTCGACTTGATTTTCAAATGATTAATCTCATTTAATACCATATATTTTTCATAAAGCAGCGAACTTTTCGGCAGCACATCTTCATTTCTTAAATAACTACATTTGCTGGTAAGTTTCTTTATAAAATTTTCCGCACTGCTCTCCACATCTACCATTTCAGAAAAATTCCATGGTGTAATTTTTCCAGGCTTGCGCACAATCCAGGCATTTTCACTGTTTATATTTAATGGTCCTACATAATAAGGAATCCTAAAATTTAATAAAAGCAATATTTTTTCTTCCGTACTTTTTCCTGATTCATCCTTTCTTTTCAAAAAGGTAAGATATTTTTTTGCATTAGATAAAATAATTTTTAATTCTTTTTCCTGAAGCTGGTATGGTATCACAGAATTATCCTTATCTCTTAATTTCGGCATAAAATTATCCAGCTCTATTTTTTCCATAATCTCAATTTTTTCTTTGCAGTCTTCTATCTCAGGAAATATCTTTTTTGTAAGGAAATCATAAAAATCCTTTTGACTGCATTTCTTTTCCGATAATACCTGTTTTTTCCCATTTAACGAAGTATTTCCAATATACACAGAATAGTTATTTTCCTTCCCTTTCGGAGTCCGAAATACTCTATGATATAATTCCGTCGCTTTTCCCCCTCCATGATTTATGATTAATTGTTTTAGTTCTTTTAAATCCTGTTTATGTTTCTCATACTCTGCCACTTTTGCATAAGAAATATATCCTTTTGAATTTTCATCCAGAATTTTTGATAAAATCACCTGGTCATAGACAGTTTTTGCCATTGGAATTATTTCAAAATATTCTCCAAGATTTTCTTCATAACTTTTTTCTTTTTCCTCATAGTTTCCCTGTGCAAAACTAATTTTATCCTCTTCTAATTTCTTAAACTGTTCTACTTGAAATAATTTTTCAAACTTCACTGTATTTCCCGTTATCAGTGCTGCAAGCTCTTTGGTACGTTTGTCTCCATCAGAAATGACTGCCGCTATCTTTTCCTTTTTCCTGCTCTTTGAAATTTTTTCCTTAAGTATCTCTGCTATTTCTGTTATCTGTATGGCAGCACAAAACTGTTCTTCCCTTCCTAGTACAACTCGGTTCCATACCTCAAATAATTCATTTAATGCTGCGTTCAGATTATTTTCTCCATTATCACTATCAATATCACTCAAAAAATGCCCCCTGTTTTTTAATATATGTGCGATTGCAAGATAAACAAGCCTGATATCATACTCCTTTTTCCCCTCAATTAATGCCTTTCTCAAATGATAAATCGTTGGAAATTCTTTATGATAGTCCACATCCGTATATCCCTCATCTACAAACAGGGCATATGGCAAATCCGGCTTCTGTCCATTCTGGTCTCTTTTATCTTCCGGAACATATCGGCTCTCTTTTAACCGATGAAAAAATCCAGGGTCAATTTTACTGATTTCTTCATCAAATAAATCCCTTAATAAATTTAATCGTTCAACTTCTCTATTTCTGTTTCTTCTGGCTGTACGATGCATTCTTCTTTCTTCCGCACCCTCCGAAGAATCAAACAACACCGACCCCCAGGCATATTTATGATTGCATTTCATAAGCTGATACTGTTCATCCGTAACTGCATATCCCACACTTCCAGTTCCTATATCCAAACCTAAATAATAATCTTTTTTATTCATCCTATTTTCCTTTCATCATTTTTCTATTTAGTTAATTGCGAAACTCATAACTTATCTTTATTGTATATGCAAATTGAACAA